>Ga0105048_10011098_pt1 | contig 14237 bp, 6 predicted proteins | sample MAT05_FD_78382 | JGI IMG/M metagenome (GOLD analysis project Ga0105048, IMG submission 78382) | Freshwater microbial communities from Lake Fryxell liftoff mats and glacier meltwater in Antarctica - MAT-05 | ecosystem: Environmental > Aquatic > Freshwater > Ice > Liftoff microbial mat | place...
ACCACCGTGTTATCCTGGCCACCATGGGTAATCATCAGTTTGCCTTCGAGTTTGTCAACTTTATCAAGCAGGCAGGCATTTTTATATCCTTCCGGGTTCTGTTGGGGAGTATCCATGTAACGTTCACCGTACATGACTTCATAATATTTCCAGTCGGTTACGGGGCCACCACAGGTAGCAACCTTGAAAATTTCAGGATGGTTCAGTTTCAGGGTTAAGGTTAAAAAGCCACCATAACTCCAGCCATCCACCCCAATACGGGAAGCATCCACCCAGGGTTGTGATTTCAGGTAGTCAACGCCTTTCAGTTGGTCGGCCATTTCAAGCACGCCCAGATTCCGGTGTATGCAGCTTTCAAACTCAAATCCCCTGCCTGCCGAGCCCCGGTTATCGAGGGTAAATACCGCATAACCTTTCTGTGCCAGATAGTGGTCGAAAAGGCCGCCGCCGTTGAGCCAGTCACCGGTGACCAGTTGGGCATGGGGACCGCCATAAACATAGATTAAAACAGGATATTTCTTTGCAGGGTCAAAGTCGGTGGGTTTGGTAAGCCGGGCATAAAGATCGGTGCCATCATCGGCTTTTAGTTTAACTAAACTGACTTCTCCGGTTTTGTAGTCCTTCAGCGGGTTCAGGTCTTCGTGAATGATCCTGTTCAGTTTTCCCGAAAAAGAGACCAGCCGGGTTCTGGAAGCGACCTGCGGATTGCTGCATCGGGTAAGAAAATACTTGCCATCGGCCCTGACAACGGGACTCTGAACGCCTTCTTCTGTGGTCAGGCGCGTTGATTTGCCCGATTTAAGATCAACGTAATACAATTGATCCTGTAAAGGGCTTACTGCCGTGGAAGTATAGAAAATTCCCTTTGAATTCTGGTCGAAACCTTTCATTTCATTTACAATCCACTTACCGGTCGTGAGTTGTTTTACAAGACTGCCATCGCGGTTGTAGAGGTACAAGTGGTTGTATCCATCGCGCTGGCTCTGCCAGATAAACTGACCGTTGCTTCCCGGTACAAAAACCATGGGGTGCAATGGCTCAACATAACGGTCATTTTCCTCTTCAAAGAGTGTACGAATGAATTTTCCGCTGGCCACCTCATATTCGTTCAGCTTCATGTGGTTCTGGTCGGGGTTGAGCATGGCGATAAAGATTGATTTTTCATCGGGGCTCCAGGCAATGTTGGTAAGGTACTGTTCGGCAGGTTTGCCGGTTTCGATAAAGTTCGTCACTCCGTTTGCCGGATTGAAAATGCCCAGGGTTACTTCATGGCTGGTCATGCCGGCCATGGGGTAACGGATGGGGTTGGCTTTGGCGATGCGTTCGGTTACATCAACCAGGGGATATTCTGTAACCATAGTTTCGTCCATCCTGTAAAAGGCCAGCAGATTTCCGGAAGGCGACCAGAAAGTCCCTTTGCTGATACCAAACTCATTCCGGTGAACGGTCTGGCCATTGACGATGCCTTTGTTTTCATCTTTGGTCACGGCGGTCTCTGTTTTACCATCACTGACAAAGAGGTTATTATCAATGGTATAGGCCATATATTTGTTGCCCGGGGCTGTTTCTGCATTGTCTGCATTCCCGGGAATGGAAAAGCGTTGTTTCAGCGTTTTACCGGCTGTATTGTATTCAAACCATTCACTCCCGGTGCTGAATGAGAAAATGGTTTCATTCTCCCACAGGATCATAGGAAATCTTTTCACTTCTTCTTTCCCTGCGTTTTTCAGGTACCCATTCAGGTCACTGATTTTCATCAGGGTGTCAATAGTTTCATTGGCAGTGTGTCCGGCAATGAGTGCGGTTGCATTTTGCCAGGTAAACCGGTCGCTGTTGCCCTGCCATTGCAGGTTACTCAGGCCGGATGGGTATAGTTTCCGGTTGGTGGCTATTTCTTCGGGGACGAAGAGTTTGTCCTGGGCATTTGCAATTATTGATAAACAAAGGAAAAGCTGAATGAGTACTAATCTGCTCATGATGATGGGATTGTAAATTTCGACTTGAGGATTATTTGTTTTTTATTGCATGGGCAATTTCGTGAATCAACCCGGGGTCCTTTTCAAAAGCGTTGCCAATTACCAGGATGTCAGCTCCGGCAGCAGCACTTTCTGCCGCTCTTTCGGGGGTACGGATTCCCCCGCCGACGATCAGGGGAACCTCGATGGTTTGCTTCACATTGCTGATCATATCCGATGAAACCGGGTTGATGGCTCCGCTGCCGGCATCCATAAAGATCAGCTTCAGGCCGAGCATTTCACCGGCCATAGCGGTACACATGGCAATATCGTTTTTATCGGAAGGAATTGGATTGGAATTGCTCATGTAAGAGACTGCCGTCGGTTTTCCGCTTTCTATAACCATATATCCGGTTGAGATAACTTCGAGTGGGCTGAGCTTCAGGTAAGGGGCTGCCACGACATGACGGCCAATCAACATTTCAGCGTTCCGGCCGGAAATCAGCGACAGGAACAGAATGGCATCGGCTCTCCAGCTCATCTGCAGGGTGTTGCCCGGAAAAAGAACGACAGGAATCCCTGCCGCGTCTTTTAAAATCCGGATGCAGTCATCCAGCCTGTTGTTGATCAACAGACTTCCACCTACAAAGAAATAGTCCGCTTTATTGTCACCGGCGGTCTTCGCCAGCGCGGCAATTGCTTTATCGTCCGCTTTATCAGGATCAATAAGCACTGCAAATTGCTTAAGGCCATCCGACCTCTTTTTCAGAATTGTTTCGTAAACAGTCATTGGCGATCATTTGGAATCCGTCTGCAATGATAAGCAAATATGGGTTTCCCGGCCTTGCAATGCCTGACTTTTTTCAAGTTATGAGAGGAATAAACAAGCTGATTCATTATCATATCCATGCAGCAACTTCTCAGAAACCACTGTACCTGTCATAATTTCCAGGTCTGATATGGCAGGGTAGTAAGATCAGAACGGCTAAATTTTGCCTATTCTCATTCAGAGTTTAACCGGCAGTCAATATCAAAGACATATTTTCCCTTCTTATGAACAGAAGAAAGAGATTGTTGTTAAATATGCGCACAGAATTACAAAATAGTCATTCAGGGTTTTCCTGATCAGTTACCAATGAATTTCAGTTTTTACATCGATAAAATCTGTAATTTTGCAGCCCCCAATTAAAAAATAATAAACTTAAGTAATAATGAAAGATACCTTAACCGAAGTTTTGCCCTATAAAGTTAAAGACATCAGCCTTGCTGAATTTGGCCGCAAAGAAATTGAGATTGCCGAAAAGGAAATGCCCGGATTAATGTCGATCCGCAAGAAACATGCTGCTGAAAAACCACTTCGTGGGGCGCGCATTACCGGCTCTCTTCACATGACCATACAAACAGCAGTATTGATAGAAACTTTGCAAGACCTGGGAGCGGATGTTCGCTGGGCCAGTTGCAATATTTTTTCAACCCAGGACCACGCCGCTGCTGCCATCGCAAAAGCCGGCATTCCTGTATTTGCCTGGAAGGGCGAATCGCTCGAAGAATACTGGTGGTGCACTTTGCAAGCCCTTTCGTTTCCCGGTGGCCTGGGTCCAAACCTGATAGTAGATGATGGCGGAGATGCTACCTTATTGGTTCATAAAGGATTTGCTGCTGAGAATAATCCAAAACTACTCGAAACAATAGGATCAAATGCCGAAGAAGCTGCGATATGGAAAACATTGCGCGAAACATTCGTTGAAGACAATAAACACTGGCACCAGGTTGTAAAAGAGTGGAAAGGTGTATCGGAAGAAACCACCACCGGTGTTCACCGTCTTTATCAAATGATGGAAGCCGGGCAATTGCTGGTTCCGGCCATCAATGTGAACGATTCAGTAACCAAGTCGAAGTTTGACAATCTTTACGGATGCCACGAATCACTGGCAGATGGTATCAAACGGGCAACCGATGTGATGTTGGCCGGCAAGGTAGTGGTAGTGCTTGGGTTTGGTGATGTGGGTAAGGGTTGTGCCCGTTCGATGCGTTCGTACGGATCGAGGGTAATTGTTACAGAAATCGACCCGATCTGTGCTTTGCAGGCTGCTATGGAAGGATTTGAAATCACTACCATTGAAGAAGCGCTGAAAGAAGGCAATATTTATGTCACCACTACAGGCAACAAGGATGTGATCACGCTGGAGCACATGAAGCAGATGAAAGATCAGGCCATTGTTTGTAACATTGGGCACTTCGATAATGAAATTCAGGTTGATAAGCTGAATGAAGCTGCCGGAATTAAAAGAGTGAATATCAAGCCACAGGTTGATAAATACATTTTTGAAAAAGGCAATGCCATCTTCTTATTGGCCGAAGGCCGCCTGGTTAACCTGGGCTGTGCCACCGGACACCCGTCATTTGTAATGAGTAACTCATTCTCAAACCAGGTACTGGCCCAACTTGATCTCTGGAATGGTAACTACGAAATCGGTGTTTACCGCCTTCCCAAGAGACTCGACGAAGAGGTGGCAAGGTTGCATCTGGAACAAATCGGTGTTAAACTAACCACCCTGACCGATGAGCAGGCTGCCTATCTCGGAGTGCCTAAAGACGGGCCATACAAGCCTGAGCATTACCGGTATTAGGACTGCTAAAGTGAAAAGTAAAAAGTAAAAGTCTGTTTAAACTCTATAATCAGACCTGCACTAAAGGACGGGCCTTATGAAAAAAGAATATAAAATTTAAACAGACACTAAAAAGTAAAAATAATAATCCCGTTTACTAAAAACCTTCCTGGTCTCTGTGGCCCGGAAGGTTTTCCATTAGTGTACCATTTTATCTTAACCTGAGTTGAGCGATTTGAGTGTAGCGAAAAATCGCCTGCCTGGATAAATTTGGGGTTAATTCGATACAATCAGTGTATAACCGTCGTACCTTGTCCGGTATTGCTTCAGGCCAACAGTTGCAGGGCCTTCAATCGGAGAACCATCGGTAAGCAGGAACCTGGAACCGCAATTCGGATCTACCGCTATAATCCCGGAAGTTTCCACTTCAACACGGGCATCATCTTCCAGCGGGTCGAATGGGCAGCCCCTTTCAAAAGCCAAAAATTCGTCGTGCAGGTAACGGTAAATAATAATGCCTTTATATCCGCCGGTAACATAAACCCATCCGCCGTCGGGTATAAAATCAAGCGTGTTCGGATAGATTGTGAAATTTACATATACGTAAGGTATTGAAGTCTCCTCCTTATCTTTATCGCAGGCAATGAAAAATAGCGGAAGCAAAAGTATTATCAGAACGGCAGAAGCAGTTTTTCTCATGATCGGAATAAAAGTTAGTCAGTTAACGACTGCGGTGAAATAATATTTTAGCAAAAAGACGTTCTATAGTTTTAAAACAAAAATTATGTTCAGAAGTGCAAAGATAATCCTGTTTTTTATAATTATATCAGTCATTGCCTTAAGTGGTTGCAGTTTGTTGAAACCCAGCAGCAGGGATAAGGCAATGGCGAATGAGCAAAGCGAACAAAAAGCTGCTTCCAGGGAGATGCAGGCAATGGAGAAGGCTCATTACAAAGCTCAGCCCCCCGAAACAAGAAAAATGATGAAGCAAAGCCGTAAGAGTTCGAAGAAGCTCAATAAGGTAAAAATGAAATAGGTTATCGGAGGAGGGGAATCAGCAATATCATGATCATAATTTGCCTGGACTGAGGGATATTTTAATTTTTAAACAGCTTTATTCACTTTCTTTATTATTTTTACACAATCAACAAAAAGCTTCAGCGCAATGGATGATTTTCTGTATATAATAATAGGTGTAATCTGGGTTGCTTATTCGCTTTATAACAATAAGCAGAAGCAGGATCGGAAGAAAGCTGCCCGTGAAGCCCAGGGCAATATGCCCCGACAGGCTGAGCCACCACCTAAGAGGTCTTTTCTTGAGGAAATACTGATGGGCGAAATGAGGCCTGAGCCCGTTCCGGTTGAACCCGATGAAGATGAATACGAGCCGGAGTTCAAACCTGCACCGGTTATGACCAGTTCTGAAAAGTTTAAAACCGAAGCACAATCCCTCGAAACAATTACTGAGGAGGTGCCGGCAAATTATTTCGAACATCAATACGCAACCAGGAAAGATGAGGCAGGAAATATCACTGAGATGAAAGCCGAATCAGAGGCAGAGCACGAAAATGAGGAATCCGGCATAGGAATTGCAGATGAATTTGATCTGAAAACGGCTGTAATTTACACTGAAATCCTTAATCCACGGTATTTCTAGAAATTTCTCAAGATTGTTCAAACAGGCTCTAAAAAGTTTTGGAGCTTAAATTATTTTATTATTACCTTTACCCCCTTTTAAAGGTACACGCGACACACAAGTATATCTAACATAAAATTTCATTGGTATGATCAGAAATCTACTACTAACTTTTGGGTTGGTGCTGATTGCAAGCCTTTCGGTATTTTCACAGTCCGGAACCCTGAAAGGAAAAGTGATCGATAAAACTACGAAGGAAGCCATACCTTTCGTTAATATTATCGTTGAATTGGGAGGTACTCAATCAGGAGGTACAACCTCGGATTTTGATGGTAACTACACCATCAAACCAATCACACCCGGTAAATACAACCTCAAGGCAACATTTGTTGGTTACAAGCCGGTTTTGGTTCAGGGAATTGTGGTAAAATCCGACCAGATCTCATTTCAGAATATTGAAATGGAGTCAACCATGATAGAGATCAAGACTTTTGAAGTAATTGACTACAAGGTGCCTTTGATCGATAAGGACAAAACCTCGGTTGGCGCTACGATGACTTCCGAAGAAATTGCCAAGATGCCCAACCGTTCAGCCAATGCCATTGCAACCACTGTGGGAGGTGTGTTCTCGGCCGATGGTGAGCGCGGTAGTGTCCGTGGGCAGCGTGCTGAAGGTACCGTTATGTATATTGACGGTATCAGGGTTCGCGGATCATCCTCACTTCCGGAATCGGCTATTGAACAGGTGTCCGTTATCCTTTCGGGGGTGCCGGCACAATATGGCGATGCTACCGGAGGTATTATTAATGTAACAACCAAGGGACCGAGCCGTGAATTCGGTGCAGGGATCGAACTTCAGACTTCGCAGTACCTCGATGCTTTTGGTTACAACAGGGCCGGGCTCAACATGCAAGGCCCGCTGTTATGGAAAAAAGATGAAAACAAAGAAAAGGTAAGTGCCATCCTCGGATACTTTGTTGCAGGTGAAATTACCTACAATCAGGACAGCAGGCCTACAGCCACAGGCATTTACAAAGTGAAAGATGATGTTTTGCGTCAGCTTGAACTGAACCCGCTTCGCTTATCAGGAACAGGAACGGGAACTTATTACAATACCAACTTCATCCGTAAAAGTGATCTGGAATATGTTAAGGCAACTCCGAATACCAAAAGCTATGATATCAATGCATCCGGCAAACTTGACATCAAAACCGGACCGAACATCAACCTCTCGTTAGGCGGGTCTGTTAATTTCAGCGATGGGCGTAACTTCAATTTCGGCAATTCGATGTTTAACTATGATAAAAACACCCAGGTAATTGACAAAACCTGGAGGGTTTTCGGAAGGTTTACACAGCGTTTCCCGGCGGCTAAAGACAGCAAATCGCTGGTAAAGAATGTTTATTATTCAATTCAGGCCGACTACACCAAATACAACCAGGTAGTTCAGGATCCTGATCACAAGGACAACCTTTTCAATTATGGCTATCTTGGCAAATATGAAACTTCCAAAATCAGAAGTTATGAATTTGGTATGGACACGGTTTCCGGACTATCAGGTTATATCCACAATGGTTTCCGGGATACTTTAATCGCCTTCACACCTTCCGACGTTAATAGCATCACCGCCAATTACACCAGGCAGTATTATGAACTTTATCCTACAACTCAAGGTTACCATGATAACCTGAATAACATTATTTCGGGTGGCGGACTGCTAAACGGTATGGGGACTCCCGGTGTTTATGGTATTTTGGGAGGGCCAGGATCAATCAATACATTTGATAATAATGGTACTGCATATCAGGTTTCTGATAATGAACAATATGCCATCAATGTGAATGCTTCCGCTGATATTGGAAATCATGCGATTCAATTTGGGTTTATTTACGAACAAAGAGCAGATAGGTACTATTCTTATGCTCCTATTGGATTATGGAGCCTTATGCGTGGACTAACCAATGCGCATATTGAGCAGCTTGATGTCCAAAACCCGAAATTTGTTACGCTTGACGGTGTTTTCCTTGATACCGTTTATTTCGACCGCAAATACGATGTACTTTCACAGCGTAATTTCGATATCAGCCTGCGCCAGAAACTCGGTTTGCCGGTGGACGGAACCGACTGGATTGATATTGATTCTTACGACATCAACAGCTACACTATGAATTATTACGATGCCGAAGGGAATCGGAAAACAGTGGCCCTGAGCGAAGCATTGTCAATTGACATGTTTAGTCCTGATGAACTCTACAATAACGGTAACCTGCTCACCAATTACAATGGTTATACCTATACAGGTCAGAGGATTAAACTAAAAGACAGTCCGAGTTTTGATGATTTCTTTACCAAACGGGATGAGAACGGGATGTACACCAGAGAGATTGCTCCTTTTACACCGATATATATGGCAGGTTTTATTCAGGACAAGTTCGCTTTTGAAGACCTTATTTTCAATATTGGTGTGCGTGTTGACCGTTTCGATGCCAACCAGAAAGTGCTGACAGACCCATACACTTTGTATCCTTCAAAAACCTTAGCTGAAGTTAACGACCTGGGCAGCCACCCTGATAACATGGGCGATGATTATGTGGTTTATGTTGACAACCTGCGCACACCCACAGCCATTATGGGTTACCGCAATGGCAATACCTGGTATAGTGCCGACGGGTTGGTTGTTACCGACCCATCCATTGTACTCGATGCCGGCAACGGAGTTACACCTTATCTCCAGGAAAGGAACAACATCAGCGTTAATTCAAAGGCATTCAGCGATTATGAACCGCAGATTTCGGTTATGCCCCGAATCTCATTCTCATTCCCGATTTCAGATGAAGCTTTGTTCTTTGCCCACTACGATGTACTCACCCAAAGGCCAACTTATGCTTTGCGCATGAGCCCGCTCGACTATTTCCTGATTCCTTTCACCGGAAGTCCTACCATTAACAACCCGAACCTGAAACCAGAGAAAACCATTGACTATGAGCTCGGTTTTCAGCAGCGGTTATCGCCAAGTTCTTCAATGACCATTTCAGCCTATTACCGGGAAATCAGGGATCAGATTCAGGCATTCCGCTACACTGCCGCGTATCCGAAAACCTATTACTCCTATAATAACATCGACTTTTCTACTGTTAAAGGTATGACCATTACTTATGACCTCAGGCGTACCAGTAATGCCAGGGTAAGGGCCAGTTATACCTTGCAGTTTGCCAATGGTACCGGATCTAACCCGGAGTTTGCCAAAGGACTTATTCAGACCGGCCAGCCAAACCTTCGTACCCTTTTCCCATTGAGTTTCGACCGTCGTCATGCCATCAACCTGAGTCTCGATTACCGTTTTGCTGAAGGGAAAGAATACAATGGACCCGTTATCAGACGCAAGAAAACCGATGCAGCCGGCGCTGAAGTTGTTAAAACAATGCAATTGCTGAAAAACACCGGTGTTAACTTTACCATCTTTGGCGGTTCCGGCACCCCTTACACCCGTTCAAGTAAGATTGTTCCGATTGGCCAGTCAGGTATTATTGAAGGTTCTATCAATGGATCGCGTTTGCCGTGGCAGTTCAGGATCGACGGACGCATCGACAGGGACATTAATATTCAGTGGAGCGAAAAACGTTCGTCATATCTGAATATTTATGTACAGGTGCTCAACATCTTCGATTCGAAGAACATTCTTAATGTATATAGCGCTACCGGCAATGCCGATGACGATGGTTACCTGGCTGCTGCCGAATATCAGAACCTCATCGACACACAACTTGATCCACAGGCGTTCCGTGATCTTTACAGCATTCGTGTAAACAGTCCCGGAAACTATAGTTCTCCTCGACAGATCAGACTTGGTATAATTCTAAATTTTTAGCAACTGACCAGGTTCAGACAGGGTTCATTAAACTGAAAACGATCTCAAGAAAATTATTAAACTATGAAAAATATACTCCGCATTCCATTTGTAGTTTTGCTCGGTATTATCCTGTCGCTTCCCGGCTATGCCGACTATTACAAAGGGGCAGTCAATAAGTCAGAAGCAATTGTAAAAGCCACTGCAGCGGGCTGTTTGCCTGGTGCAGGATTCAAATATCTTGAAGTAAACAATGTCCGTACCCGTATTAATACCGGGGGCGATATGTGGTGGGACTTCGAGGTTGCCCAATATGAAATCCCGAAGGGTTCACGCAAAACTTCCATGTTCTCCGCAGCCTTGTGGATTGGAGGAATTGACGTTAATGACCAGTTAAAACTTGCCGCTTTAAAATTCCGTCAGGGACCAAACGCAGGCAGCCCCGGATCTGGTAACGATTTCTGGCCAGGTCCGTTAACCATTGATGGAACAGCTGCTATCAGTGATGCTGAGTGTGCTGCCAGGGATAAACTTTATCCAATCAGCAGGGCAGAGATTGATGAATACCTGGCCTGGTGGGATAATAAAGCCGCGTATCCCGGGTACCAGATACCTGCTACGATAGCTGATTGGCCGGCCCATGGTGATATAACCCAGAAACAAAGTTATTATCTGGCACCCTTCTTCGACAGGACAGGTGATGGCGATTATCAACCTGAAGATGGTGATTATCCTTACTACGACATTGCCAATGAACTTTGCCACTCAAGTACACCTACCAAAGAAACTGAAGAAGGTATTGTGAAGGGCGGGCTTTTATCCGACCAGGTTATAAAAGGTGATGCAACCCTGTGGTGGGTTTTTAACGATAAGGGAAATATCCATACAGAAACCCAGGGAACGCCGATCGGTCTTGAAATTCGTGCCCAGGCATTTGGTTTTGCCACCAACGACGAAATCAACAACATGACTTTTTACAGTTATGAAATTATTAACCGTTCAACTTTCCGCCTGACAGGCACTTACTTTAGTCAGTGGGTTGATACCGACCTTGGTTTCGCAACCGATGATTATGTAGGTTGCGATGTGGACCGTGGATTGGGATATTCTTATAATGGTAAACCAAAAGATGGTGATGGTCAGTTCTGGGCTTATGGCGACCAGCCACCGGCTATCGGGGTTGACTTTTTCCAGGGTCCATACATGGATACTGATGGTTCCGACAACCCTTCGTTTAAAGGAGATGGGTTACTCGGGCCTTCGTTTCAGGGCGATTGTAGTATCGTAGGCCTGGATGGTTCAAGCATGCCAATGGAGTTTGGCGAAGAAGGTAATCTTCAGACTGGCAATTTTATTGTTAAGTCGGAAGCTATTAATGGTGTTAACTTTGGTAATGGTATTGTTGATGATGAACGCTTTGGAATGCGCAGGTTCGTTTATCACAACAATTCCGATGCTCCGGGCCCTTACATGCAGGATCCGAGATATGCACCCCAGTACTATAATTACCTTAAAGGAATTTGGCTTGACAATACCAAGATGCTCTATGGTGGAAACGGACACGTTTCAACCGGAGCTTATGGTCCCGAATGTGATTTTATGTTCCCCGGCGATACCGATGTCTGTGATTGGGGTACCGGCGGACTTCCCCCGAATGGCGCTAAATACTGGACAGAAGAGGTTGCTAAAAACAAAGAAGGTGACCGTCGTTTTATGCAATCGGCCGGTCCTTTTATCCTGGAACCGGGTGCTGTTAACTACATTACCGTTGGTATTCCCTGGGCACGCGCTGCATCGGGTGGCCCCTGGGCTTCAGTTAAACTGTTGCAGGTAGTGGATGATAAGGCACAATTGCTGTTTGATAACTGTTTTGCTGTCGTTAGTGGTCCCAATGCACCTGACCTGACCATCCGTGAACTGGACAAGGAATTGATCTTCTACGTCTCGAACCGCAAATCCAACGATGCCGGAAACAACTTCAATGAATCCTATACAGAACTTGATCCTGCAATTCAAGCCGTTGCCAACAGCACTGGTTATGACTTCGATCCTTACTATCGGTTCGAAGGATATCAGGTATTCCAGTTAAAAGATGCAACCGTATCAGTGGCCGATATTCGCGACCAGAAATTGGCCCGAATTGTTTATCAAAGTGATATCAAAAACGGGGTCACGCAATTGGTGAATCACAATTTTGATCAGGCCCTTAATTCCAATGTTCCGATCGAGGAAGTTTATGGTGCCGATTTAGGCATTTCAAACACTTTCAGGCTCACTGAGGATGCTTTTACAGGTCAACGTCTTGTAAACCATAAACAGTATTATTATCTGGCACTTGCTTATGGCTATAATGAATACATGAAATATAGTGCCGATCCTGGTTCCCAGGAAGCCGGCATCATTGGACTCACAGGTCAAAAGAAGGTTTACCTTGCCGGTCGTAAGAACATTAAGGTGTATCCAAGCATTCCCCATAGAATTGTGGGTACAATTGATCCAACAGCAAACTTCGGCGATGGCGTTGAAGTCACCAGGTTGCAGGGACAAGGCAATGGTGGTAATCTTCTTGAACTGTCAGATGCAACAGTTGCTGAGATTCTCTCTAAAAGCCCCGTGGACTCGCTTAACCAATTAGGCAGCCCTGATTACCCGATTGCCTATAATCCTAAATACAAACAAGGCAAGGGTCCGATTGATATCAGGGTGATTGATCCGTTAAATGTTAAAAATGCTGAATACGAGCTTGCATTTGATTCACTGGTACCGTATTTCCTGAAAATTGGTGCTGATAGTACGCTAACGTATAAAGCCCATTGGAAACTGACCGACCTTACCAACAATGTGGTTTACAGATCCGACACAACCATTGCATACAAGAGTCAGCAGTTGTTTCCTGAACTGGGTATTTCAGTATCTATTGGACAAGTAGTTGACCCAGGGCCTTATCAGGTCGGGATAAATGCAGATGATGCTGCGATTTATGAGATTATTTCTGAGAATAACGGACTAATTAGTTCCAGTATTACTTTTGCTGACAGTTCAAAAGTATGGGTCTTCGGTGTTCCTGATATTGATGGTGTTCCGGCGCTTAACTGGATTAGGTCAGGTGTGGTTACCGACATCGCCAATCCGGCCAACAACGACTACAGTATGCCTGCCAAGCCTTTCGATCCGGGTGGAAATTACGAAAAAGTAATTTCAGCTACCTGGGGCCCTTACATTATGACTGCTTCAACCGAACAGGATGCCATCTTTTCCCCTGCTTTCCGGAATATCTCCAAAGTGGCTTCAAGTTTCTCAGATATTGCCAGTGTTGACGTTGTAATGACTGCCGATAAAAGTAAATGGACCCGTTGCCCGGTGATTGAAATGTGCGCCGACCGTACATTATCTGATGGTGGTATAGAAAGGTTCAATGTTCGTGCCGGTCAGTCGGTTGATAAAAATGGTAATCCGGCAACTAAAGGTAGTGGTGTCAGTGAAAATCCTGAGGACCCGAATTATATTGCCGAAACCGGTATGGGTTGGTTCCCGGGTTATGCTATTAACCTTGAAACCGGCGAACGATTGAATATCGTTTTTGGTGAAAACTCATGGTTGGTTGGTGAGAATGGAAGGGATATGTTGTTTAATCCTACCGCTAATTTTAATACTGCCACTGAATTGGTTCTGGGTGGTATGCACTATGTTTATGTATTTGCACATACCCAGGGCAAATCAATTCCCATTGCTGACGTTCCTGCGTATGATGCCGGGAAAACCCTTCGTACCAATATTCCGGTAACCCTCGGCGGTGGAACCCAGCGAGCTCTTGTATATTCAAGCGCCATGTGGGTGACTATTCCGATGGCTATACCAGGTCAGGAATGGTTGTCGAACGATGTTAAAGCCAGTATCAGAATAGCCAAACCTTACAGAAGGTTCTACAGCACAGCACATGACAGTACTCTTATGACAACCGATACTCAAAACCTGAACTATCCGATGTATCAGTTCTCAACGAGTAATGTTGCCACTGCTGACAATAACATCGAAAAAGCTAAGTCGGAACTCGATCTGATTACTGTGGTGCCCAATCCATATTATGCCTATTCAAGTTACGAAACCAATCAATTAGACAACAGGGTGAAGATCACAAACCTTCCGCGCAAGTGTACGGTTAGTATCTATTCGACCAACGGTTCCCTCAT
>Ga0105048_10011099_pt1 | contig 14235 bp, 12 predicted proteins | sample MAT05_FD_78382 | JGI IMG/M metagenome (GOLD analysis project Ga0105048, IMG submission 78382) | Freshwater microbial communities from Lake Fryxell liftoff mats and glacier meltwater in Antarctica - MAT-05 | ecosystem: Environmental > Aquatic > Freshwater > Ice > Liftoff microbial mat | place...
GATAAAACAAAATCGAATCAAAGCCTTGCCCGACGATGGTCGAGCCGATGGTGCGCGTCCACAAGTGACGGCCCTGAGTGAACACCTTGAGTTTGGCAAGCACGTAGGAATTGGCAAATTCGCCCACCCAAAACGCGATCAGCGAGGCGATCACAATGCGCGGGGTTTGACCGTAAATTGTCTCGTAGGCTTGCTGGTCCGGCCAGCCGTCAGCGGGTGGTAGCGCAACGACAACGTAGGCCATGAGCGACGCAAAAATCATCGCGGCGAAACCGGCCCAGACCACTTTCCGTGCGCGCGCATAGCCGTAGACTTCAGTTAGAATGTCGCCAAAAATATAGCTGAGCGGGAAAAACAGCACGCCCGCGCCGAAAGTAAAACCCCATATTTGCGCAATCTTGGCCGGCCCGATCAGATTCGCGCAGATGAACACCGTGACAAACGCCGCCATCACGAGGTCGAAATATTTGAATGTGCGCGGGGCGCTTGCACTCATCAATGATTAGCTCTGCTGCTTGCGCACAAACGCCACGGCATTGTGCGCGTGCAGGCTTTCAAAGTGCCGCACGCGCGCGCTGAAATCAAGCATGTCCAGCGCGCCAAGGGCAATTTGCAAGCGCCGCGCGGCGTCTTCGCAAAACATCAAATTCTCGCCGTTGAGCCGCGCAAACGCCTGTTCGTCGGCGCGTTTGACCGCGGCTTGCACCGGCGTTTTCAACGCTGCCTCAACACAATCGATCAGCGCGGGGAAATCGAACGCGCTTGCGGCATCAGGCAACAGCACCTCAACCTGCGCGCTGGAGCGCTGCGCGTGCGGCGTGGCGCGCATGCCGCGTTCGCTATTAAGCCAGCTGGCCACGGTTTGTTGATCGGCGCCTTCTGGAAAATCCTCGACAAACTGCGCGGCCACCAGCTGCCTGGCGAGCGCAGCCGACGACGGACAGGTGCTCGAATACAGCACTTCGACAGACATTTTTAACGCAGCGCCCTGCTCGCTCAGCTGACCGTCAATTGAGGCTCGATAGCTGCGCCAGCCGAGCTGTCCGCTGGCCAATGCACGCCGTTCGAGGAGCAGCTCAAAATCGATGGTGAGCCGCGCGCGATCGGCCAGCTTGGGGTGCGACTTAAGCATCTCGCTAAGCAGCTCACGGACAATCTTCGGGGTCAGCGAGCCGCGCGTGGCAATCGCGCTAACCAATGAATACAGCCGCGACATATGGATGCCGCGCGCATCGGCGTCGATCAGATTGACCTGCGCACTCACGCGCGACGCGCAGCGCTCGCCCGCAATGACCACCGGCACGGCGATATCGTCCATCCCAACCTCGTCCAAACGCCCGCCAATCTGTGGATTGCGGCTTTCTGCGATGTCAGGCAAAGCATCTGCGTTGATTTTCATCGCTCGCATGTGGTGGGTATCGTTGAAATTATCAAGGCCAGCGCAGCGCCTGGCGCCAGCACACAAACGAGGAGCGCAGCGGCAGCGGCGGCGCGCCATCGGCGAACACCGCAGCCGGGGAGCGCGCCAACTGCCGCGCGCGCAAGCGCACAAAGCTTAAATGCAGCGCGCTCAAGCGGTCGACCGGTGCGCATTTCAAATCGACGCGCAGCTGGCGCGCAAGCTCGGCAATCTGCGGCTCCAGGCGTTTAATTTTCAGCGGGTCGGTCAGGTCCGCGCGGGTCAACGAGGCTTTGAGCAAGGTATCGAGCGGCAGCAATAGCCGCCCCGCAGCAAGCGCGCCGCGCACATCGTGCAGGCTGTTGAGCACCGCCAGCGCACGCTCAAAGCGCTCGTTTGGCGCATAGCCAAACAGCTGGCGCTCAACGCGGGCGATCGGCTGCAGTGCGTTGGTCAATGTCTCCAGATCAGTAACACTCGACTCCGCGCTCAGCGCATGCAGCGCAGCAATCCAAGCATTAATCGCCTCACGATCAAGACGCACGCCGGTGAGCACGCTGGTAATTGGATGCAAAGGTGCTTGTGCCTGCCAACGGGTGAGCTCTTCATGCCACCAGTTGAGCTTGCTCGCGCGAACATATGGCTCGGCCACCGTCAGCGCGATTTGCCGCAGCTGCTGATTCAGCGCGAGCAGCGCCAGCATCCGCGTGCGCCGCGACGGATCCAGAAAATTCACCGCCAAGGCGAGCAGCGGGTCGTTTTTTTCGAGTGCTAAGGCGTAGTCGGCAAACGCACTCACGCGATCCAAGCTTGCAGCTCCGCGAGCGAGGCAAACGCGCGTTCGTGCGGCCATGCCAGCGGGTCAGGGTCAGCCCCCAGATAGCCCCAAAGCGCGATCACCCCGCGCATACCGGCGCTTTGCGCGGCCAGCATATCGCGCTGATCGTCGCCCACATACAGCGTGCGGTTCGGCGCCGCGCCAAGCTCCGCAGCCGCATATAAAAGCGGCGCCGGACTGGGTTTGCGCTCGCTTAATGTGTCGCCGCAAACCAGCACGCGTGAGCGCTTGATCAGCGCTTGATGCTCGCGCAGACGATGGGTGAGGAAGGTCGATTTATTGGTCACGATGCCCCACGGAAGGCCCGCGGCATCGAGTCCCTCCAGCAATTCGATCGCGCCGGCAAACGGCACGCTGGCCACGCTGATATTTGCCTCGTAATGCGTCAGCAGATCAGCGATCGCGCGCTCGACATCTAAATCTCGAATTCGCGAACCTAGAACCAAGCCGCGCGCACCACCGGAGACAAAAGCACGCAAATCAACGTCTGGCGCTACGCTCAAGCCTTGCAGCGCGAGCGCAAATTGCGTGCTGGCAATCAAGTCAGGCGCGCTATCGAGCAGCGTGCCGTCAAGATCGAACAAAACCGCATCAATCATCAAGCAGGCCCAAGCTGTGCGCTGAGCAAATAGTTGACCTCAACGGATTGAACCAAGCGCGCCCGGCGCGTCAGCGGGTTGTAGGTCAAACCGCTGAGCGAGCGCGGCGTAAAGCCCGCTTGGCGCAAACCTTGAGCCAGCTCGCTGGGGCGGATCAGCTGGCCGTAGTGATGCGTGCCGCGCGGCAGCAAATTGAGCACATATTCGGCCCCGACAATAGCTTGTGCGAAGCTCATCGGCGTGCGGTTAATGGTCGATAAAAATAGCCATCCGCCCGGTTTTAACAGGCGCGCACAGGCATGGATAATCGATTGCGGATCGGGCACGTGCTCAAGCAGCTCCATACAGGTAATTGCGTCGAACTGACCGGGAAAATCGACACTCAACGCTTCAACCGAGCGTTCGAGATAGTCAATCACCAATCCATTCTCAAGCGCATGCGCCCGCGCCGCTTTCAGCGATTCTGGCGCCAAATCCGCGCCGCTCACGCGAGCACCGGCCGTGTGCAGGGCTTCGGTGAAAATCCCACCGCCACAGCCGACATCCAGCATGCGCTGATCAGTTAAGTTCAATTGCGCTTGCACAAAGCCCAGACGCACCGGGTTGAGCGCATGCAGCGTGCGGAAATCCCCATCCGGGTTCCACCACTCGCCGGCGAAGCGATCAAATTGCGCGATTTCCAGAGGATTCACATTCATGGACGGATCACCTTTGACCACGCGAGCGCTTTATCGATCAGCGCCGACTCATCAATCCCCAGCAGCACGCCGTTCTCAAGGCGACGCGCGCCGCCAATCCACACATCGCTGACCTGCCCGGCTTGCGCGGTATAGACCAAATGCGAGATCACGCTATACAGCGGCACGCTTGAGATGCGCCGCAAATCGACTGCAATCACATCGGCGGCTTTGCCGACCTCCAGCGAGCCGATCTCCGCATCGCGACCCAGCGCGCGCGCTCCGTCGAGCGTCGCCATCCTCAGCGCGCTAGCAGCCGGCAGGGCGCGCGCGTCTGAAGCGACCGCTTTCGCCAACAGCGCGGCCGTGCGCATTTCACCAAACAAATCGAGATCGTTATTGCTCGCGGCACCGTCGGTGCCCAAAGCCACACAAACGCCCGCCTGGCGCAAGCGTTCCACTGGACAAAAACCCGACGCCAGCTTGAGATTTGACTCAGGGCAATGCACCACTTTGAGCTGGGCGCGGGCGGCCGCGTCGATCTCCTGCCCGGTGAGCTGCGTCATGTGCACCGCTAATACATCTGGGGCGATCAGCCCGAGTCGCGCGAGACGTTCAAATGGCCGCACGCCGTGCTGTTGCACGCTTGATTCGACCTCAAAGGCGGTCTCGTGCAGGTGGATTTGCACCGGAATATTGAGCTTGCCCGACAGCTCACGCACCCGCGTCAAAGAGGCATCGCTGACCGTATAAGGCGCATGCGGCCCGAATACCGGCTTGACCAACGCTGAGCCACGCAGCTGCTGCGCAAGCTCGACCCCCTTGGCGAAATACTCATCCGCTGAACTTGCCCACGCGCTCGGAAACTCGATCACGATCAGGCTCACCCCAGCGCGAATCCCCATCCGTTCAGCGGTCGCGGCGACCACGTCTGGGAAAAAGTACATATCGTTGAAGCAGGTCACGCCGCCTTTGATGAATTCAGCGATCGCAAGCTCGGTGCCGTCGCGCACAAACTCAGGCGAAATATGCTGGCCCTCGGTCGGCCAAATATGACCTTCCAACCACTCCATCAACGCCAAATCATCGGCCAAACCGCGCATCAAACTCATCGCGGCATGGGTGTGGGTATTGACCAAGCCGGGCAGTAACACGTGCTCGGGGCGCTCCACGGTTTGGCGCGCAAGGAAGCTCGAACGCGCCTGCTCGGTTGGCAAAATGGCGACGATTTTGCCGCTATCTAAAGCGATCGAATGGTGCTCCAACGCCACGCCATGCGGCTCAATGGGCACCACGTAGCGGGCATGAATCAGCGTATCGACTTGGCGCATGGCGTATTTAAGTTCGGCTTGAAGAAATCAATTATGCGGGGCTTAGGTTTTTGGCCGCGTGATGGGCAGTAATGCAACGGCGCCCTGCGCGCTCTCAATCAAAACTTCCGCTGCGCCGCCGTTGAGCTCAAAAGTCGCTGATTTCATGCTCGCATGCGTCGCTTGCACGCCCAGCGTTTGCGTCAAGCGGGTGCCTGCGCGCGCGACGAGTTTGACACTCGCATCAATCGGCACACCCACCACAACATTGCCGGAACCGGCGCGAATGCGCACCGGCGCGCTAAATTTAATCGCGCGCAAGCTCACCGCGATCGGGCCGCTAAGTGACTCTACGTCCACTTCAGCGGTACTGGTCAGCGCAATCCGCCCGCTGCCTGAGCGCGCGTGCACGCTCGCATCCAAGCCGCGCGCATTGATTGCGCCTGAGCTGGTGAGCAGTTTGATGGGCCGCTGGCTGGGTGCAAACACCGTCAAGTCGAGGCGCCCGCGGCGATGCTCGGGATCGGCCTCACCACCCGGATTCTCAATCACCACGCGAATTCCGCTTTCCGTTTGGCTTAATTTCCAGTGCGCACGCAGCGGTCGCTCACCGATTGCCTGCACTACCGCGTACAGCCCCAAGCGTGGATCGGCGCTGCCACGCACGTTGATATCGCCGTGTAGGTTTTCAATCAGCAATGGAGTTAAATCAGCGGGCAGCTCAAGGGTCGCGCGCTCACGGCTCAATTCAACGCGCGGCGGCAGCGGCGTTGCGCACGAAAGCGTCAGCAAAGCGCCTAGCGTCAAGCAAACTTTTCTCACGCGTTCAGCCAAAAGTTGCGGGGCGCGCGACCTTATCATGTGCATCTCAAAGAGGACGCCGATGCCCATCTTACTGACCGGATTTGCACCATTTGACGGCGAGCATATCAACCCGTCATGGGAGGCCGTGCGCGGCTTCGACGGCCGCGAAATAGCTGGGCACCGCATAGACGTTCAGCGCCTGCCGGTTGAATTTCACACGGCCCGCGAACACTTGCGCGAGGCGCTGTTGGCTCGCCGCTACGCGGCAGTTTTGTGCATCGGCCAAGCGGGCGGGCGCAGCAGCATTTCCCTTGAGCGCGTCGCGATCAACTTGGCCGATGCACGCATGGCCGACAACGCCAACTATCAGCCGCAAATGCAGCCGCTGATCGCGGGTGCACCTAACGCCTACTTTGCACCTTGCCGGCTTGAAAGCGCCTTGGCTGCACTGCACGCGGCGTCGATCCCAGCGGAGATCTCGCTCAGCGCGGGCAGTTTCGTGTGCAACGATGTGTTTTTTGGCCTGTGCCATTTCCACGCGACCGAGCAGGCCAGTTTGCGCGGCACCTTTGTGCATATTCCTTATGCGCCGCAGCAAGTGCTGCAGCGACCCCTGCCCTCAATGCCGATTGAGATGGTGCAACGGGCCATTGAGGTTTTGATCGAAGGTCTCGCAGCTGAATAGCCGCTGGCGCCAATGCGGCGCCAGCGGATTCAAAGCATGTTTAGGAGCTGTAGTACATATCGAATTCGATCGGATGGGTTGACATCCGAAAGCGCGTGACTTCCTTCATTTTCAGCTCGATATAGGCATCGATCAAATCATCTGAAAACACGCCGCCCGCTTTTAAGAACTCGCGATCCCCATCGAGAGCTTCCAGCGCCATATCCAGCGAATGGCAGACCTGCGGGATTTGTCGCGCTTCCTCCGGCGGCAAGTCGTAGAGGTCTTTATCCATCGCCGGGCCCGGATCAATCTTGTTTTTGATGCCATCAATGCCAGCCATCAGCAATGCCGCAAACGTGAAGTACGGGTTGCCCGCCGGATCGGGGAAGCGAATTTCGATGCGCCGCGCCTTTTGTGAAGACACCCACGGCACGCGGCACGACGCCGAGCGATTGCGCGCGGAATAAGCCAGCATAACCGGCGCCTCAAACCCTGGCACCAAGCGCTTATAGCTATTGGTTGTCGAATTGGCAAACGCATTGATCGCTTTGGCGTGCTTGAAAATACCGCCGATATACCAAAGTGCGGTTTGGCTCAAGCCGCCATAGCCGTCGCCCGCAAATAAATTCTTGCCTTCTTTGAATAGGGATTGGTGCACATGCATGCCCGAGCCGTTATCGCCGACCAGCGGTTTCGGCATAAACGTCGCGGTACGCCCAAAAGAATTGGCGACATTCTGCACCGCGTATTTCAGCTTGAGCATTTCATCGGCTTTCTTGGTTAGCGTGGAAAACTTGGTGCCGATTTCGCACTGTCCAGCGGTCGCAACTTCGTGGTGATGGACTTCCACTTCAAGTCCCATTTCTTCAAGCGTCAAACAGATTTGCGAGCGCAGGTTATGCAATTGATCCACTGGCGGAACCGGAAAATAGCCGCCCTTGACCGGCGGCCGATGGCCGGTGTTGCCGTCAGGGTATTTTTTGCCGGTATTCCACGCGCCTTCTTCAGAGTCGATATTAAAAAAGGTGTCGTGTTTCTCAGTGCCGTAACGCACCGAATCAAAAATAAAGAATTCAGGCTCCGGACCAAAATAGGCGGTATCCGCAACGCCGGAGGATTTCAAATACGCCTCAGCGCGTTTAGCCAACGAGCGCGGGTCGCGTGAATAAGCTTGCATCGTCGACGGCTCGAGCACATCGCAACTGACGATTAACGTCGACTCATCAGAAAACGGGTCCAGATACGCGGTCGCTGCTTCGGGCAATAGCACCATGTCTGATTCATTAATGCCCTTCCAGCCGGCAATCGAGGAGCCATCAAACATCTTGCCCTCTTCAAATAACTCGCGATCCAAAATTTTGGCCGGCATCGTGAGGTGCTGTTCCTTGCCGCGCGTATCACAAAAGCGCAAATCGACAAATTTGACGTCGTTATCTTTGATCAGCTTCTCTACGTGTTCGAAGTTCATGGTGCACCTTTACTGTGAAAAGTGCAGCCAGCAACGCAAGCGCCATGCCAAACACAACATCGTTCCAAATCAGAGACTTACGGCGTACAAAGCGGACGCTTTAGCCACGTACTGCACCAGCAACCACCACTCACCGCACCAAAATCGTGCAAGCGGTTGGGACCAAAGGGCTGCATTTGATTCTGGTGGGAGAGTGCGGAATCTCTAACATATGGCCTAACGCCTGAATTACTAATGCAACGCAATCAACGCCCGAACCGCGTCAATTGAAGCGTCGATATCTGTGACGCGTGTGGGGCGGTCGAGGAGGGTTGCGAGTGCGGGGGGGATGGGGATTTTGATGTCGAGCAGGGGCTCGATGATGGATTCGAATTTGGCGGGGTGGGCGGTGCTGACCAGGGTCCAGCGGCCGCTAAGCGTCTCGGCAACGGCGTAGGCGGTGGCGGTGTGCGGGCAGATGATCTCGCCGCTCATCTGGTAGGTTTGGCGCACTTGGCGCTCGATTTGCGCGTCGCTGATGGACGTGCAGCGGGCGGCTTGGCGCAGCTCGTTTGGGTTCGGTATCAACCATTGCAGCCGCTCAAAGTTTGACGGCGCGCCGACGTCCATGGCGGATGCGAGGGTGGTTAGGCTTGGATGCGCCTGGTAATCACCCCCGTTGAAAAAATCGCGTAAGCCGTGGTTGGCGTTGCAGGCTAGGTGAATCTCGCCAATCGGCAAACCCAAGTGACGTGCCCAAAGCGCTGCTAGTGCATTGCCCAGGTTGCCGGTCGGAATGATCAGTTGCAAGGGGCTAGCGTGGGCGCGTGCGTGCAGCACCGAGGCATAGGCGTAGTAGGCCATTTGCGGTAGCAAACGCCCGAGGGAGATCGAATTGGCGCTCGAGAATCTTGCGCCGCGTGGATCGTTGAGCAGCGCCTTGCAGATGCGTTGGCAGTCGTCGAAACTGCCGCCCACGCGCAACGCCAACACGTTGTCAGGCCAGCAGGTCAGCTGGGTTTCCTGGCGCTGCGATACGCGCCCCTTGGGGTACAAAATCACCACGCGAAACTGCGCGCGCGCGGCGAATGCGGCGGCTACGGCGCCGCCGGTATCGCCGGAGGTAGCGACCAGGATGGTCAGCGGCGGCGCGCCGGCGGGCTCGAGTCGACTTAAGGCTTCAGCTAAAAATCGCGCGCCGAAATCCTTGAATGCGGCTGTCGGGCCGTGGATCAGTTCGAGGGTGTCGTGGGCGCCGACCGATTTGCGCACGATCGGGAAGTTAAACGCGCTGGCGCAGATCGCGGCGAGCTCGCTGGCTAGCGGATCGCCTTTGAAAAACGGCGTCAAAAATCGCGCGGCGATTGCGGGCAAATCGTCCATTCCGTCGAAATCCGCAAGCGCAAATGACGGCGATTGCGCGGGCACATAAAGCCCTCCATCCGCTGCGAGACCAGCGCGCAGAGCCGCGCTCAAGCCAATTGGCGGGGAGTTGGCGCGGGTGGAGACAAAATCCATCATTCGGCCCATTCCAGATAGGCGCCCGCTGCGGGCATTTCGGTGACAAAGGCGTCGGCGCGCAATGAGGCTTGCGCAAAAGCTTGCACCATCGCATCAGCACCGACCCGCGCCGAGCGCTCGCCTAAATACCAGGCGAACACGCTCGGGCCTGCGCCAGAAATCGAGCTGCCAATGGCGCCGGTGTCGAGTGCGGCTTGCTTGACCGCATAGAAACCCGGGATCAGCGGCGCGCGACGCGGCTCGATCAGCCCGTCGCGCAGCGTGTCGCGCATCAGCTCAATATCGCCTTGGTAGCAGGCGCTGACAAAACAGGCGAGCAAGCCCAGCTGGTCGATGATCGGGTGCAAATCGAACGGCACTTTAAGCGGTTCGCGGGCGCGCTTGGTTTCGAGCGCGAAATCTGGGTGGACCACGGTGGCATAGAGCCCCGGCGGCAGCGGCAGGCGGATCAGGCGCTCGTCGGGCGCGATCAATACCAGGCCGCCGAGCAGCTGCGGTGCGACGTTGTCGCCGTGGCGCGAGTTGCTGGCTGCTTCTTCGCCGTCCAGCGCAAAACGGTACAGCTCTTTGAATTTCAGCGGCGTTTTAAGCAGTGCGTTGGCGGCAATCACCGCCGCGCTAGCACTTGCCGCCGAGCCGCCCAAACCGGACGCAAATGGAATGCCTTTCTTGAGCGTTAAGCGAAAGCCAAAATCGAGATTCAGGTGAACGCGCATCGATTCCAGCGCGCGCGCGGCGGTATTCAAATGCACCTCCATCGGCAGCGCGTGATCGGCGCCTTCAATCGCCAAAATCTCCGTACGCTTAAGCTCAATGCGCTCGACCAGCGCGCGATCGCCGATGCCGCCAATGGCGTGGCCTAAACAATCAAAGCCCACGCCGACGTTGCCGACGCTCGCCGGTGAAAACGCCTGCGCGCGATTTTTCATAAGGCGTAGCGCTGTGCGAGGCGCAGTAAATCAGCCAGCACACCCGCCGCGGTCACCTCAGGCCCGGCTCCTGGGCCTTGAATAATCAACGGGTTATCTCGGTAACGGCGCGTGGAAAAGGCGATCACGTTGTCAGACGGCCGTGCGCGCGCGAAAGCATGGTTGGGATCGAGTTCGAGCAAACCCACGCTGAGCTGACGCCTCGGGCCCAGCTTCGCGGCGTAACGCAGCACCTTGCCGCGCGCGTGCGCCGCGGCGATGCGTTCATTCATTTGGGCGTCGAATTGGCTCAATCCACTGAGAAATTCTTCGGTCGAGCCAGCCGCGAGCGACTCAGGCACCAGCGACTCCACTTGCACATCGCTCAGCTCGCAATCGATCCCCGCATAGCGCGCCAAAATCACCAGCTTGCGCGCCACATCGAGCCCCGATAAATCATCGCGCGGATCCGGCTCGGTAAAGCGCAGCGCTTGTGCCTGCGCAACCAGCGCGGCAAAAGAATCGCCAGGCTTTAACTCAGCAAATAGATAGGCCAGCGTGCCAGATAACGTGGCTTCAATACCTAACAGCTCATCGCCTGATTTGAGCAGATCATCGAGCGACTGAATCACCGGCAAGCCCGCCCCGACGGTTGCTTCAAAGTAGAACCGTGCTGTGCTGCGCTCGGATGCTCGAGCAATGCGCGCATAGCGCTCGGTCGGGCCGGAACCGGCGCGTTTGCTGGCGCTGACGATGTGCGCGCCCTGCTCTAGCCAGCCCGCGTATTGATCGGCAACCGTCTCGCTCGCGGTCAGATCAATCACCACCAATGCCGGATATTCGGGCGCGCGGCCGTGTTCAATCAGCGCACGAAAATCCAGCGTTTCCCCAGCTTGCAACAGCAGCGCTTTGGGATCGCTGAGATCCTCACCTCCCTTTAAACGCAGCATGTGCTTGGAATTGGCCACGCCGAGCAGCTTCAAATCAATCGCGTGCTTAGATTTCAGACGCGCCGCGTGGTCGTTGAGCTCGCGCAAGAATGCTTGCCCAACCGAACCCACGCCAACCACGATCAAGCCCAGCGTTTGGGGCGCTAAATAGAACGCCGCGTGCGCTGCGCGCAGAGCGCGGATGACGTCGGCTGAATCGACCGCGACCGAAATATTTCGCTCGCTCGCGCCTTGGGCGATGGCTCGCACGTTCACACGCGCCCGTGCCAGCGCTTGAAAAAGCCTAGCTGCCACACCAGGCCGACCGGCCATGCCATCACCCACCGCCGCCAGGATACCGATGCCTGAATCAGCGCGCACGCCTTCGATTTGGCCGCTGGCCAATTCACGGGCGAAATCGTGTTTGAGCGCCGCCAACGCGCGCTCGCGATCGCTGTCTTTGAGCGCGAAACAGATCGAATGCTCAGAGGATCCCTGCGAGATCATCACCACAGAAATGGCGCGTACTTTCAACGCCGCAAACACTCGCTCAGCGGTACCGGGCACGCCGATCATGCCAGCGCCTTCAACGTTGATCAGCGCCAACCCCTCGACCACTGACAGCCCGCTGACCGCGTGGACGTCCGCGCGTCCGAGCGGTCGCTCGATGATCCGCGTGCCGGGGTGCGAGGGGTTAAATGTGTTGCGAATAGTGATGATGATCCCGCGTTCAATCGCCGGCTTGAGCGTTTGCGGGTGGATCACTTTGGCCCCGAAGTAAGCCAGCTCAAAGGCTTCCGCGTAGCTGACCTCCTCAATCAACTGGGCTTCCGGGACCAGCCGCGGATCGGCGCTCAGCACGCCGTCCACATCGGTCCAAATCTGCAAATCACGCGCGTGAAACAGGCGCGCAAAAATGGCGCCCGAGAAATCTGAGCCATTGCGGCCGAGCGTGGTCGCACGCCGCTCGGCGTCACGCGCGATAAAGCCGGTCACCACCACCAAATCGGATTCGAACGCGATTTCACATGCCGCTAAATTCTTAGCCGACGCGTCAAAATCAACCACCACACCGAGATCACCCGGCGCCACCACCAGCACATCGCGCGCGTCGATAAACGCCGCTTTTTGGCCGCGCGCGACCGCCACGGCACACAGCAAACGCGCCGAGAAAACCTCGCCGAGACCCTGCACAAAATCAAGCACCGCGGCCATGTCGTGCTTGAGCAGCGCTTGAGTTTTAAGCAGCGAGCGCACCAAGTCGAGATCGTGCTCAAGCTCGGCTACAAATCGTTCGCGCAAGCGTTGCTGAAAATCAGAACCGCTCAGCAATTCGGCTGCGGCGCTGGCATGGCGCTCGCGGATCGCGGCGATTTGCGGCTCAGGATCGCCATGCGTGTGGGCTAAGGCAATGAGCGTATCAGTGGTGCCCTTCATGGCCGATACCACCACCACCTGGCGCTTCGCCCCATGCGCGTCGAGCAGACCAAGCACACGGCTGATGCAGCCCGCGTCGGCCATTGAGGTGCCGCCAAACTTATGCACAACCGGAAACATCGCGTTGAGGCTATGGGTTTTCATGCGGCACGCTCGAGTTCATCTAGCGCATTCATTGCGGCTAGGCTAGGTTCAAGAAGACTGTGATCGACGGGGCTTGGCTCCAGGTGACGCGCGGCCACAATGGCTAAAGAATCGCGCAGCATTTGCGCTGGCGCGGCAGGATCCTGCGGCCCCTCCGATAAAAATCGCCGCCACGATTTCCCCTGATAGCAGCCGTGATACAGGCCTAGCAGATGGCGCACCACGGTATTGAGCCGCCCACCACGGGCAATCACGCCCTCGGCATAAGAGACCATTTGCTCAATAATTTCCGCGCGCGACACAATCGGCGTCCCAAACAGCAGCTGCTCGAACTCCGCCAAACAGTAAGGCTCGTGATAGGCGACCCGACCCAGCATCACGCCATCGACGTGCTGCAATGCTTCCTCAATTTGAGTCGCATTGGTCAGCCCGCCGTTCAGAATAATTTCAAGATCGGGAAACTCCTGCTTTAAGCGATAGACGCGGTCATAGTTCAGCGGCGGCAACTCGCGATTCTCTTTCGGGCTCAAACCCGCCAGCCACGCCTTGCGCGCGTGCACGATCAGCGCATCAACGCCAGCAAACGTAAGGCCCTCGACAAACAAACTGAGCGGCGCCTCGATGCTGAGCTCGTCAATGCCCAAGCGACATTTCACAGTTACCGGGATCGCTACGCTGGCGCGCATGGCACCCACACACTCAGCCACCAGCTGCGGCTCGCGCATCAAACACGCGCCAAATCGCCCAGACTGCACGCGATCAGACGGGCAGCCCACGTTGAGATTGATTTCCGCGTAGCCCATTTCAGCACCGACGCGCGCGGCGTAAGCCAGCTGATCGGGGTCCGCACCGCCGAGTTGCAAAGCGACCGGGCGCTCGCTCGGGTCAAAGCCCAACAGTCGCTCGCGCGAGCCAAAACGCACGGCACCTGCCGTGACCATTTCGGTGTACAGCATCGCGTTCGGCGCAAGCAGACGATGAAAGTAACGGCAATGCCGATCCGTCCAATCCATCATCGGCGCAACGCACAGACGGCGGTTGATCGCGGGCGCAGCTGAAGATTCCATGTCGCACTTCACTTAAAAATAAGCGCCGGAGAATAGCAGCGAGCGTTTGTGATTTCGCCTTAATGGCTTGGTTTAGATTCAGGGCTTGGGCGAATAAATCGTCAGCGCCCTGTTTAGACTTGCCGTCCCGATTTCAAGGCAACTGCGCATGGCCGATCCCAAAGCAATTTCGATTGACGCGCTAAATGCATTGAAAGCGCGCAAGGAGCCGATCGCGACGCTGACCGCTTACGACGCAACGTTTGCGCACGCGCTGGATTTAAGCGGCATTGAGCTGATATTAGTTGGCGATTCGCTCGGCATGGTGATCCACGGTGAGCGCCACACCTTGGGCGTGAGCGTCGACGATATCGTTTACCACTCGCGCGCCGTGTCGCATGGCCTATCGCGCGCGTTTTTGGTGGCGGACATGCCGTTTATGGCGGCAGCCACGCTTGAGCGTGCGTACAGTGCCGCCCAGGCAATGCTCAGTCACGGACGCGCCAAGA
>Ga0105048_10011100_pt1 | contig 14234 bp, 10 predicted proteins | sample MAT05_FD_78382 | JGI IMG/M metagenome (GOLD analysis project Ga0105048, IMG submission 78382) | Freshwater microbial communities from Lake Fryxell liftoff mats and glacier meltwater in Antarctica - MAT-05 | ecosystem: Environmental > Aquatic > Freshwater > Ice > Liftoff microbial mat | place...
ATTCAAGTGGTGGATGGGTGGCGCAAACACTTCGCACAATGTGGCGTTTCTGTCGCCGACCTCGATAGCCTGGCACAGCGAATAGACGCAGACCCGTTGCTTGGCCAAAGGCAAACTTTCGACCACAAAAGCTATGCGACCTCTGTGCGGCGGCGGCGCCAGAGCCCCTTCAGTAGATAGGGAGCGACGCAACCGTTGCTACCGACGCGGAGTGGACCCACGGGTGGGCGCCAGGCGGCAGGTGCCAACCAACCACCTTCACCGCCTCGGAGTTCGGCCGCACCCTTACCGGCGCCCATATTCGCCTTGGCATCCATCAAAACCAGGTTCACCGAATTGCCGGCACGAGCGACGCGGGGTCGATCTGGTCAAGTCTGTCGGCCAGGGAGTCGTTGAAAAGTGGTGGCGACAAATCGTCCCAGGCGAAGGACATCAAAAAGGCACACATGCTTGACAAGGCGTTCACATGCATTACCCAATTGGGCAAGGACACCGGTCTGTCGCGCGAGCGCCTCTACCGAAGTTTGTCTGGCGAGCGCGCGCCCAATAGCGACACGCTTTTCTAAGTGATCAAGGCGATGGGGCTCAAACTTAGCGTGGTGCCGGCTGCGTAGTCGAGGGTAGGCATGGTCCATGAAACCAGCCGTTTGAGCAGCGCCCCATCGGACACGTTCAGGTGATGGGCGGCGCCGTGCAGGGAGGCGCTTCTACGGCACTGCGCCAGAGAGCACTGGGGGGGGGGAGATCGGGACTTGGGGTTTGGGTAGGGGGGGCTGGGCCACCACCGCGGCGGCCCAAACGCACCGAGGCTGCCACCATCAATGATGGACTTGTGGGCGTGGCGGTTATGGCGAAAAAGTAGGCCAATGAACTAGAATTTATCGCTGGAATTCGAATGAGCCAGCGCCAATAGTGATGCCTGTCTGGTCACGCGTGGCTTTGATTTCTTGTATGCCACTCACGCCTTTGCCGATCCCGCTTGCGTGGTTTTCAAAGACCAGCGCTGGGACTATGGCGAACAACGATTTCAATTGCTGGGCGAAGTCGAGAGGTAAGGGTTTATGAAAACAGTGCGCATGGAACTTGATTTTTCGAAGCCAACTACGCTTTCATTGGGGAAGGTAAACGCGGCGTTGCCGGATGCCACCACCCTGAATTTTTCCTGCCTTGACGAGCTGCGAAAGAAGCTGCATGCAGCGACGAGCATTGAAGATCTGCGCGCCTGCTGCAAACAGGAGACAAAGGATCTGGGCTTCAACAGCTTTGTCTACGCGCTCAGAGTCCCGACCAATTTCACCAATGCACAACTGGTCATTGTGGATGGTTACCCGCAGGGATGGGTCAAACGATACTTTGAAGCCGCTTACTTCGATGTCGATCCCGTCATGCACTGGTGCAAAACCCAAGTTCTCCCGCTGATATGGAGTGATCTGGTGCTGGCCGAAGGCAGTCTGGCCCGCAAGATGATGCAAGAGGCCGCCGACTTTGGCTTGCGCGACGGGGTGACCATGCCGGTGCACAGTCCCCAGGGAGAACTCGGAATCCTGAGTATGTCGATTGACGCATCTCGGGAGGTAACGCGCCCCATCCTTCAAAGAACACTGCCCTATATTCAATTGATCGCGAGCCACCTGCACCACGCGGTGCGAAGGCTCAGCGCGACAGCCCTACCTGACGCACCTGAAATGAGTGCCAGAGTCAACGAGTGCCTTCGTTGGGCAGCCGAGGGAAAAACGACGGGTGAAATCGCCCAAATTCTGGGTATCTCGGATAGCACCGTGAATTTTCACCTGAACAACGCGATGCAAAAACTCAATGTGGTCAACCGCCAGCAAGGTATCGGCAAAGTCGCCCTGCAAGGTTTGATTCAGCCCAAACCCTTCTGAGCACCCTGCACGGAATTTGCCACGACTTGCGTTCGGCAGTGGCGGGGGCCATACCCGGAGCACTGGCAAATCTGCCAGTGGCGCCATTCCATGCGGATGCGTCTAATCGACACCTAGTCCCAGTCCCTACTTACTGAATCGAGAGTTCCATGTCCACCACAGGTATCAGGAAGTGTGTCGCCGCAATCGCTCTATTGGGTTGCTCCTGGTCGTCGCTAGCAGCGACGACGGTCGTTTCCTTCGAAGACGGGGCGGCGAACCTTGGCACCCTGGAGGGGTATCAGGGCATTTCCGGTTGGGACTCGCTTGGAAGCGTCACGTCGTCAAGCGGGGGAACGGGCATTGGAGATTACTATTTCCACGCACGGTCAGGAGAGCTGCTTTTTGACAAGGGTCCGATCATTTTTGAGGGCTTTCACTACAACCGTTGGAGTGGTCCGGGCGTTTTACCAAGTTATGACCTGTTCTATCAAGGACAGCTCGTCTTCAAGGGCTATGTCGACACCGATGCCCAGCCCAGTGACCTGTATTGGGTTGCGTCTGGGTACAGTGGGCGGGTGGATCGAATTGGCTTTTATGCGGAGTCCGATGGCATCGCGTTTGACAACCTGACATTTACGGCCGCGCCGGTACCGGAGCCCTTGTCCAGTGCCATGCTGTTGGCCGGTCTGGGGCTCGTTTCACTTTCTGTCAAGAAAAGAAAGCGTTTTCACTTTCGTCCGCGCCAATGATGCTCTTCTGACCGGCTTTGGTAGGCGAATGGCGCGGCATAGACTCGCTGCTCATCCTGCAGATCGTCGGTACTGGCCTGGCTTTTTTTGCTGCTCAGGCCCTGCGCCGTGGGTCCAATCCGTCGCCGGCAGTCTGGATGCTGCTCATCGAGCCTGTGGTGGCGGGCATTGCCGGACGTCGGGCGGCAGGTCACGGGTCTTGCTCTAACAGCTCGCCAATCGTCTTGCGCAGGTCCCCCGACCAGGCGCGGCGGTCACGCCCGTCGCCCATCTGCGGCACGCCGAACGCCACATCCGCCCGCACCTGGCTGGCGCACAGGGTCCGCCACAAAGAACCCATCAGCGTCTCGTCGCCGACGTAGCTGATCGCCTGGCTGTTGGCACCCGTGGCACTGTCGACATACCGCAGCGCCACCGGCTGCACCGGTGCATTGGCGGCAATTGCTGCCTGGATCAGGTTGGCATGAAAGGGCAGCAAACCATGCCCATCGCCCGTGGTGCCCTCGGGGAAAACCGCCAGAATATCGCCCTCCTGCAATGCCTTGGCCATGTGGTGCACCACCCGCAACGCATCGCGACGTGACTCGCGCTGGATGTACAGGGTGCCCGCCCCGGTGGCGAGTACACCCAGCAGCGGCCAGCGCCCCACATCGGCCTTGGAGACAAAACGGCAGTGGTGCGCTGCGTGCAGCACGAGGATGTCGAGCCACGAGATGTGGTTGGCCACCAGCAGCAGCGGGCCGTTCACCGGCACCGGGCCGCGGATGCACAGCTCTATGCCCAGGATCTGCACCATCGCGCTGGCCCAGGCCTGCACGCGCAGGTCACGCTGCGTCTGGGACAGGCGCGGAAATCGGACCAGGATCCGCACGAAACCCGAACCGATATGAACCGCGACGCGCGCGGCCCGCCAGACGGCACGCGCCATGTTCACCCGGCGTAGGCGACTCGCCCGCCGACCACGGTGTAGCGCACCTGGCCAGGCAGTTCGTGGCCACCGAAGGGCGAATGCTTGCCCTGGCTGCGCAGGCTGTGCGCATCGACGTTCCAGAATGCGGCAGGATCGAAGATGCACAGGTCGGCAGCCGTGCCTGCTTCCAGCCGGCCGGGCCGTTCACCCGTCAGACCCAGCACACCGGCCGGGCCGCTGGTCAGCACGGCGAGCGCACGTTGCAGGCCCACGCCGCTGGCAGTGGCCCATTTCAAGGCCAGCGACAGCAGCAATTCGACACCGGTCGCACCCGGCTCGCTTTCTGCAAAGGGCAGGGTCTTGCCATCTTCGGTGACCGGGCAATGGTCTGACACCAGCGCATCGATGGCGCCATCGGCCAAGGCAGCCCGGATGGCGTCGCGGTCGCGCTGCTGTCGCAAGGGCGGGTTCAGGTGCGCGCGGCTGTCGAAATAACCGATATCGGTATCGGTCAGGTGCAGCGAATTGATGCTGACATCGCAGGTCAGCGCCAGGCCTTCTGCCTTGGCCTGGCGCACCAGCGCAATGCCCGCAGCGCTGCTCAAACGGCACAGGTGCACCCGGGCCTGGGTAGAGCGCATCAATTCGATGATGGTGTGGATGGCGATGGTCTCGGCCGCCACCGGCACACCGCTCAAGCCCATGCGTGTGGCCAGCGGGCCGCTGGCCACCACGCCGGTGCCGAGGTCGCGGTCCTGCGGCCGCAGCCAGACCGGGTAACCGAAGGTACTGGAATACTGCAAGGCGCGCAGCAGCACCTGGGTGTTGCGCAAGGGCACCTCGGCCTGGCCAAAGCCGACACATCCCGCCTGCGTGAGCTTGACCATCTCGGTCAGCACTTCGCCGGCCAGACCCCGGGTCAGCGCACCCAGCGGATACACGCGTGCCTGGTGCAGCCTTTCTGCACGGAACCGGAGCATCTCGACCAGACCCGGCTCGTCGAGCACCGGGTCGGTGTCCGGCGGGCAGACCAGGCTGGTCACGCCGCCGGCTACCGCTGCCGCCATCTCGGACTCGAGCATGCGCGCATGCTCATGGCCGGGCTCGCGCAAACGCACCGCCAGGTCGACCAGCCCCGGCGCGACCACGCAGCCACTGGCGTCGATGACACGCGCCGGCACGAAACCATCCGGCGCCGGGCCGATGGCCAGCACACGCCCGTCGGCCACAGCCACATCGGTGACCCGGTCCATGCCGCTGGCCGGATCAACCACCCGGCCATTGCGAATAAGCAGACTGTCAAGCATCCGGTCCATCCTCCAAAAAGGAGAGCTCCAGGCGCACCCGAAGCCCCCTGCCCAGGGCGGGCTTCACCCTATGCCTCGTTTCCGGCCACGATACCCATCACAGCCATGCGGACCGCAATGCCGAACGTGACCTGCGGCAGGATCACGCTCTGCCGTCCATCCACCACCGCCGAGTCGATCTCGACCCCGCGGTTGATCGGCCCCGGGTGCATCACGATCGCATCGGGCTTGGCTAGCTGCAGCTTCTCGTCGGTCAGACCGTAACGCATGAAGAACTCCTGCGCCGAGGGCAGCAGCGCGCCACTCATGCGTTCGTTCTGCAGGCGCAACATGATCACGACATCGCAGTCCTGGATGCCCTCTTCGAGCGAATGGCAGACCCGAACGCCCATCTGCGCGATGTCGGCCGGCACCAGCGTCTTGGGGCCGACCACGCGCACCTCGGCGCAGCCCAGCGTGGTGAGCGCATGGATGTCGGAGCGCGCCACCCGCGAATGCAGCACGTCGCCCACGATGGCCACGATGAGGTTGGAGAAGTCCTTCTTGTAGTGCCGGATGGTGAACATGTCCAGCAGGCCCTGCGTCGGGTGCGCATGGCGGCCGTCGCCGGCGTTGATCACGTGCACATGCGGTGCCACATGCTGCGCGATCAGGTAGGGCGCACCGGACTCGCCATGGCGCACCACGAAGATATCGGCGGCCATGGCACTCAGGTTGGCAATCGTGTCGAGCAGCGATTCGCCCTTGGACGCCGACGACCGCGCGATGTCGAGGTTGATCACATCGGCGCTCAGGCGGGTGGCGGCGATCTCGAAGGTGGTGCGCGTGCGGGTGGAGTTCTCGAAGAACAGGTTGAACACGCTGCGCCCGCGCAACAGGGGCACCTTCTTGACCTCGCGGTCGCTGACGCTCACGAAGCTGGCCGCCGTGTCGAGCACCTGGGTCAGGATGCTGCGTGGCAGGCCTTCGATCGACAGCAGGTGGATCAGCTCTCCATGCTGGTTGAGTTGCGGATGCTTCAACGGACTGGCTCCACCTGGAAGGAAAACCGGCCCTGTGCGTCGCGTCGCAGCGCGAGCGACTGCGTCGGTGCCAGCGCCACACGGGTCGCCGCGAAGTCGGCCTGAATCGGCAGCTCGCGCCCACCGCGGTCGACCAGCACCGCGAGCCGCACGCTGGCAGGCCGGCCGTAATCGAACAACTCGTTGACCACCGCGCGGATGGTGCGCCCGGTGTAGAGCACATCGTCCAACACGATGATGTCGGCCCCCTTCACCTCGAACGGAAGGCTGGTCGGCACCGTGTTTGCCAGGCCACGGGTGCCGTAGTCGTCGCGGTGCATGGAGGAGGAAATCACGCCGTGCGGGCCGGCGAACTTCAGGTCGGCCTGCAGCCGTTCGGCCAGCCAGGCCCCACCCGAGGTGATGCCCACCAGCCGGGTGGTGGCCTGGCACAGCGGCCCGACGCCGCGCAACAGCTCGCGGTACAGGGCTTCGGCATCGAGGACCCGTTGCCCGGGGTCGAGCGTCACGGCAGGCTCCTCAAAAATTGTTCCAGGATGATGCATGCAGCGCCGGCATCCGCATCGCGCGCACCTTCGGACCGGGCTTCGGTGGTGCTGTAGCGCTCGTCCACCTCGAACACCGGCAAACCGAAGCGGCCGCGCAGCGACCGCGCAAACTTGCGGGCCCGCAGGGTGTTCTCGTGTTCGGCGCCGTCGGGATGCAGGGGCACCCCCACCACCAAGGCCTGCGGCTGCCATTCGGCCAGGCGCTGGCGCACGTGGTCGAAGCGGGCATCGCCCTGGGCCTGGATCGTGCGCTGCGGCTGGGCCGTGCGCAGCAGGCGGTTGCCCACGGCCACGCCGGTGCGCTTCAGGCCGAAGTCCAGTGCCATGAACGACTGCAGGTGGGCCGGTACGGCCACGGCTGCCAGTTCATGCATGGCCGGCCTGGGGTGACAACATCCAGACCTGCAGGCCCAACAGAGCCAGCGCGCGTTCATAGCGTTGCTCCACCGGCGTGTCGAAGATGACCGCGATGTCGGCATCCACGGTCAGCCAGCTGTTGTCGCCGAGTTCGGATTCGAGCTGGCCCTCGCCCCACGCCGCATACCCCAGCGAGACCAGCACCTTGCGCGGCCCGGCGCCGGTGGACAGGGCCTCGAGCACGTCTTTGGAGGTGGTCATCTCCAGGCCGCCGGGGACACACATCGTCGAGGCATAGACCGGTTCAGCCGGCTTCTCGTTCTGGGCAAAGGTCGGCTCGTGCAACACGAAGCCGCGGTCGACCTGCACCGGCCCGCCGTGGAACACGGGCGTCAGCAGCAGATCGGCACGCCCCAGCGGCAGGTCGACCTTGTCGAACAGGCCCTTGAGGTTGATGTCGCTGGGTTTGTTGATGACCAGGCCCAACGCGCCGCGCTCGGTGTGCTCGCACACATACACCACGCTGCGCGCAAAAGCCGCATCCTCCAGCCCGGGCATCGCGATCAGGAAATGATTCGTGAGGTTGATAGGAGCAAAATCGCCTGGCATGGACGAATTTTAACGGTCTGGATGGAAAACGAATTCGACGCCGGGCTGGTGTGGTTTCGCCGCGACCTGCGCACCGAAGACAACGCAGCGTTGTACCAGGCGCTGCGCTCCTGCCGTCGCGTCCATTGCGCCTTCGTGTTCGACCGCGCGATCCTCGACCCTCTGCCACGGGCCGACCGCCGTGTCGAGTTCATCCGGGAGTCCCTGGTCGACCTCGACGCAAGGCTGCGCCAGGCCGCCGGCTGTCCTGGCGCGGGCCTGATCGTGCGCCACGGGCAGGCCGTCGACGAGATCGTGCAACTGGCGCGCCAGCTCGGTGTGCAGGCGGTGTTCATGGCCCATGATTACGAACCCCAGGCGATTGCGCGCGACCGGCTGGTGCTGGGCGCGCTGGCGGCGGCGGGCATTGCGTTGCACAGCACCAAGGACCAGGTCATCCTGGAACGCCGTGAGCTGCTCACCAAGACCGGCACCCCCTACACCGTGTTCACGCCCTACAAGAACGCCTGGCTGGCCCGCATGTCGGGTGCCGGCATACCGGACCACGATGCCAAGCCCTACCTGTCGTCCCTGGCCGAACGGCCGGCTGGCTTGCGTGCCGACGTGCCCTCGCTGCAGCAGATCGGGTTTGTGCCGACCAATCTGCGCAGCCTGCATATTCCGACCGGCGCCACAGGGGGCCAGCTGCTGTTCGCGGAGTTCTTCGAGCGCATGGACGACTACCATGCCACGCGCGACTATCCGGCGGTGAAGGGGCCGAGTTATCTGGGCGTGCACCTGCGTTTTGGCACGCTGTCGGTGCGCCGTCTCGCGGCCATCGCGATGCAGCGCATGCTGCAGGGCAGCGCGGGCGCTGCGGTGTGGCTGTCCGAGCTGGTCTGGCGCGAGTTCTACTGTCAGGTCCTGGCCAACTTCCCGCATGTGGTCGACGCAGCGTTCAAGCACGACTATGACGCCATCCGGTGGGAGCACGGCAAACCTGCGCAGCGGCTGTTCGCGGCCTGGTGCGAGGGTCGCACCGGCTACCCGATCGTGGATGCAGCCATGGCGCAGATCAACCAGACCGGCTACATGCACAACCGGCTGCGCATGGTGGCCGCGAGTTTCCTCGTCAAGGATCTGGGCATCGACTGGCGCTGGGGTGCGCAGTACTTCGCGCAGCACCTCAATGATTTCGATCTCTCAGCCAACAACGGCGGCTGGCAGTGGGTGGCCTCGAGTGGCTGCGACGCGCAGCCCTATTTCCGCATCTTCAACCCGGTCAGCCAGAGTGAGAAGTTCGACCCGCAGGGCAAATTCATCCGTCGCTACCTGCCGCAGCTGGCCGCGTTGTCTGCAGCAGCCGTGCATGCGCCCTGGGAATGCGGCGCACTGGAGCTGCAGTCGGCCGGCGTGGTACTGGGCACGAATTACCCGGCGCCCCTGGTGGCACATGACGAGGCGCGTGCGCGCACCCTGGCGCGCTATGCGGTCGTGCGCAAGGCCTGACTAGGAATCGCCCTCCGCGACCGGCAAGGCGCAGTAGTGGCGAATCAGCCCCAGCAGTTCTTCTTCGGCATAAGGCTTGCCCAGGTAGTGGTCCACCCCGAGCTCGCGCGCATGTTCGCGGTGCTTTTCGGCGATGCGCGAGGTGATCATGATGATGGGCAGATCACGCAGGCGATGGTCGCTGCGGATGTTGCGCGCCAGGTCGAAACCGTCCATGCGCGGCATTTCGATGTCAGACAGCACGACGGTTGGCAACTCGTCCTGCAGCCGCTCCAGCGCCTGCAGTCCATCGGCCGCCAGCACTACGCGGTAGCCTTCGCGCTTGAGCAGGCGTTGCGTGACGCGACGCACAGTGATGGAGTCGTCCACCACCAGAATCAACGGCGTTTGCACGGCGCCGAGCGCCGGTGCCAGCGGCGCGGCGCCTGACGTGCCAAGTGCCGGGGGCGTGGCCAGCGCCTGTCGCGCCTCCAGTTGCATCTGGCGGGCTTTCTCGCCATAGATGGTGGCTAGCGCCACCGGGTTGTAGATCAGCACGACAGCACCCGAGGCCAGCACCGACATGCCGGTCATGCCCGGCACGCGGGCGAGTTGCGGCCCCAGGTTCTTGACCACGACTTCCCGGTTGCCCAGGACTTCGTCCACATGCAAGGCCACCCGACGACCGGCGCTTCGGAACACCACCACCGGCAAGTGTTTCTGCATCGGCTCGGCACTGAGCGCAGAGGACTCGAGCAAGGAGCCGGCCCAGAAGAACGGAATCTGCTCGCCGGCATGGCTGATGGTGTGGGCCTGGTAAGCCTGTTCCACCTCGGCGGCGGTGACGCGCTTGACGACCTCCACCAGATTGGACGGCACCCCCACGGCCAGCTCGCCCAGGCGCAGCATCACCACCTGTGTGACGGCCGTGGTGAGCGGCACGACCAGCTTGAAGGTCGTGCCCTGGCCGGGGGTGGTCGAAGTCTCGATGCGACCGCCCAGCGCGTTGACCTCGTTGCGCACCACATCCAGCCCGACGCCACGTCCCGACAACTCGGTGACACGCTCAGCGGTGGAGAAGCCCGGCGCGAAGATCAGGTTGGCAAGATCGCCCTCGCCCAGTTCGGCCGATGGTGGGATGAGGCCGTTGGCAATGGCCTTCTCGCGGATGCGGGCCAGGTTAAGACCACCGCCGTCATCGGAGAACTCCACCGACACGTCGTTGCCTTCCTGGGACAGCTCGATCGTGATCTGCCCTACCGCCGGCTTGCCCGCCTGGGCGCGCACATGGGACTCCTCGATGCCATGGGCCACCGCGTTGCGCAGCATATGTTCGAAAGCGGGCGCCATGCGCTCCAGCACGCTGCGGTCGAGATCCATCGAGCCGCCGACGATGTCGAGCTTGACCTGCTTGCCGACGTCCTTGGAGGCCTGGCGGACCACGCCATACAGGCGCTCCGCGATGCCCTCGAACTCGACCATGCGGGTACGCAGCAGGTCACGTTGCAACTCGCGCGCCTGTCGCGCCTGGGCGATCAGGTCGTCCTCGGTGCTTTCCATGGTGCGCTGCAGGCTGCGTTGCACCGTCGCCACATCGGACACCGACTCGGCCATGATCCGGGTGAGCTCCTGCACCCGCGTGAAGCGGTCGAATTCCAGCGGGTCGAAGTCCTGCGCGTGGTCCTTGGCCTGCGCCATGCGCGACTGCATCTGCGACTCGGACTGGACCTCGATCTCGCGCAGCTGTTGGCGCAGGCGGTCCAGGTTGCCGCCGAGTTCCTTGAGCGACGAGCGCAGCTGGCCCAGGCGCCCATCAAGGCGCGACCGGGTGATGATCACCTCGCCCGCCTGGTTGACCAGCCGGTCGAGCAACGCGGCAGAAACACGCACACTCTGCGTGGAACTCTGCCGCGCTGGCGCCAGCGTGGCGGTGCTGCGGCTTCGCCCGCGCCGATCAGGCACGGCCTGCACCACGGCTTGCACCGCGCTGCGCACGGGTTCACCGGGCGACACCGGCTGCGATGCGTCTGAAAGGGCCGGCGCTGCGGCGACGGCTGGCTGCTCGGCCAACTTGCGCAAGGCGTCGAACACCGATTGCAGCGTATCGAAACGCGCCAGCAGCGGCTCTACCTGGCTGCCCTGCACCGATTCGGAACCCAATGATTCAACCGCCGATTCGAGACGGTGGGCCATCTCGCCCAGGCGCATCGCACCCGCCAGCCGGGCGCTACCCTTGAGCGTGTGCAGCACCCGCAGCGTCTCGCGCCGCGCTCCCAGGTTGTCGGGCCGGGCCGCCCATTGCCGCAATGCGCCGCCGAGTTGCGGAAACAGGTCGGCCGCTTCCTCCTCGAATACCGGGAACAGATCGGGATCGAGTGCGTCGACCACATCCGACGCCTCCTGCGGCGCAAGCACCAGCGGCGCGGGAACGGCGGCAACCGGCGCGACTGCAGGCATGGACAGGGCTTGCGCGAGTTCTTCCTCGGCCGGCGTGAACTCGGTTTGCAGGATGTCCTGCAAAGCCTGGCGGATGGCAGGGTCCGGTTGCTTGAGGAAACCGGCAGCGAACTGATGCAGCAGGCGGCGGATGTCCTCGGCCGCCTGGTGAAACACACGGGCATGCTCGGGACGCGACTGGCCGTGCAATTGCACATGCTGCAGTGCATGCTCAAGCGCGCGCGCAACTTCCGACAGCGCCATGAAGCCGACCGTGCCGGAACTGCCGGCCAAAGAATGGGCCAGGCCTACGGTCGAGTCGCGCAAGGGCTTGTCAAGTTCAAGCTCCCACTCGCTGAGTTCGGTCAGCAGGTGACGCGACCATTCGTCGGCCTCGTTGAGATACACGTTGTACAGCGGAATCCCGATGCGCAGGTCGCCGATGACCTTGATCTGATCGTCGTCGTTGTCCTGCTCGACCTCGGCGGCGGCGGCAGGGGTTTGGACCTCGGGTTCTGCCACTGGCTCCGGTACCGAACCCACTGGTGCCAGGTCGCCAAAGTCGATGTCCTCGAAATCCAGCGTCACAGGTTGAAGCGGTGCCACTGGCGCGATATTGCGCAGATCGACCGTCTGCGTTGCGGCGAAGTCCGCTCGCGCCGCTGCGGGGGCATCGGGCAGTTCAAACATCTGCGTCGACTCGAAATCGATCGGCGGCTGCGCTGAAGCCTGCGCTTCGGCAGGTACTTCGGGAGCCGCGACTTCCGGCAGCCCGGCAGTTGGCGCCACGCCGGCTTCAGCATCGGGTGCCACGGCCACGTCTGCCCGCGGCCATGGCAAAGGAATGCGGGTGTCTTCCATGCGCAGGGCGTCGGCCGCCTTGCGGAAAGTCTGCGCCGTCCAGGGGGTGGCGGCGCCGGTTGCAATGTCTTCCACCCAGCGCGAGAGCTGGTCCATGGCTTCACTGGACAGCGACAGCAGCGTGCTGCTGGCCGGCTTTTGTTCGGCCAACCAGGTGTTGGCAAGTTGCTCCATGGCCCAGGCGGCATCGCCGAACTCGGTCAGACCGACCATTCGCGAACTGCCCTTGAGCGTGTGGAATGCCCGCCGCAACGTGATGCCCTCGCCCATGTCGGCCGGATTGGCCTGCAGCGCCTGCAGCGCCTTGGCGCCGGTGTGCACCACCTCGCGCGCTTCTTCAAGGAAGATCTCGCGCATCTCGGCGTCGTCGCCGTCGAGTTCGACAGGCGCAGGCAGCGCAGCAGGAACCGACGGGGCCAGCATGGCCGGCGCAATTTCGGGCACCTCTGGCGCAGCGCCCACCACCGCATCAGCTTGGGGCGGGGCGACTGGCACCACCACCTCGGCGCGGGCCGGCTCTGCGCCCGGCAGTTCGACTGCGGCCTGCGCTGTCTTGTCACGACCCATGACAGGCCGCAGTTCGCCGGCATCCTCGTCGTACACGAACAGCTTCTTGGCCAACGCACGCTGGTAACTCAGCATGTCGATCAGGAAACCCATGGCCCCCAGGCTGTTGCCGATCTTCTCGAACACGGCGGTCTCGGAGCCACGGCTGCCGATGTCGTCGACGAGGAATTTGTCGACACTGTCGCGCATGCGCAGCGCCGCCAGCGAGGCCTGGTCAAGGCCGAGCACCGAAAACACGCCGCGCATCTGCGACAACTGGCTGGGCACCTCGTGCAGGGGCACGCGGTCCTGGGGGTGGCGGAAGAACTGGTCGAGCGACTTCTCGACCAGGCCCAGTGTGGTGCGCAACTCGTCGACCACGCTGCCCATGGTCTGGCGGTCACTCACGCGGCGGTAGAGCTCCTCCATCCAGGTCTCCAGCGGATCGGGCTGGGCGCCGGTGATGACCTGGTCCAGCCGCTGGGCCAGTCGCGCACTGCGCTCGGCCATTCTGGATTCGGTTGGATCGAGGTCCTCGTAGGCGGCCTCCAGGTAGAGCACTGCGGTGGCGACCTCCATGGCCACCGATGCGGACGGTGGCTCGCCGGTGCGCACGGTGGCCTCGATGGCCCGATTCAGCGCCCGGGCCAGGTCGCCGCTTTCCGGATGCAGCTTGACCATCGCATCGGCGACACCGGCAAACTGGTCGGACGCGGCCTTCAGACGGTTGGTATCGCCACCGGCCAGCGCCGCCCAGGTCTCTGTGGCCGAGGCAATGCGCTTGCGCGCCTGCACCAGCAGGGCTGGGTCGAAGCGACCGAACTGGGGCGTGGCGTAGGCAACGGGCCGGGACTGCACCAGCCCGTAGGCGTCGCGCACGGCCCGCAGCGCGGGCGCGGGCGCATCAGCACGCGGCACCGCCTGCGCGCAGCAAAAGAGCAGGTCCAGGGCGAGGCGTTCCACCACCCCCGACTCGCCCTTGGCCAGCGTGGTGTACTGGGCAATGATGCGCGATGCCGTGCGCTTGACGTAGACATCCTGCTGACACAGGCCCAGGCCTACGGCTTCGAAAAAGCCGGCCGCCAGTGCCCAGAAAACCTGGGGTTCCAGCGTGTCGGCAGCCGCGGCCAGCCCGAGGCTGATGTCGGTCATGGTGTGGGCGCCCCGCACATCGCCGGTACGCACGACCTTGAGCACGGCCTGATCGACCCGCGAGCGCACGTTCGGGCCATAGGCCAGTGCTGGCGTACCGGCCGCAAGCGGGACGTGGATCCAGCGCCAGGCGACCGGCCACAAATCGGCCGGATGCACGCGGTCGCCCCCGACCAGGTCAAACACGTCGCGGTACTGTGGAAACAGCGCGACGGGCGAGGCGTCCTTGCCCTTGAGAACCCCCTCGAGGTATTCAGTCAAGGCGAAGCTGGCGCGCTCGACCTTGTTGGCCGCGTCGTCGCTGCACAGTTCAGGACGCTGCACAAACTTCTGTGCCAGTGCCTCCATTGCCCGCAGCACCTTGGCCGGCGCACCCATGCCCACCATTTCCAGGGCGCCCAC
>Ga0105048_10011101_pt1 | contig 14232 bp, 10 predicted proteins | sample MAT05_FD_78382 | JGI IMG/M metagenome (GOLD analysis project Ga0105048, IMG submission 78382) | Freshwater microbial communities from Lake Fryxell liftoff mats and glacier meltwater in Antarctica - MAT-05 | ecosystem: Environmental > Aquatic > Freshwater > Ice > Liftoff microbial mat | place...
CAATGAATCCGAGTTCTTGATTCTTATCTTTCCGCTTCGAGACGCCTGTCTAACTAGCTTACTCCCCGAACATAAATTTATATATAAATACACATAAATTATATATACAGATATTTGCAATTGCTAAACAATCGTTATACTTTCTGCATAGTTGGCTAAATATGAGTAGGACTCATGTTTAAGAAGTGGGGAAAATACTATCCAAATAGTCAACCAGACTAGTCTGTATTAGTCATAATTTGTGATTCCAGTTCGCGCTGTCTCTCGATCACTCTAGCAAATGACTGATTATGAAATTTGACAGCTGTCTGATCTGGGAATTTTAACACTAATTCAGGATTTACTGATTCGGGTCTCTTGAGATTGAATTCGATTTCGGGATATTTTTCTCGTATCTTGGTCAATTCCATATCTACTACCACTTCGATATGTTCCAGTCCTTCAGCATAGTCGTTATCACAAGTAGGCGCAATAATCTCAAAGTGACCAATTGTGTAATTTTTGAAAATTATTGGCTGGGTTAATTTATAAATAGCTATTGGGCGTTTACTAATGCTGATTTAGTCTACAAAAGTAACAAATTTAGCTAGTCTGGCTTTAAAAGACTCATATTTATTTATATCAGCAAATCGATATACAATATGGTCAATCTCTGCGAAGCCAAGATTAGTAAAGTTAATACCAATACTCTGAATATAGCCTAGGAGTTTATTGAGGAAGACTTGATAGTCCCCAATTAATGTAGAAATATCTGTCATAATAGTTAAATTTAGCATGGCAGTAAAGTATAATTATCTATGAATATCCAAATTGTGATCCCTACTCCAGTAGATGCTGAGCAGGTATACGAAATCTTTAAACAAACCTGGCTGAGCACTTACCAAAATATTGAGCTGGATATCACGGCTGAAGATATTTTGGGGCGCTATCCACCGGAAAAGCGCGAGCAGACTATCAAAGAATGGCAGGAGTTCTACGGTATGCTTCAGCGAGATTTCCAGAAGTCAGAAACGAAGGTTTGGATTACCAAAGCTGGGGAGGGAGTTTCAGCTGAAGTATTAGGCGTAGTGACAGTCGATGAGATTGATCCACAACGAGTAGGAGCTTTATATGTGCCTTCAAAATGGCAAGGGCAGGGGATTGGGAGCCAATTAATGCAACATGCCTTGGACTATATTGGACCGGACAAACCAAGCCAATTAAATGTCGCAAGTTACAACAGCCGTGCCATCAAATTTTACGAGAGTTTGGGCTTTAAAGTTGTAGGCAAGGTTCCTGATGAAGTTGGACGTTTACCATCAGGTAAAGTCATCCCAGAATTGAACATGCGCAGAGATTAGCATATTCAGGCAGTACAAAAAGGGACCGAGCCTGCGCTCGATCCCTTAAATTCTCCCAATCTGACAGCATATTGACCTGCTATAACCATACTTGCTGTGATCCTATTTCGCCTCGGCCTCGATACGCATTTCGCGGATGACTGTGACTTTCACAGTACCAGGATAATTCTGCTTTTCCTCGATTTCCTTAGCAATCTTGTGAGCCAAGATTCTGCTAGTCTCATCGTCAATCTCTTCTGGCTTCACAATTACTCTGACTTCACGGCCAGCGTGGATAGCATAAGCTTCTTTGACGGAGTCGTATTGCTTGGCAATGTCCTCCAAACCCTTCACGCGCTTTACGTAGTCCTCATAACTATCACGTCTAGCACCAGGACGCGCGCCTGAAATAGAGTCAGCGATCATTACCAGAACTGCTTCCACTGATTTAGGCTCAATATCGCCGTGATGAGATTCAACTGCATTGGCTAGTTTCTCATCCTTCAAATATTTTCGCACTAAATCACCAGAGATATGATGATGGGGCTTACCTTCGATCTCGTAGGTCAAAACCTTGCCCAGATCGTGTAATAGACAAGCTTTTTTAGTTAACTGCACGTCAGCGCCAATCTCTTGGGCCAATTGCTGACCAAGGTTAACCATTTCCAAACTATGCTTTACCAAATTTTGGCCATAACTGAAACGATATTTGAAACGACCCAATAACTTGATCAATTCTGGAGGTAGATCTGGAAATCCAGTATCATAGGCAATTTTCTCACCAGTTTTTTGAATTTCCTTAGCTAAGTCGTTTTTGATATTGCGCACTGTATCTTCGATAGAACCAGGATGTACACGACCGTCCTTGAGCAATTTCTGAATTGCTAAGGCAGCCACTTCTCGGCGGATAGGGTCGAAAGATGAAACAGTAACGATGTCGGGTGCTTCATCGACAATAATATCCACGCCAGTAAGCCTCTCAAAAGTACGAATGTTTCTGCCTTCCTTACCGATAATTTTGCCTTTCAGCTCCTCATCGTGAATAGTGAAAGTAGTAGAGGTGGTCTCTGCCACGAAATCAGTGGCGCTACGTTGCATAGCGTCCACCATAATCTCACGGGAACGTTGGTCAACCTCTTGTTTGGCTACTATTTCAGACTCATGGATTTTCTTGCTAATTTCAGACTTGAGGTCAGTCTCTAGCTGTGCAAATAATTTTGTAGAAGCTTCCTCCTTAGTAAGTCCCGCAATTTTCTCCAACTCACTAGCTATTTGGGCAGAGCGTTGTTTAACGTCCTTTTTGGCCTGCTCCAAGCCCACTTCCTTTTTGTCCATTTCTTCTAGACGGGTGTCTAGTGTCTTGGTCATGTCAATAAGCTTACGCTCACGCTCTTCCACGCGCTTTTCAGCGGTGTCCAATTTCTCCTGGGCAATTTTGCCACGTTTCTCGGTTTCCACTGCAATCTCATGAGCCTTTTTGTTGGCTTCTAAGACAATAGTTTCAGCCTTAGCGTCAGAACTCTGAGTGCTAGCTAGCTGAGTCTTAGTATCTCCAAGCTCCTTCTCAAGCTTTTTGACATTAGTATTCTGATAAAAAAATACACTTAAAACACTGGCTGGCAGCAGAAGTGCCAGAACAATCACGATTAATTCCATTTGTTTTGAAAATCTTAGCCGGACGCTAGAGGTCTCACTGGATCATATGCTTATAACACCTTAGGCAAGCGGATACTGCGTCACTGAAAGTGCCGCCGAAATCTGTTGGTATCTCTGGTTAATGAGCTGCCCTGGGGATTGTCTATTGTGCAAATAATCCAAAAAGTCCATCGTAATTCAGTCCTACTAAAATATCCCCTTAAACTAAATTTAAATTAAACAAAATTCACTCTGTTTCAATTTTATCACGAAAGTTTGCGGCTGAAAAAGTCTAGGATCTTGTCTAACCCTGAAGCCTGGTAATTTATCGTAGCTTTTTGTTGTTTTCTATTTTGTTGAAACTCTTCTAACTTGCCTACTAGCAATTGCATCCGCTTCTGCATTTCAGATAAAGCGTAGTTTTTTTGCAATAATAAAGAATTTAATTTTTCCATAATTTGTCTTTGGTCAGCCAAGCTTCTTTCCAGTCCAGAAACTTGTGCTTCTAGTATGTCATGCTTGTCTTTGATATCATTATACTTAGCAGCACTAGCGATCAGATCGACATGATCTTGAGAATCTAAGATACGTTTTAATAATTGCTCTTCAGTAATTCCAATATTCAAGAAATAATTTAAGTCATTTTGGGCTGGTTCCTTACCGAAAGCCTTTTTATAGTGCTTATTAATCATATCCTTGCGTTCGTCACGGCTCATTGGTTTGGCAGTATTGTTAGCCAAAGGGTTATTAAAACCGATCCCACCTAAATTACCACCTAAGTTGCCACCTAAATTACTCCCAAAACTATTAGGATTAGGTATCGGCTTAATGGGGGTGCTGTCGAAACTATCATTGAAGAAATCATCACCAAAGTCATCATCATCTGAAGTGGTTTCTGGCGCTGGGCTTGCAATATCCCTCGCCACGACTGGCGTTACTGGGACTTTCTGAGGCACCGGAGCTTTCTGAGGCACCGGAGCTTTCGGTGCTACTGCAAGCCCCTGAGCCCCTGGGACAGGGCTGGGTACTACTGCGGTCTTAGTATCCTTATTACCTCGGAAGTTAACACCCAAATAATTGGCTATACCCTGGCTGATTCCCTTCCCTAAACTGTCGATTTTGACTTCATCTTGGAGGAACTTTTGATCTTGAGGATTATCTATATACAAACATTCCAAAAGTACCGAATGTGGAGCAGTTTGTTTGAGGATATTAATTCCACCAAGTGGATGTTTAGACTCGTGATTTATTCCCTGGATCTGCAGGCCTGTCTGGGCATTGATTACACTAGTGATGATCTTGGCTACTGGCTCAGAGCTTTGCCCATTGCTGTCAGAATACCAGGCTTCAATCCCGGTTTTACCGCCGTCATTGATATGAATTTCTATGAATAAGTCGTTGCTCCCAGCCTTGTAGCCAGTGCTGTTGACCCAGCTGACACGCCTAATGACGTCGAGGTCGTAGGGTACTGCTAGGGTGATAATGCCACTCTGGCGGAGGTAACCGGTGGTTGCTTTGGCAATTTTACGCGCCAGGTCTACCTCGCGGAGGTCACCGATTACTGTTCCAGGATCAGAAGTTGTATGTCCAGACGATATGATTACTCTTGCCACTTAAGATTGCTACTAAATCTTAATACTATAGGACATTATATCACATTACGTTGACATTAGATACTGGTAAATGCTTTGCAGGTGTTCATCGCTGTTAAACGGCAGTGTAAGCGAGCCACCATTCTTTCTGCGGTGCACTTTTACGCCTTTACCCAGCTTATCAACTAAATCTTGGGTAATTTTAATAGTCAAATCGTCATAGAGCACGGCATTTTGCTTAGTATTCTGGCCAAAGACTTCTTTGTTGGCATGCAAAATTCGGCGCACTAGTTCTTGCGTCTGCTTCACGGATAATTCCTTTTTCACGATAATATTGAACGCTGCTAGGATCGCGTCAGTACTCTTTAATGCCAGGATCTGGTAGGCATGGCTTTCAGTTATCTGTCTAGACAAAATTCCAACCTGCACGACCTGAGGCAGCTTTAATAAGCGCATTTTATTGCTGAGCGTACTAATATCCTTACCAATTTTTTTGGCAATATCTTCTAGTTTGAGATGATAGGTATTGTGAAGTTCCGCAATAGCGGTCGCTTCTTCCAGGGCATTTAAATCTTGGCGTTGAATATTCTCAATAATTGCCAATTCTAGAATTTGCTGCGGAGAAATATCCTTGATAACTACTGGTACATGAGCAAGCTTAGCCAGTTTCGCTGCCCGCCAGCGTCTTTCACCTGCCACTAGTTGATATCTATCCGCCACATGAGGATCTTTAGTGACAATTAAAGGTTCGATCACACCGTGTTCTCTGATTGAATCGGCCAGGCCAATTAATTCTTCTGGATTCACTGAAAACCTTGGCTGTTTGGGGTTAGGGCTGATGGATTCTAGAGGCAAATTGGGGATAAATCCAGTTTCGCCGTCAACCTGAAGCAGATCATTGGCCAGGAGAGCAGATAGTCCTTGGCCCAATCCTTTTCCCAGTCCCCTACGCACACCAGCATGACGTCCTTTATCTGGCTCTTCACCTAGTCCACCAATCAGCTCTGTATCTATTTGCAGATTATTCATACTAGTTGATCTTTTCTAGAATTAAACAAAAACAATTATTACTATCTTCAAAAAAATCTAGAATGTGAAAATGCTTGCTAGCTAGGGCGGTAAGTTCATCCTCGCCGAAAAATACTTGTTCCACATCACCCAAACTGGCCATTTTGCTATTATTACTTGCAACTACCAGCAAAAACAGGCCTTTGGAAACCAGGATTCTAGCGACCTCACGTAAACTGGTCTCAAATGTGTCTTTATCGGTATACTCCAAAGAGTTGACTGCAATAATTGCAGGAAACTCGCTTGGATTGAAAGTAGTGACTTTGTCGAAAAGGTTGTCTACGTAAACTTTGCCAGCTAATCCTTTGCTTTGCAGGAGGTCCTCAGCGTTGGCAGCAGCAGCAGGGGAGTAGTCGACTCCAGTAACCTCAAATCCTCTTTGGGCCAAGTCTAGTAAATCAGCTCCAGTGCCACAGCCTAAATCTAATACTGCAGTGAAACCTTTAGAGGTGCATTTGTCTGCAAAGTTAGCTAACGCCTCGTGCGCAGCCAAATGAAAGTAATTATGCGCTTTGTAGTGATCTTCCCATTTCTGTTGCATGATTTAAATTATCATAGCATTGTTAGCTGGTCAAAGTAACTAGAGTCCCCCCGTAAGCCAGTCCTACTTGGCATACCAGCGATAGCTAGTGTTACTAATTCTAAGAACAAGTCTTGCCAAACATTTGAGCCAACACATCGAAGTCCTTGTGATTGATCACACCGTCAAGGTTAGTATCTTTTTTACCACACTTAGAGTTAGAAACTACATTAGTATCATTACAATTCTTTAGGTACAAAGTAGCCAATGAAGAAAAATCACTAACATTGATAAGTCTATTGCCATCGCTGTCTAGATCTCCACAGGCGACCCCTTCCTTCGCCACGACAGGTGTTTTACAATCTAGGCTCCCAAATCTGGCTTTAAGGTTATTGAAATCAATGTCATCTAGAAATACATCGTTGTTTACGTCGACTGACCCACAATTTCCTGGATCAGTAACTGCGTTCAGAATTGGCTCAGCTCGACAAATTGTCTTGTATGAAGTGCTAAAAGATGAAAAGTCAAGAACATTAACGATCTTATCACCATTAAAGTCTATAGATTTACAATTGGAATATCGGGCTGAGTTGCAAGTTGCCTTTGCATCTTCACTAAATGCGGTAAGCTTTTTGCTTAAAGCAGTAAAGTCAGGTTTGTCTAGTACTCCATTTTGATTGTAGTCTAATGGCCCACAGCCAGAGGTTAAGTCGTAAGTCGTAATTCTGCAGGCGGATCCGTATTTACTAGCTAATAAACTAAAATCAGTAACATTGATTATGCCATCACTATTTCCATCTACATTGCCACATTCAATAGTTGGAACCGGTCTGCGTGTGTTTCTGTTGACTGCTACTCCACCTGCAGTGAGTTCGATGGAATCGGGACCCTCAGTTGGATAAGACGCGGTGGGAGCTGAACTATCCGCAGGACGGCTAGAAGTATTTATTGGCAGTAAACCACTGGCCACAATCCCTAAACCGGCTGCCGTGCCAACAAAAAAACTAAGAAATATTGCTACCAAAACTACAACTGCTATTTTGCTATTGCTCATGTAAGTTCGAATTAGATAATGTAAAAAAACTGCTTGAAACTACTCTAATGTAGCAAGTTTTGGGTGTATTGTCAGCTCCGGGCAATTATTTCCTTGGCCAGACTAGAGTAGCTTTTGGCGCCATGTGAATTCTCGTCATAGTGTTTGATGGGCAAGCCATGTGAGGGAGCTTCAGAAAGCCTGATATTCCTGGGGATAATCGTATTGAAAACTTTATTACCAAATTGTTGTACCAATTCCTGAGCGACTTGTTTAGAAAGATTGGTGCGATTGTCATACATGGTGATAGCAATACCTAGAATCTCTAGTTTCTGATTCAACTTACCACGCACTAGTTTGATTGTATTTAATAATTGTCCTAAACCTTCTAATGCGAAATACTCACTCTGCACTGGCAGCAATACATGTGTAGCAGCCACCAGAGCATTGATAGTCAAGAGACTCAATGAAGGGGGGCAATCAATCAAGATATAGTCAAAACGGTTGGTTAATTTGTGCAATACGCCTTTGAGTATGCCTTCGCGAGAAAGCATATTGACCAATTCCACTTCTGCACCAGCTAAATCTATCGCCGCGGGTAGAAGTTGCACAGTCGTATTTGGTACATCCATGAGTGCTCTCTCCGGGGCTAGGTCTTCAGCAGTGAGCAAATCGTAGATAGTGAGCTGGTCTTTGGTTAATTTGGCACCCGAGCCGGAGGTGAGATTGGCCTGCGGGTCAAGATCTACCAGGAGCACTTTTTTATCATGATCTGCTAAATATACAGCTAGATTCAGTGTGGTAGTGGTTATTCCAACTCCTCCTTTTTGATTTGCGACGGCGATGATCATAGCTACATGCTAACATCTAAACTTTTGACTGGGTAGTAATAATTTGAAGAAATCTACTCAACTTCGCGGTATTTGCCGCGGTCTAATTGTCCGAAACGGTCTAGGGGGAATAACCTGAGAAAAGGTGACCCCTTCAGATATCTACGTTCCACAAAGCCTACGTCATTGGTGCGGGAATCTTTGCTATTGGTGCGGTTATCCCCCATAACAAAATAATTTCCCTCTGGGATACGTTTTTCCACTCCATTGGGTAAGAATGGCCCCGGTTCAGTAACCACTGTGCTGGGCAAATATTCTTCAATTAGCGCTTTGCTATTGACGTAGATTTTATTATTTTCAATCTTAATCTTGTCCCCGGGGCCAGCAATCAGCCTTTTCACTAGATCAGGACGTCCAGGCTGTTGGAATACCACCATGTCCCCCCTTTGGTAATCATAACTTTTGAAGACGCCGTCAGCACCGCCAGTGATTTGTAGAAATTTATTGGTCAATAAAATTTCCTTATCTCGTAGGTTGGGAAACATAGATAAGCCGTCAACTTGATTGGGAATGGCAAAAAACAGATAAATCACCACACTTACAGCCAGAGCAAAGACAATAGTCTGTAATGCTTCGAGCAACAAACCTCCACTGCGTCCCCCAATATTCTCGTCGTAATTGAATTCGTCAAAGCGCATGTTTTTTTAGATCAGCTTAGCTACATTGATAAAAACGCTACCTCCATTAACTTTCACCATAACATACTCATTATTGGATTGTAAGTTGCTGGTAAGAGGCAGAATCGAAACTGAAGTAGCATTAACTGCCTGCATTAATCCTTCTTTCTCCATTTCCAAAGCTTGCTTAACTTCTAATCCTTCTACCGCTAGGGTTAAGTGAATTTGTTCATTTAGTTGCATCTTTTGTTGCTTACGCTGGGCCTGAATTTGGCGCATAACCTCACGCACAACTCCAGCACGGCGCAATTCTGCAGTAAGATTGGTGTCTAGATTAATCTGCAGATTGCCATCGTGGCTCTGCGCTTTTAGCCAACCAGTTTTTTCTATAAGCACTTGGCGCTCCTCCACTTGCATTACATTCAATTCAGAAGCAATCAATTCTTTCATCCAGTTTTCCAGTTCTCGGTCACGAGCATGGTCAGCGTTCAGATTTACTTCTAATTCTGCCAAGGGCTGACGTACTTTGAGATGTTGCTGTACTCTCACGCTTTGGCCCAGTCCCACAATCCCCTCAACCTGCTGCATTTGCAGGAGCAGCTTGTCATGCTTTTCTAAATAGTCGATGTCAGCCTGAGGGTAATCAGTCAAATGAATCGATTCTAATTCGTCAGGAAATACTGATGAGACCAAATCTTGGTAAATCGACTCTGCTAAGAACGGAGTGAAAGGTGCTGTAAGCTTTAAAACCTCGATTAGCACGTGATAAAGCGTCTCAAAAGCCTCCTGCTCGCCTTTGGCAAATCTTTGTCTGGACAGTCTCACATACCATTTGGACAGAATAGTGACAAAATCCTGTAATTTCCTAGTGGCCTCAGGGATATTGTAGGCGTCCATGGCTGCTCGCACTTCGTGGGTGAGCTTTTGCAGGGATGCCAATAGCCAAATATCAAGTTTGTCATGTCTTTCCTGAAAAGGAACTTTAAACCAGTAAGTGTCATTTGTTTCACCACCTGGAACACTAAATACTGTACGAATATTGGAATTGACTTTATTGTTTAATAATTCAGCCTTTGGTTGCCAATTGTGCACATTGGCGTAAGTGCTCAAGAAAGTGTAAATATTCCACAGCGGCAAAATATAATTTCTTAGTTGGTCTCGCAGGGCTTTTTCATCAAAATTGATGTCCTCACCTACTATTAATCTAGAGGTGGCAAAATACCAGCGCATGGCCTCAGCCCCGTAGGTATCTAGTGTCAGCTTGGGATCAGGATAATTGCCGTAAGTCTTGCTCATTTTACGACCATCAGTGCCGAAGATTACCCCGGAAGTCACCACATTTTTAAAAGCTTTTTGTCCAGTTAAGGCAACTCCCAAAACATGCATTACATAGAACCAAGCCCTGGTTTGGGCAATGTATTCCACGATAAAGTCGGCTGGATAGCCTTCCGCGAAATCTGCCTGCTGTGCGAAAGGGTAGTGCAACTGCGCAAAAGGCATGGAGCCTGAGTCCATCCATACATCCAGCACTTCGGGGATCCTTACCAAGGGCTGGCCAGTAATTGGGTGCTTCACTTTGATGTTGTCAATCACTGGCCTGTGTAGATCTAGAAGTTTGGCGTCGCCATCACGGTGCCAGAAATACATCGAGTATTTTTCTAGGAAGCCTACTTTGCCAGCCAAGCATTCCTGCAAAGAGCTGCCCTCAAAGGCATGTTTCAGCATAGCTACAAACTCGCTATGCGTGCTGACCAACAGACTTTGTCCTGGATGCGCCGCTAAGAAACCACTTACTGCTATTTTTAGTTGGAGTACAAATGCGGCCAAAGCGCTTTCCAAGTCTGCTGCAGGAATTTGTTTCAGCTCTTTCACGACATACTTTTGTAGTAGCTCGTTTTTTAATTGCTGGTATTGTTTGTATAGCTCGTCACTCCCAAAACTTGGCTCTGGAACGATGGCAAGATCCTGTTTACCAGTTTTCTCTTTCAGCCCTGCAAGCAAAGCTGCAGCAGTATCAGTAGCTTGAACGACCGTACTAGTATAAATACCTGTGACATCAGCAAAATGTTCAGGGGCATATTTTTGCCAAAAGCGCGCGGTCTCTGATTGTAGGTTTTCACTGCCGTGCCCAACCATAATTAGCTTGGTAATTGGCTCAGCTGCATGTTGGCGTAATTCATCTCTAGAAGCGATAATCAAAGCCTGGGCTGGGTCAAAATCGGCCTTGGGCTTGCTAGTATTGGTAGAATCAGCTTCTACCCAGACTGGCATGGACGTAGACCAGTAACGTGAACGGCTGATGGACCAGTCAGGAGCGGTTTCGATACCTTTCTTAAACCGGCCCTCCTTCAAGTGGTCAGGCACCCAATTGATACTGTCATTTTCTGCAAATAATTGATCTTTCAATTTTTGCACATTGATAAACCAAGAATCTTGAGCGCGATAAATCAGAGGATTTTCATAACGATAGAAGGGCAATCTATGCACAAATTTCTGCGCTTTGTACAATCGCTTCTGAGCTTGGAGGTCGGCGATGACGTCCAAAGCCACGACGCGCAGATATTTACCTGCAAATTTACCTGTTTGTGGTAACATATTCCCGGCTTCATCAATACACTGTACAAATGAAAGTCCAAATTGTTTACCTAAATCGAAGTCTACCTCGCCAAAAGCTGGCGCTACGTGCAAAACCCCTGTACCGTCAGTAACAGTTACCTCTGGGGAGGGATAAATTTTGTGGTCATTGGCGTTGCCAGGGAAGAACTTATACAACTGCTCATAACTCAAGCCCAATAGCTGTTCTCCACTGAAACTGGCCAGCACTTGGTAGTCAGATTTAAGGTTTTGCTCAGCCAGTTTCAATGCTAATACTGCTAGTTGTTTGTAACTAGACTGGTCGGAGCGAATCTCTAGGCTTGTCGCGGGCAAACTAACTAGCTTCGCTTCCAATTCTGCCCAATTCAGTTCAACTAACTGCTTAGTCTGTAGTGTTTCTGCTTGTGTCAGCTCTTTAGTAAACCACTCAGGTTGAGTGGTCCTGAAGGATTGATAGGCTAAAGGAGAATCGAATTCTACCTCTGCAAGTTGCAGGCCAGCTAGATCATCACCGTACACATCAATATGCACTATTGGCTGCCTTTTAGTTGTACTTTTATTTAACTCAGCTGCGCCTGGAGTCTGGTTAATTAATGGATAGAAATACCTAGTTTTACGTAAAGGTTTGTAATTACTCAGCTTGGCTAGATTCTGATACTCGTTTTGAGAAATCTCGCTAGAACTTCCAGCGACCTGATAAAAGAATTTTTTACCAATTTTAGTGACGCTAATTTCAAGGTTTGTTAACTCATTAAGAGATTTACCCGCTCTTTCCGCTAATTCAGTACTGTTCACTGCTTCTCCAGTGGCACTCAAAAGATATTGCTCTGACTTGCTCTGCTGGAACTTGTTGAAATCAAATGGTAATGCTTCTATTTGCCATCTGCCAGTAAGATCTAGCCCATCGGCAATTGTCTCAAGTAAAATATACTCTTCCGCCGGATTTATAGCGAGAGCAAAATTGGCCGCCAATGTCCATGGCGTCGTGGTCCAACTAAGCATAAATACATCTCGTGCTTGGATCTGGTCCAAATGCTCAGTAAATACTGTCTTGAATTTATCGTCTTGATTAAGCTTGAATTTAACTGTCACTGCGTCGTCTTCCACTTCTTCGTATGTGTTATCCATCGCGATCTCGAAACTGGATACTGGAGTAGCCGAATCGGTGGAATATAGTGAACTACGCCAGCCTTTATAAATTAGACCCTTGTCCCAAAGGCTTTTGAAAGCCCACCAAACTGTTTCCATATAATCTTGATCCATAGTGCGGTAGGCATGATCATAATCAATCCACCTGCCCATACGCTCTACATACCAAGGCCATTCAGCAGAAGTGGAGCGGGTATAGTTGTAACATTCGGCCACATACTTCTCCACACCCATTTGCTCAATCTCCAATTTACTTCTGATACCTAACTTGCGCTCAACCTTACTCTCAATTGGTAAGCCATGGCAATCCCAGCCCCAGACTCTAGGAGCGTAAAAGCCTTTCATTGTCCAATAGCGCGGAACTAAATCTTTAATTACGAAATCTTTGATATGGCCAAAATGGGGAGTACCTGAAATAAACGGGGGTCCATCGTAGAAGCGCCAAGCTGGCTGGCCAGCGCGATTCTGCACTGACTTTTCAAAAGTATTATTGTCACGCCAAAATTTGCTTACACCCTGTTCAATCTCATTCAAATTCGGCTGGGTATTTGGTTTCGCGAATGCCACGGTGGTTATTGATTATAATAAATTAAACTGGCTTGATTACTGCGTAATTATGAGCTAATTACTGCGTAATTATGAGCTAATTACTGCGTAATTATGAGCTAATTACTGCGTAATTATAGCAAATGCTAAAATCAAGCATGGCAGGTATAGATGTAATAAAATCAGATAAATTGAAAATACTTTTTATTGGCACAGCTGAGTTTGCATTGCCGGCGTTGGAGAAACTGCTGAGTGAAACTGTGAAATCCCGCGTAATAGGGGTTGTCACCCAGCCTGATCGGCCTAGTGGTCGCAAACAAAAGCTAACTTCCGCACCAGTGAAGCATTGGCTGCAGGCAAATAATCACGCCCATAAAATAGAACTGTTTCAGCCAGAGAGATTGAGAATTGCGGCGGCGGAGATATTGGAGAAAACCCAGCCAGACCTGATTGTCGTCGCAGCTTATGGCCAGATTCTACCTAAAGTAATGATAGATTATCCTAAATATGGCTGCCTAAACATTCACGGCTCATTATTGCCGAACTACCGAGGCGCAGTGCCTATCGAAATGGCACTATTGACCGGAGATAAAGTTACCGGAGTTTCAGTTTTGCAAATGACCCCGGGCTTAGATGACGGGCCTGTTTGGGCGGAAAGTGCTCTAGCCATCAGACCTGAAGATGATGCTAGTAGTTTGCGTCAGTCATTGGCGCGAATTGGGGCTGACTTACTATTAAAAGTTATTGATCAGCTGGATGACTCCAATTCGCAGCCAGTATCTCAGAAACAGCTGGCCCAGCAGACCGACAGGCAATTATCTCATTGCAATGTTACTGATTTAGGCCACGACCGTGGCGAGATTCGCTCTGATACATTGGCCGGCCTGGCCTTCAACAAGATCAGAGCCTTTGTGGGAAGCGGCGGTGCCTGGAGCAAGCTAGTCTACAAAGACAAAGTCGCGGAATTGAAAATATTCAAAGCAAAATTGCATCTTAATCAGTCCAATCGCGGCTGGGGGAAGTTAACCAAGGAAGGTAAAAGTCTGATATTGAATTTGCCCAAAGGCAACTTGGAGATTTTAGAGGCGCAATTACCTGGCAAAAATCGGATGTCGGGGCAAAATTATCTGTTTTTGGTGGAGGATGAGCCTCTAGTTGCCAGAGTGGCAATTCGCTGTGCCGACGAGGTGTTAGTATTCCGCCGGGAAAAATTTGGTGAGAAATATCTTGCACTACCTGGAGGGCATTTGAAGAAAGGTGAAGACTTC
>Ga0105048_10011102_pt1 | contig 14232 bp, 13 predicted proteins | sample MAT05_FD_78382 | JGI IMG/M metagenome (GOLD analysis project Ga0105048, IMG submission 78382) | Freshwater microbial communities from Lake Fryxell liftoff mats and glacier meltwater in Antarctica - MAT-05 | ecosystem: Environmental > Aquatic > Freshwater > Ice > Liftoff microbial mat | place...
GCGAGGTCTTTATGGCCGATAGCCACACACGCGCCAGTCGCCGCCCTCTTGGGTTAATTTGAACTGCTGCTGAGCCAGATCGCGCTCGCGAATTTCGCCCTCGTAACTGGTTTTGATCTTGCCCTGGCACGCCACGAACGCGGTATTGCCCTCGGTGCCGCTGACCGAGCAGGTCATCCCTTCGATCTCGCCTTGCAACGATTGGAAAGTGCTGGCCTCGACCCGGGCCTGACTCTCCCAATCGGCACACGACAGGGCAATCATCTGGTTCACATCGGCTTTCACCCGCGCCTGTAAATATTGCTCCACCACCTTGGGCGCACCGGCGGGGTCGCTGCTGGCCGAAGCGCAGGCGGTGACAAACAGGGCCGCAACGAAGATGGCGAGCACGAATGGTTGGGAGTTCAGTTGAAATCTTTTCAATTCTTGTTTTGACCTAAGCCTGGCGTGATATTCCACCTAAGCACAGCGTCTCTTTCCTCGGAGCCGATTCTAATCAGCTAGAATTTTCAGACATGCAGTCGCGAAACGCCAATGCCCGCACGTGGATCCTGACTGGCATCGGTTTATTGGCCTTGATTCTGGGTGCAATCGCACTTTTCAATTCCCTATCCACCAATAATGCAGGCACCGGCAATACGAGATTGGGTGTCACGATCTTCCCGCAAGCCACCGTGCCACCCACGTTGCCGCCAGCCATGGCCGACCAGCCGCCCACATCTATGCCAGATTTACCGACCACGGAGCCTCAAACCATCCGCCAATATGTGGTGGAACAAAACGATACTATGTGGGATATCGCGGTGAAGTTTGGGGTCACCCTGGAGCAAATTGTTGGCGCGAATCCTGGCATCAATCCAGATTTGTTAGGTCTGGGTCAAACCCTCAATATCCCGCCTTCCACCTATGACCCGCCGGCCTTGCCCACCAGCGCGGCCGTCCCGTTGCCCAATCAACCCCAGGTCCCCAATGCGCCAAATTTGGCCAATGCCGTGCAGGGCTATGTTCTGGCCGATGCAGGGGGATTGCGTCTGCGCAGTCTACCCAGCGCCGATGCCGAAATCATCACCCGGCTTGGCCCCAACACGCAATTGCAAATTTTGGGCGAAGTGGCCGGCCAGCCGTGGATTCAGGTGGTCACGCCCAACGGCACGCAAGGCTTTGTGATGGCGGCATATGTTGCTATTGGCGGGGGAACGATTTTGCCCACGCTGGAACCCGCCCAGGGCCTCATCCCAACGGCCCCATCGATCCCGGTGGGGCCGTTGGAATATCCCTTCCTGTCGGATGTCTCGGCACGCGTGTATGACATCTTCCGCAGTGGACAGGCGCAGGGTAATTCGCCCAATCGAGTGGTGTTGGTCGGCGACAGCAATACCGACAATCCCCAGTTCTTCGCGCCGTTCGACTACGGCAACTACAACCTGGGCAATTACCCTTATTTGCAAAGCACGGTCGAGTTCTTCAAAGGCTCCTTTGCCCAAAACAGCCCGGCAGCCAAGGGCGGCTTCAATACCACTCAGGTCCTGGCCCAGGGCGGTTGTGGCGATACCAATCTGGCCTGCGCGCTCAATCAGCAAAAACCCAGTGTCGCCCTCATTCTCCTGGGCACTGGCGACCAGCACACCTGGCAAACCTTCGAGGATCGCTACCGGCGCATTGTCGAGATCACCATCGCTCGCGGCGTCATCCCCGTGCTCATCACCAAGGCCGATGATCTGGAGTGCCGCGACAACAGCGCGCCGTGCGGCTTTATCAACGGCAAGATCGCGACCATTGCCGGCGAGTATCAGGTGCCGCTGCTGAACCTGCGTCAGGTGGTGCAGCCGTTGCCCGGCGGTGGCTGCATCGGCGATGGCTTTCACTTTAGCTTTCCACCCGATAACAAAAGTGCCTGGTTTACGCCCGATTATTTGCAATACGGCTACACCCAGCGCAATCTAACCGCGCTGCAAACGCTGGATGTCATCCGCCGCAAAGTGCTGCAGGGATAAAGATGGACTCCACCTCAGAGGTGGAGTCCATCTCCGTGTGCGCGTCAAACACGTTACACTTCGGCCCCGCAAACTCGGCAACACCAGCTCCACCCATGATTGATCAACCTCCCGCTCGGCACGATGCCTACCACGCCCTTCGTTTTCGCGATTTTCGTTTTCTACTGAGCAGCGCTTTTCTGAATGTGCTGGGCGCGCTCATCCAAAGCACGGCATTGGGTTGGGACATCTACAACCGCACCAATGATGTGCTCTTTCTCGGCTACGTCGGCCTGGCCCAGGTTATCCCGGCCATTCTGTTCTCGCTGTTTGCCGGCCATATCGCCGACAAATACGACCGCAAGCGCGTGGCACTCATTGCCCAATCCGTGCTCATGCTGTGCTCGATCACGCTGGTAATCCTGTCTATCACGCAGAGCTCAATCTGGTTGATCTATGTGCTGCTGTTTGTGCGCGGCACTGCCCAGGCCTTTAACGAGCCGGCCTACGGCGCACTGCTCCCTCAAACCGTGCCGCCCGATGCCATTGGCAGCGCCGTGACATGGAATATGACCGCGTTTCATGTCGCCGCCATCACCGGCCCGGCGCTGGCGGGCGCACTCATCGCCATCACCGGCAGCGCCACCTGGTGCTATGTGCTCGATGCCGGTCTATGGGTGCTCATCTTGCTAAGCGTGTGGCGGATTAAGGGCCGGCCCTATGAGCGCAGCACAGAAGAGCTTTCGGTGCGTTCGCTACTGGCCGGCGCACGCTTCATCTGGCGCGACAAAGTGATTCTCGCGTCGATCACGCTGGATCTATTTGCCGTGCTGTTCGGTGGTGCCATCACCCTGCTGCCCGTCTTTGCGCGCGACGTGCTGCGGGTGGACGAGTTTGGCTATGGCATTCTACGGGCCGCGCCCAGCGTCGGCGCATTGCTGATGGCCGTGACCATGTCGCATTTGCCGCCGATGAAACAAGCCGGCCGCAATCTGTTGCTGGTCGTGATTGGATTTGGTGTGGCAACGATTGTGTTCGGCCTGTCGCAGTCATTCTGGCTGTCGGCATTCGCGCTGCTGCTCACCGGCGCGCTCGACAATGTCAGCATGGTGATCCGCGGCGCACTGGTGACCCTGCGCACCCCCGACGACATGCGTGGCCGGGTTGGGGCCGTCAACGGCATCTTCATCAGCTCATCAAACGAGCTGGGTGGCTTTGAGTCGGGATTGGTGGCCAAGCTCTTGGGGCCAGTGGCCGCAGCCGCCTCGGGCGGTGTCGCCACCATCGCCGTCGTGCTCGGCATCATGTGGATCTGGCCGCAATTGCGCAAGCTGGGCGAGCTAAAAGCGCCAGAGCCGGGGGAAGATTACCGAGATCAGATGCCAGAAGTCAGAGCCCGTTCATCTGAAATCTGATGTCTGACATCTGATCTCTCCTAAATCTTCCACAATAATGACATGCAGCTCCAGCGGCCCATGTGCGCCGTAAACCACGTTCATCTCGATGTCGGCGGTGCGGCTGGCCCCGGTCAATAAGACCACATTACTGCCCTCGTGGAAGGCTTGTAGGCCCTGCGAACGTTGGTGGGCCAGATAGTCTTCCAAACGCGGCACCAACTGACTGGTCTTGATAATGGCGATGTGAACCGGCGGCAACAACGAGGCCGCGCGCGTGCGGCCCTCGCCCATCTCCAGCACCAGCGTGCCAGTGGCGGCAATGGCGCAGGCCGCGCCGGTGATGCCCACATCGGCCGCCGCCAGCTCGCGCATTTGGCCGCGCATAATCTCGATGCCCATGCCGCGCACCTCATCGGCAATCCGAAACGGCAAGGCAGAGTCTTCCCACTGGGTGAGACGTTTCACGTGTTTGTCGCGCAACAGGTTGAGCAGGATTCGGCGCGCATCGGCCTCATCCTCAGCGGGGTGTGCCGTGCCGTGCACGCGCTCCAGCTCAGCGATGAAACGCAGCTTGAGCGCCGCGCGATCGCCCTCGACCCGCGCCACCGGCAGACGCGGCCCCACCTGCGGCCCCACGTTGGGGAACGGCTTTTTGAGCCCTTCTGTGCCAGCGCGCAATTTCTTTAGGATATCTTCGCGTGCTGAAGTCATAGCGATTTACGCTTCTTGTAGCGCTCATGAAAGCTCTCTTTGGCAAAGGCGGGAAAGTCGCGGCTCTTTGTCCACCCATTAAACGGCGGCGGCAACTTCGTGATCTGGCCTTTGCCATTCTTGATCAAATTCGTCGCCAGAACGCTCGCCCAGCCGCCCAACTTATATAAAGCCGGCGAACGCATGCCGATCTGAAATAACTTGAGTCCCATGCGCCAACCCCAGGTCTGGCCGCCTTGATCCACCAGATCGCGGCGCAGCTTGAGCAGCATATCTGGGATGGCGATATCGACGGGGCAGGCACTCTGACACGCGCCGCACAGGCTACTGGCGTGTGGCAGGCTCGGCATCGCTGTCACCCCGGCCAACAACGGCGAGAACACCGCGCCGATGGGCCCTGGATACACCGCGCTGTAGGCGTGGCCGCCGATGTTTTGATACACCGGACACACGTTCAGGCACGCGCCGCAGCGAATGCACTTGAGCGCCTCGGCATACTCGGTGTTCAAAATGCGCGAGCGGCCGTTGTCGACGATGAGCAGATAAAACTCCTCCGGGCCATCAATCTCGTAGCTGCGCTTCGGGCCGGTCATCATGCTGACATAGACAGTCATGCGCTGGCCGGTGGCGCTGCGGGCCAGCAATTGCACCAACGTGCCGAAGTCCTCCATGCTCTCGATGACCTTCTCCAGACCCATCACGGCCACGTGAATGCGCGGCGTGCCCGCACTCAACCGGTTATTGCCTTCGTTCTCGACCGTGACGATGGTGCCGGTTTCGGCGATGGCAAAGTTGACGCCGCTGATGCCCAGATCGGCATCGATGTATTTGCTGCGCATCACCTTGCGCACAAAGCGGGTCATCTTCTCCGGCTCGTCCGTCGGCGGCATATCGAGCTTCTGGGTAAGCAGCTCGCCCACCTGCTCCTTGGTCTTGTGCAACACCGGGAACACGATGTGGCTCGGCTTCTCATCGGCCAGTTGAATGATGTATTCGCCCAGATCGCTCTCGGTGCTCTCGATGCCATGCTCGTGCAAGGCGTGGCCCAGCTCGATTTCCTCAGCCACCATACTCTTGGCCTTGGTCACCCGCTTCACGCCTTTCTCTTTGCACAGGTCTACAACCAGCTTATTGGCCTCGGCTGCATCACGCGCCCACAATACGCGACCGCCGTTGCTGATCACGTTGGCCTCAAGCTGCTCCAACAACTCCGGCAACCGATTGAGCGCGCGTTCACGAGCACGCGCCGCCTGTTGCCGCAACGCCGGCGCATCAATCGTCTCGGCCATCGCGCCAATTCGGCCATTCACCGCCCGTGTGGTGCCGCGATCCAGCGCCGTTTGGAGCTGAATGTCGTGGAGGGCGATGAAACTATCTTGTTTGAATTTATCTTTCATTTTTGATCTTTCATCTTTCATTTGTTGCCTGTAGAGTCAGGCTTGGATTTGCCGAGACGGGCTTTTAACGTACGCTGCGTCGCACCAAAAATTGCCAGAAGTTCGTTTGTTTCTTGAAGCAATGGGGCCAGTTTTGCCGCTGGAACCAAGTCGGCTTCAATCAGTAATTCAATCCAAAACGCAGTTTCATCTATCTCTTCAATCACGATACCGAGCTTCGATAAAAAGTCCTTGTCCGAGCGAGCACGGCAAACCGCTCTGTAATTCGCCCCAACCGAAGTCCCCGAACGCAACACTTGCCGGCCAATAACTCTGTTTTCCTCGGCCTTGGGTAAAGATTGATACAGGCGCACAATCCGCAGCGCAAAATTCTTGGTGCGCGCCTTCATTTGCTCAGTTGTTGCCTGACTCATAAATCAAAGATGATAGATGACAGATGCAAGATGCAAGATGCAAGATTCCTAAATTCTTCCCGCCAACACCTCGGCCACATGCACCACCCGTTGCTTGCTGCCCTGCCGGCTCAGCCCGCCGTTCATGTGCATCAAACAGCTCGCATCGCCGGTGATAATAATGTCGGCCTCCGGCACACTGGCGATGTTGCCCAGCTTGTCATTCATCATGGCCGTGCTGATGTCGCTCATTTTGATGGCGAACAGGCCGCCGAAGCCGCAGCACTGATCGGCACCGGGCAAGTCCACCAACGATAGATTGCCGACATGGCTGAGCAAGGCGCGCGGCTGTGCGCCAATGCCCAGGCCGCGCAGACCGTGGCACGCGTCGTGAATCATGCCTTTCACGGGCCGGTCGAGCTGGGTGCCAAGGTCGGTAACGCCCAGCACATCCACCAAATATTGAGTCAGTTCGTAGGTCTTGCCAGCCACCTCATCCGCCAATGTCTCCTCAGGCTGGCCCTTGAAAAGCTCATGATAGAAGTGCTTGACCATGCTCGCGCATGAGCCCGATGGCGTCACAATCGCCTCGGAATCTTTGAAGACTTCGAGAAAATGCCGGGCTATCTGGCGCGAATCCTCTTGAAACCCCGAGTTAAACGCCGGCTGGCCACAACAGGTTTGCGCTTCAGGGAAGTCCACCTGAACACCCAGTTTTTCCAAAATATCGACAGTGGCTTCCCCCGTGTCGGGGAAGATCATGTCCACAATACACGTCACAAACAGCGATACGCGTTTCATAAATCCTCACAAACATTGTAGAACGGCATCGGCCTCGCATGCAATAGGGGGAGGCCGAATTGCCATTTGTGCAAAATATGCAGCGGCGCAAAAGCAAGATGGACAATAATGGTTCCATGATGAAAGTTCTTGTTTGGGAAGCCCCGCGCGTGATGGCCCTGCGCGAGCAAACCCAACCCACCCCGAATGCAAACGAAGTCGTCATCAAAGTCGCCTATGCCGGCATCTGCGGCTCCGAGCTGGGCGGCTACCTCGGCCACAACAGTCTGCGCGTGCCACCACTGGTCATGGGTCACGAGCTGGCCGGCGAGGTCATCGAAACAGGCACCAGCGTTGATGCTGCTCTGAAAGGCCAACAGGTCACCGTGAACCCGCTCATCAGCTGTGGCGAATGCCGTTACTGCAAACAGGGCCAGAATCACTTGTGCATTAAACGCAAATTGATCGGAGCGCATCTGCCGGGCGCTTACGCGGAATATCTTGTCGTGCCGGCTGTCAATGTATTTCCCCTGCCGGCCGGCCTCTCAATGCGCATTGGTGCGCTGGCCGAGCCCACCGCCTGCGGCGTACGCATCGCCGAAGTGGCCGGGAATGTGAAAGATGAAGTTGCGCTGATCGTGGGCGCTGGCCCCATCGGCCTGCTCGCGCTTCAAATGCTGTTACTTCGCGGCGCCAGGGAAATCTATATCTCTGATCTCGGCCCAGAGCGGCTGGAGATGGCACAGGCGTTGGGCGGCATTCCGCTGAACCCCAAAGATGTCGATGTGGTGCAAAAGCTGCGTGATGTGACGGATGGCTACGGCGCTGCTGTCACTGTGGACGCCGTTGGCAGCGCCATGACCCGCAAGCAGTGTGTGCAAGCGGCGCGCAATGCCGGCACGCTGGTGTTGACGGGGCTGCATGAAGAGACCAGTGCCATGCCCGCCGCCGAGATCACCCGGCGCGAGATTGTGGTGCACGGTTGCTTTGCCTACTCGCCCGCCAATTTCGCCGAGGCAGTGGACTTGCTGGCGCAGGACAAAATTCGGCTCGATCCGTGGATTGTGGAAGCGCCCTTAGCCGAGGGTGGCCCATGGTTCGACCGGTTGATTGACGCGCCGGGCAATGTAGCGAAAGTGTTATTGGTGCCGGCCTTGTAAAGCTGTTGTGACTTTAGCCGGGATACCAAACATGGCGCGGATCGTCTGGTGGGCGTTGGTACGAAAATGCAGCGTCGATGAGTTTGGGCAGGTCATAGCGTGGTCGCCAGCCGAGCAGGAATTTGGCCTTGGTGTTGTCGAGCCAGGTGGATTGATACGGGCTGGGAATTTCAACCGAGGGCAGGCCGCGTGTGGCGTGCAAATACGCGGCCACTTCGGCATAGTTCACTGGCTCGTCCATGCTGATGTTGAAGGTGTGTTGCCGCGCGGCCGGATGATCCAGCGCCAGCACGATGGCCTCGACCAGATCAGTCACATGCACGAAATTGCGCTGTAAGGGCTTGCCACCAGCATCCAGCATAAGTGGCACGCGGCCCTCACGCAGATACACATCAGCTCGCGCATCGCCCACCAGACCGCGCCACAGTGGGCCGCCGAAGACATCGGGGCCAAACGACAGCGTGTATTTGAAGTCGTCCTTCTCCATGATCCACGGCGCGCGCAAGCAACAACCATTTAGGCCATACTGGATTTGATACTGCTCCAGCATGACCTCTTCCAGCACCTTGGACAGCGCGTAGCAACCCGGATAGGCCGAGTGCCTGTGGGTCTCGGTCACCGGCGCGGGATGCGCATAGAAGAAGTGGCCCATGGCCGCATCGCCACCGATCAGGATGAAGTGCTGAAACGTGGCACTGGCACGGCATTCCTCCAACAACCAGAAAAGGCCTTTCACGGCCACATCCATGATGTCGTCTGGCGTTTCCTTGCAGGTGGCTAGATGCACCACATGGGTCACATCGGCTATCGCCGTGGCCACATCCTCCGCATTCGAAAGATTTCCACGCACCACTTCCAATTTATCTTGCGGCGATAACAATCGATTGTGGCACAACGCCCGAATTACGGTGTCGCCAAAATCTGGCCGTTGCAACAACGCATCGATGAGATGACGGCCCACCTTGCCGGTTGCGCCGGTGACTAGAATTCGCCGCATATGAAAGTTCTAGCGGTTTACGCCGGTGAGCGTAATACCCTTGATAAAGTAGCGCTGAGCGATGAAGAAGACCAGGATCATGGGAATCGTCATCAGGAACGCCACTGCCATCATGTATTGAATCTGTGCGTCACCATACAGACCGCGAAACTGGTTCATGCCCAGGGCCAGCGTAAATTTCTCGGTGCTGCGTAAATAGATCAGCGGCCCATAAAAATCATTCCACACGCCTTGAAAGGTAAAGATGGCGACGGTGAGAATGGCCGGCAGCGACAGGGGAATGAAGATTCGCGTCAGAATTTGGAAGCGATTTGCGCCATCGATGTAGGCCGCGTCTTCCAATTCAGTGGGAATGCCCATGAAGAACTGGCGCAGCAGAAAAATGTTGATGGCACCGCCACCGAACCACGGCGGAATAATCAGCGGGTTAAAGGTGTCCAGCCAATTAATTCTGAAAAAGAAAATATACAGCGGAATCAGGGTAACTTGAGGCGGCAACATGATGGTGGCAATTGTGGCGATGAACCAGAAGTTGCGGCCGGGAAAGCGAATGCGCGCAAAGCCGAAGGCCACGACGGTGGATGAAATCAGCACACCGGCCATCACCCAAAAAGTAATGAACACTGTATTGATCGTCCACTGCAGGAATTGCGTATTCTTATAATTCCACGCCTCTGGAAAGTTGGATAGCTTGATGACGCTGGGAATCAACACCGGCGGCCAGGTGTATGTTTCAGCGTTGGTTTTCACCGAGGTGCCGATCATCCATACCAATGGCAACAGGAAGATGGCCGAGATGAGGATCATGACCGTGTAAAGAATGACAGCCCGCCCCATGTTACGGCGCACGCTTTTGCCCTTGCTCTGCACATTTGATTGTGGATTGCGCTGCGTTGTAGAAATAACACTCATTTCTTCACCTCGTAATATACCAGCGCATCTGAAAATCTAAACAGGATCAACGTAAAGATCAGGATGATCGCGAACATCAGCCAGGCCATGGCCGAGGCCAAACCCATTTGCTGCCACCTGAACGCTTTTTCATACAGGTTCAAATTGTAGAAGAAGGTGGCGAACAGCGGCCCACCGTTGGTCAGCACAAAAGCCGTCAGAAAATATTGAAATGCAGCGATCACGCCGTTGATCAAGTTAAAAAAGATCGTAGGCGACAACTGCGGCAGCGTAATATGCCAGAACAATTGCGGCGCGCTCCCACCATCGATCTTGGCCGCTTCATACAGGCTTTCGGGGATAGCTTGCAAGCCGGCCAGAAACACCACCATCGTTGGGCCAATGCCCCACAGACTCAGCACGATGAGCGTGGGCAGCGCGGATTCGGTGCCGGTAAAAAATTGGCCTTTGGGCAAACCTAACGCGCCTAACAGTGAGTTGATCAAACCAAAATTAGGATTGAGCAACCAGCCCCACACAAACGCCGTGGCCAGGCCCGGAATGATGGTCGGCAAATAAAACGTGGTGCGAAACACGCCCATGAACGGCAGCTTCTGATTGAGCAGCAATGCGGCTCCCAGCGCCGTAATCAGCGTCAGAGGCACCGAAATAAAGCCAAATATCAGCGTAATACTTAGCGAGTGCAGCACCCGTAACGTGGGAATGGTGAACATATCCACATAATTCTGAAAGCCAACCCACTTGGGGGCTTTCAAAATTGGATATTCAGTAAAGCTCAGCACGAATGAGGCGATCACGGGGAAGGCGGTCCAGATTAACAAGCCAAGCAGGACAGGCAGAATGAAAATATAGCCATCTCGTGCATCGCGCCAGAAATTTTTGGAGCGTGTGGGCTTGGGGGCGGTTGCGGTCAGAGGTTGAGCTGCCATTGGTGACAATCAGAGAAATCGAACGAAGATCAAAAACGGGATCGTTTGCAAAGATACGAATTACCAGCGAAAGATCGAAAGGCTCCTCGTGCGCAACCGCACGAGAAACCTTTCGATCCGTTCAATCTTAATTTAGACCCAAAGTTGGATCTATCAGATCAGTCTGTTTTGAAGACTCGGCGCTACGGGGTGGCGGCGGCAGCCTTATCCAGACATACCTGAATTTCAGCGTCAGCCGCAGTCGTGGCCTCTTCAACTGTCGCCTTGCCACGCTGGATCGACTCCAACATGGCGTTGATCGCGCTGTTGACCTGGCCGCTATACAAGCCGCCGCACGCCACCGGATAGTTCTGCGGGAAGATGCCGATCTTGCCGCCATCCAGGAATGCCTTCATGTTCTTGGGGGCTTTGCCGTCATCCTTCAGAATGTCGGGGTCCGTGGCCAATGACTTCAGCAACGGGGCCGTTGAGCGCTGTGCATACAGTTCCTTCTGAATCTTGGTCGATGCCAATAGCTTCAGAAACTCCCAGGCCAGCTGCGGGTTCTTGGCATTCTTGCTGATCGAGAAGCCGTAGGTGCCCATGCCCGTGACATGCTTCTTGGGCTGAGCCGGGGTGAACTCGACATCCCACTCAAACTTGTCGCCGATTTTTTCGCGATACGTATTAATAAAGTTGGGGATGAAGAAGTTGACAAAGCACTTCTCGACAATGAAGCAGTCGGCGACATTGGCGCCCGGCAACGGGGTCACTTTGTACTTCGTCCACAGATCAGCATACCCCTGCAAACCAGCACGCGCCTCGGGAGTGCTGAACTGCGAGGTCTTGCCATCTTCGCTCAACACACGGCCGCCGTAACCCTCGATCCAGGGCACAAAGTAAGCCCACCAGGTGCCGTAGTCAAAGCAATACGTGTCCGGATTCTTCTCCATCAAGGTCGTGCAAGCGGCGATCAAATCGTCCCACTTCCAGTCGGCGGTGGGCAGCGGCGCGCCTGCCTTCTCAAACGCCGTCTTGTTGTAATACATCTGCACCGTGTCCAGACCCGATGGGATCATGTACACACCAGGCTTGAAGCCGACCCGGCCCAGACCCAGAATGCTTTCGTAGATGTCGTCCATATTGAAGCTGGAGTCGGCCTTGGCCAGTGCTTCCATATCGACCAGCAAATCAGCATCTACGAATGGCGGCACATACAAGTCGGCATTGAAGATGATGTCTTCAAGGTTATTGGCCGCGCCTTTGGCAAACATCGCCTCGGCAAAGTCACCCGCGCCGTGAACGTTGTACTTGAATGTCACTTTCGGATACTTGACATTGAAGTCGGCCTGCATCGTCTTCAACACGGCTTCCGGCGCACCGGAAACCGTGTAGATCGTAATTTCGCCGGTCGTGTCGGCCGAGAGTTCTCCAGACGTTGCGGGAGCCGCGGTGGCCGAGCCGGCAGCGCTTGTGGCTGGTGGTGCGGCAGCGGTCGATGCGCCGGGTTGCTGCACCGTCGGCGGCGCACATGCGGCCAACAATGCGCTAACGGTGGTCAATAGGATTAACGGACGTGCGAACTTCGGGAACATATTCAATCCTCCTTTACCTTGCGCACACTTCGAGAAGACTGTTGGACAATTCGCACTAACTGAACATCAGTCAGGCACAGACCAACAGGGGGAGAAGTGTGCAACATTCACATGGTATACATGCTGCACAATCTCGTCAATTCGATTCACGTTTGCTACATACATTTGTCGGCTCAACAAGTGCGCGATTATGCGTTGCTGTCTATACTCGCCCCAACATGAGTACCACTCCTCAACCATTTTCGATTCAACATGTGGCTGTGATCGGCACCGGCCAGATGGGCCCCGGCATCGCCCAAACCAGTGCATTGGCCGGCTACACCACCGTCATCATCGGCCGCTCCGAGGCCGGCCTGGAGCGCGCCCGCAACCGCATCAAGGCCAACCTCGACGCCATGCTGCCCTACAGTTTGGTCAAGCCCGAGGACATCGAGAAGATGTATTCGCGCCTGTCATTTAAGGTTGGGTTCGAGGCGGCCAGCGATGCCGATCTCGTCATCGAGGGCATCACCGAAGATCTCACCCTCAAGCAGCAGATCTTTGCTGAGCTGGAGACAATCTGCCGGCCCGACGCCATTCTCATCAGCACCACCAGCGGCATGCGCGCGACCGACATTGCCAAAAATATGCAACGGCCCGAGCGCATGCTGGTCGGCCACTACTGGAACCCACCGCACCTGTTGCCGCTGGTTGAGGTGGCACCGGGAGAGAAGACCTCACCCGATGCAACCAACGCCTTGATCGCATTCTTGCGCACGACCGGCCACAGCCCGGTGCTATGCCGCAAAGAGGCGCTGGGGTTCGTGGCCAACCGCATGCAGCACGCGCTCTGGCGCGAGGCGCTGGCCATTGTGGAGCAAGGCATTGCCACGCCCGAGGAAGTGGACGAGGCCATGAAAACCAGCTTCGGCGCGCGCACGCCGGTGCTCGGCATCTTCGAGCATCTGGATTTAGTGGGCGTAGAAACGTGCTATTCCATCCACTCGTATTTGCTGGCCGATCTGGACAACCAGAAAGGCCCCAATCGCCTGTTGCAGGAAAAGATGGACAAGGGCGAGCTCGGCGCCAAAGTGGGCAAAGGCTTCTACGACTGGTCGAAGAAGAGCGCGGCCGATGTGCTCAAAGCCCGCGACACGTTGCTATTGGAGTTGGCACAGAAGCGGCACCAGGCTGCGTAGGGGTAAAGATGTCTGACATCGCATCGTCCGGCATCGGTTGAAACCGACGCCTACCAGCGGAAAACCCGCGTCGCGGGTTAAGAGCCCAAGCAAATTCCTTATTTTCGTGCCTATGGGGCAGAGATGTCTGACATCTTCTGGATGTCAGACATCTCTATAACGCACGACTAAACGCCTTCCAAAAACCGCGCGCCCTGCAAAATGCCGAGCTTCTCGCTATCAGCAGGGCCGTTGAAGTTGGCATCTTCCAGCTCGATGCACACCGCGCCGTTGTAGCCATTGGCCTTCAACGTGCGGAACACCTCGACCCAGCGGGTGACGCCGTGGCCGGGAATCGTATAGCGCCACGACATGCCGCCGAATGCCACCGGTCTGCCAAACGTCGGTGCCTGCTCGTGGCCATACTCATACAGCCCTTCGCTCAACAGTTCGGTGTCCTTACCGTGCACGTGCGCCACGCGGTCCACAAACTCGTTCAAGAAGCGCAGCGGATCAATGCCCATGCGCAACAAGTGCGAGGGGTCATAGTTCACGGCCATTGACTTCGACGGCACCGCCTCGAAGAAGGCGCGATAGGCCTCGGGCGTGCAACACAGCGCGCCCGGCCCCGGCCAGCCTTCGATGACGATGCGCGCATTGGCTTTCTCCAGCGCCGGAGCCAGCGCCTTGAAGCTCTCGACCATGTAGCCAAAGTTCTCAGCGCGCGCCAGCTCCGGCTTCTTGGGCAGCATGACCAGGAAGTAGTTGATGGGGCCGAGCTTGGCATTGGCTTCGATCGAAGCGGCATTGGCGGCCACCGACTTCTCGCGCTCGCCTTTATCTGGCGAAATCA
>Ga0105048_10011104_pt1 | contig 14230 bp, 10 predicted proteins | sample MAT05_FD_78382 | JGI IMG/M metagenome (GOLD analysis project Ga0105048, IMG submission 78382) | Freshwater microbial communities from Lake Fryxell liftoff mats and glacier meltwater in Antarctica - MAT-05 | ecosystem: Environmental > Aquatic > Freshwater > Ice > Liftoff microbial mat | place...
CCTGATCCGTGAGAACCGAACCTTCGAGATCCCCAACGTCATTGAAACCAGCCGCTCGCTGGGCATGTGCTCGCTGGACAAATCAATCGCTGAGCTCTACTTCAACGGCATGGTCAGCCGCGATGATGCCATCGCCTCAGCAACCATGCCCGAAAAACTCGAGCGTCTGCTGGCCGCGTAACCAGGCACCGAGTCGCGAAGCGCGACCCTCGAGCAAAGCCAAGGCAAGAGCATCGCAAGCCTCGCAAAGGCAAACGCGCTGCAAGAGAGTGTGTCCGGGTCCGATACTGATTTCTGGCGATACTTACCATGCCTAGCTATAAATTTCAAGCAAAGAACACCTCGGGGGAGGGCAGCGCTGGCGTGCTCTCGGCGGATTCCCTCGCCGCCGCGGCCTCGGTGCTCCGCGGGCGCGGCCTGCACGTGGTGTCGGTCTCCCCGGCCGATGGCGACATGCTCGCCGTGGGATTCATGGAGCGGTTACGCGAGCTCAACGCGGGTCCGCCCAAGACCAAGCACGTGCTCGAGTTTACCACGCAGCTCGCCGTGATGATGCGAGCCGGCATCAACCTGCGCGCAGCGCTCGACGGCATCGCCGAACAGACAACGCACCCGGGGTTCAAAAAGGTGCTCCTGATGATCAAAGGCGATGTGGAATCCGGCAAGCAGTTCTCACAAGCGCTCATGCGCTACCCAAAGCTGTTCAGCCCGCTCTACATCAACATGACCAAAGCCTCCGAGATGGCCGGCAACTTCTCGGAAATGCTCGACCGAATCGCCGACTACATGTCTCAGGAGATGGCCACCCGCAAGATGGTCGTCGGCGCCGCGATCTACCCCGGCATCATCGGCTCACTGGCCGTGTGCGTCACCGTCTTCCTGCTCACCTTCGTTCTGCCCAAGTTCAAAGCGGTGTTCGAGGGTAAAGAAGACATCCTGCCCTGGGCGACGAAGTTCCTGCTGTCGATATCGGATTTCATGGTCACGAAGTACCCCATCGTCGTCGGGGCGATCGCCGTCATCGTCGGCGGCGCGTACGCCTTCACGCGCACAGAAGTCGGCGGCTTCTGGGTCGACAAAATGAAGCTGACCATACCGATCGTCAAGACCATGTTCCGCTCGCTGTACATCTCCCGCTCGCTGCAGACCATGGGCCAACTCGTTAACGCTGGCGTGCCCGTACTCGAAACCATCGCCATCACCGGCGATGTCTCCGGCAACCGCCTCTACCGTACCCTCTGGCAGTCCGTGCACTCCTCCGTGAAAACAGGCAAACGTATCAGCGCGCCGCTCGTCAAAACCAAGCTCCTCCCCCAGGCCGTTGTCCAGATGATCTCCGCCGGTGAGGAATCCGGCAAGCTCGGCGAGGTGCTCGATGAGATCTCGGTCTATTACGCCAAGCAGTTAACGGACCAGATCAAGGCCGTCACCAGCATGATCGAACCGGTCATGATCATCTGCATGGGCAGCGTCGTCGGTTTTATCGCCATGGCCATCATCCTGCCCATCTTCAAGATGAGTCAGGTCGTCAAGTAGCCGATACCAACACTGCCGGATGCACCACGCACCACCCTTCCGGCAGCGAGTGGCCATGCTTACATTCAACGCTTCATCGCCAGAACGACCCGACCACCCGGAGCGCACTTGTCCGGCAGCGCTGCCCAAGCGCCCCGACCGCACCAACAGGCCGCGGCGGCAAAACGGCGGGTTTACACTGCTCGAATCGGCGCTCGCGCTGGTCATCGTCGGCGTGGGCATCGTCGCGCTCATCGAAGCACATACCAACTTGTCGCGGGCAAACAGCTGGTCCACCCAGTCCGCAACCGCGTCGTACCTGGCCGGTGAGATCCGCGAACGCCTGCGCAAACTCCCCCGCCACGACCCCGTCACCGGTCTCTTCATAGATTCCACCAACACGCTCATCGGCTGGAGTATTGAAGGCGGAGCGGGCGTGCCCCTTGCCGATTACAACGATGTTGATGATTACAACGGCGTCACCTTCGGCGCCGGCGGTCTCTTCCCCGGGCCAATCGATGCGCAGGGCAACATCATCACCGCCGTTGATGACAGCGGGGTAGTCATCACCATCGCCGGCGTTGCACAGCCAATGGCCGGCTGGAGCCAGCAGATCACCGTCGAAAAGGTCGAACCCACCAACTTCGCGACGGCGCGTGCGCCAGCCTATTTCCGCACCGCTTCGGGCGTTACCCCCGGCATCACGGTCGATGCCTTCCCGCTCCGCATCACCGTCGTCGTCTGGTTCCAGGGAATCAGCGACTTAAACCCCCTCGAAATGGCCCGCCTCACCTGGATCACTCCCTAAGCATGGCCCACCGCGCAGCACGGCGCATTACGCGGTGCGCTGGGTCCGCCCGGAACCAAAGACACGACATCGCCGCCTCCCGATTCTCTTCCTCCTCTTTGATTCCTTCGCCAACTCTGCGGAAGCACACCATGACCTACCAGCCAACCACTCCTCCAGCATCGCGCTCCCCCCGCGGACTGCGCCGGACTCTCTTCGGCAGCAAACGACGCGGCGTCGTGAGCATCCTGGCCATGATGTTCCTGGTCCTGTTCGGCTCGCTCGGTCTGGCGATGACCATCGCCAGCAAGGGCAACCTCCGCACCGCCAGCACCAACCTGCACGTCAGCAAAGCTCTGGGCGCCGCCGAGACCGGACTCGCCATCGCCAAAGCCCGCCTCGCCGAGGCCGCCGGCCGCTTCGTCATCGATGCGTCAAGCATCACCCAAACCTATGGCGAAAAGCTATGGGACGGCTCCCTCACCACCGCACAAGGCCGCCTGCCCAATGTGCTGCCCGCCCCCAGCGGCTTCACCGAAACCAGCACCCCTGCCGGCGTGGCCCAAGCGCTCATCAACCAATTCTCCGCCGACCAGAACGTGATCGCATCGGTCGCCGGAACCGACAACCCTCGCCGCATCAGCGCGCCTTCCGGGGTCGATACCAGCATATTCCGCGGCGATCAATGGATCGCCACACCTGCAGTCGGTATTGACGGTTCGGCCACCGCCGCCGGCTCCGCACCGGCCGCGTTCTCCATCATGTTCGCCCCGATGGCAAACGGCACCGATGTTCGCATCTACTCGACCGGTTACTCCTCGGTCAACACCAACCGGTCAGGCTACATCTACGGCGGCACCGCCGCCAGCGGTGGCACCGCCGCAACTCCAATCAGCCGCACAATCTGGCAGGACTTCCGCATGGCCAAGCGGCACAAGCACTTGGCCGTTGCGCCGGCCAAGCTCATGATCGGCAAAAACGTCCAGATCACCGGCGACCTCGGCGCAAATTACACAGATGTACAGTCTGAGAACGGCGACCCGATCATCATCAAGTCCGATTTCTACGGGCTCGCTACCAACTTGGACCGAATCCTAAACGACTTCTTAGCCGGCGTCCGCCAGTACGATGCTGACGGTGACAACCGCCTCCGCGTCAACCACCCGCGTGAAAAACTCGGCCTGCCATCAAACGCCACCGACTATGACAGCGACGGGCAGCCGGATAACGCCTTCGTCGACATCACCGGCGACGGCTTCGTCGATGACTACGACCTGTTCATCAACTTCTACGATGGTAAGAACGGTGGCCTCAAGGACGGAAAGGTCGCCCTGTCCAATGCGCTCCGAGCCGGCACGCCAAACGCCGGACTCACCGCCGAATTCACCGTCGATGACGATCTGGGCCTGCTGATCGATTCCGTTGATCCGGACAGAAACCGCAACTTCATCTCCGGTTTCGTCGATGCCAACAACAATGGCAAATGGGACTCAACCGAAACAATAAACGACCGCGATACCGTCAGCAACACCAACGCCGACCAGGTCCTCGGTTGGCGCGACGGCGTGCTCGATCGGAAGGATAATTACGCCAAGATCCGCGGCAGGCTGCTCTACCGCGTGTCCCGCGCAGCACTCGCGGCCGCCAAGCCCAACTTCGCCAGCGCGCTCTCCGGCAGCATCGTGCCCACACAATCCGGCCAGTCACCCCAGAGTTACTCCGCCGGTGACGGCGACTTGCCGGCCCTCACCGCCGCGGACTTCGCCGGAGCGGTTTCAGACTACGCCGCTCGCGCCAACGGCCAGCCCTTCTCTCGCCAGGTTGAGGCCGCACGCGGCCTGGGCAGCGGCGCGGTTTCAACCAACGGAGCTACCAGCAGCCATGTTGAGGCGCGGCCCAGGCCCGCCGCGGGTGCGGCCAACCCAGCGGCCCGTTACTTCCCGTCAAACATGGACGGCACGCTTGTCAGAAGCCTCACCGGGCAATATAAGTGGGAGAAAACTCCTTTTAACTCGCCGAGCTTTAACGACTGGTACATCCGGCCGCGCTACGAGAACATGGTCTTCAGTAACGTCACCATTCCCCGTGGCAACAACGGTCTGTTCGTAAATTGCACCTTTGTCGGCGTCACGTTTGTTGATACCGAAACCGCCAACGGTCACCAGAATTGGCAACTCTACGGCAAAATGACGACCTCCGACCCCGCGGTTCAGCCGACGATCATCACCTCCGCACTCGACAAATCCGACTTCGTGCGCTGGACCTCGGGCAGCGCCGCCGATGGACCTGCAAACTACGCAAGCTTCCCCGACCCACCGCGCGACATCAGCGGCGCCTTTGTCACCGGCGCCGCCCGTGACACCAAGGCACGCAGCAATAACCTGCGTTTTCACGACTGCCTCTTCGTCGGAACAATCGCCACCAGCGCACCAACGGTCTACACCCACGTCCGCAATAAGATGCAGTTCACCGGTGGCACTCGTTTCGTGCAGCAGCACCCCACGCAGCCCAGCAATACCTCGCTCAATGTGCGGGCAGCCGATGCCGTCGCAGTCAGCAGGTCATCTATGATGGCGCCCGGCTACTCGGTCGACATCGGCCAGTTCAACGCGCCCACCGACACCTTCGTCGGCGGTCCGACGCCGCAGAACGTCAACCTAAAGGGCACCATCGTCGCCGGGCTCATCGACATCCGCGGCACCGCGAGCATCGAAGGCACACTGCTCGGCACCTTCGCTCCCACACTCGGCCAGGCCCCACTGTTCCAGTACGGCCAAGCCGTCGGCAACACCGCAAACTTCAACATCAGCCTCGGGTACTTCGGCCCCGGCGATGGCGATACCGAGTCGATCGATCCCACCGCCCTTCCCACTGGAACCGGCGGTAGAAAACTCGTCGGGTGGGACCTCGATGGTGACGGTCTGCCCGACACCGGTCCCGTCCCGCGCAGTTCGCTCACCCTGGCGCAGCAGGCCGTCGCAGCGGAAGTGCCGTTCTACGGGTACGGCCGGGTATCACTGCGTTGGAACCCCGATCTTCCGATGCCCGCGGGCATCATGCTCCCCGTCAGTGTCGTGGCGGTACGTTCGGCATACGGCGAGGGCAAACCATGAACATGCGAACCAGCAAACGACTGAAGTTCCCCGGTATGCGTCGCGGCTTCTCGATCGTCGAACTCCTCGTCGCGCTGACCATCTCATCAACCCTCCTCACCGCCATGATGGTGGCACTTGACGTCATGTTCAAGCGCTACAAGGTCATCAGCGATCAGGCCAGCACCCACGTCATCGCACGCGTGGTCATGCACCGCCTGCTTTCGATGATCCGCACCGGCCGTGAATTCGGACCCTACCCCTCCGATGTGCTCGACCGCAGCCAGAACCCCGCTGACTACGACCGGATGCAGTTCGTGTCCCTCGATGATGCGACCACCGACTCCCGCGAAATCACCACCATCGAGACGCGCGCGCCCAGCGCGCTGGTCGTCGGCGGCGTCAGCACCATGCAGCGCGGCCCGCGTGTGCTTTGGCTGGTGACGGACCTCACCATCGGCGCCGCCGCGGCAGTACGCACCGAGCGCCCCTTGATGGACGGCATCATCGCGGCTCGCTTTAACCTTGAATATGAGGCCGGCCCACGCCTCAAACGCGCCACCGTTGACCTCACGTTTATGCCCCAAGGCAATACCTACTCGCAGATCGATCCCGCAACCGGCGTCGTATCCCGAAGCGTGACTCTGGCCGATGGCACCCAGGTTGATCGGCAACTTATGTTCTCCGATGCCGGAACTCCGGTTGTGCGTCTCATCTCCACGGCCGCACCCCGCGGCGAGAACTGATATCCGGCCCGCACCGGCAGATAGCCCTGCCGCAGCCGCCACATCCGCTCGCTCGGCATCAATCCGTGCTCAGCACCCCTGCGCCCGGCTCCGATGCCAAGCCCAACGTCACGCGCCGCTTCACGCCCCCGCACTTTCCCGTAGATCCTCCAGCGTCGCCTCAACACTCTCGTTGCCGTTCCATTCGTTGACACCGGGTTTGACCACGATGTCATAGCGGCTCCCAACCCGCAGAATCTCCGCTCGCTTGGCCCATGACCATGCCGTAACCATCACAAAGCCCCCGGCGCGAGACTGCACGCCAGCCCCAACACCAGTTCCTGCCCCACCGCCAAAACGAAACGTCAGCTTCATGTGCTCGCCGGTTTTCCCCAGCGGCTTGGGGTTGCTGTACAACTCCAAATCACGCACCAGCAGCCGGACGTGCGGGTTCCCCGCCCCGCACGGTTCCATCGTGCGCAGCGTCTTCGCCACCGCCAGCGAAACCTCATGCCCGCCGGCCACCGCATCCACCGTCAGCTTCGGAATCATGTGCTCATCAGCCACCAGTTCGCCGCACGCCTCCCCGAACGTGCGCACAAACGCGTCGTACTGCTCGTGCGAAACCGCCAGCCCCGCCGCCATATCGTGCCCGCCAAACTTCACTGTGTGCGCCGCGGCACGCGCAATCGCCGCATGCAGGCTCACCCCCTCGACAGACCTCCCCGAGCCGTGCCAGTGCCCGTCCCTCTGGCCCATCAGGATCGTGGGTCTGCAGAACCGCTCCACCAGCCGTGAGCACACGATCCCCACAACACCAACGTGCCAGTCCGGGTGCGCGAGCACAATGCCGCGGCAGCCCGGCTTGTCCATCCCCTTCTCAGTAACCATGATCACGGCCTGCCGGAATATCTCGCGCTCCGTCGCGCGTCGCTCCTCATTAAGCGATTCCAGGCTCTTGGCAATCACATCCGCCTCGGCCACCGTCGCCCGGGTAAACAGGTGAACGGCCCGCTCGGCGTGCGCCATCCGCCCGCACGCGTTTAGCCGTGGGCCCAGCTTAAACCCCACGTCATACGTCGAGACGCTGTCACTGTCCAGCCGGGCCGCCCGCACCAGCGCTCGCAGGCCTATGAACCGCGACTCCTTGATCCGCATCATCCCAAACTTAGTCAGCACACGATTCTCACCCACCAGCGGGACAATGTCCGCCACCGCTCCAAGAGCCGCAAACGCCAGCAGTTCTATCAGCATTTCCCGCAGCGGCTGCGGCAGCTTGGGTGAACCAAAGTGCATCGTCGCCAGCCGCCATGCCAGCTTGTACGCCACGCCCGCGCCCGAAAGCTCACCGAACGGATACCGCGAATCCGGCCGACGCGGGTGCACTACCGCGAACGCATCCGGCAGGTCCTCCATTTTCTCCGGCGGGTTGTGGTGATCGGTAATGATCAAGTCAACACCCAGCCGCTTTGCCGCCTTCGCCGGCTCAGTCGCCGTCACCCCGCAATCAACCGACACGATCACCTTCGCCCCATCCGCCGCCAATTGCTCAATCGCCGCGACCGCCAGGCCATATCCCTCATCCACCCGGTGTGGCACATACGTACGAATATCCGCCGCCGGCTCCAGTTCACGCATCATGTGAAACACGATCGCTGTTGAAGTAACCCCATCCACGTCATAGTCGCCGTAAATCACCACCGGCTCGCCATCTTTGAGTGCCCGCAGGATCCGCTCCGCCGCCTTGTCAATATCAGGCATCAGCGACGGATTGTGCATCTCCGAAAGTTTCGGATCCAAAAACGCCGCATCATTAATGTTGCGAGAGGCCAGCACCCGCTGCACCAGTGGAGCAGAAGCCTCCACGTGCGGTTGATCCCCACGCAGCCGCCAGCGGGCAAGCACACCGCGACCCAGATCAGCGGAAGCCGGCCGCCCGCCTGCCGCCGAGCCAACGGCGGCCACTTCCACCGGATAACTGACAAGATTTGGATTCAGCAGCGAACTCATGAGTCACGGATCCGGAAAAGCAGCACACCGACAGCGAATCAGACACGGGCGTACGAGCCCGATCAAAGCCAACCATCACGAAGTATGCCCGGCTCGTGCTGTGTGATCCGAGCGCGAGCCGACAAATTCTCCACAATTCCCGAATCAGAGCGTTTGGGAGGACACACGGGTGTCCCTCTGACCCGAAACCAGTTGATTTTTCACCCCGCCCGGCGAGCGCCAGACTTGCAGCCGAGGAGACAGACAACTCCGGCACCCGCCGCTCCGTAAGGAAAACACAAGATCCAGGATTCCACGTTGTCTTGTTCTTCCTGTCTTGCCCGCCTCCTCATTCCCCCGCCTCGCCGCCTCTGAAACTTCAAATCCGGCTCGCTGCTTTCCCTTTCACCGCCGCTCTCAATTGAATCTTGGTATCTTTCTCTTTGCTCCCCCGCCGTCTTTCTCCGCGTCCCTTTCCTTCTCCTCTTCGGCGCCATCCGCGGTCATCTTGATGTGATGCTCCACCGGTGCGTGTGATGCACTCTTCCGCAAACCGAAATAAAACTACCCGATCAAAGGTGCCACTTCAAACTGAACTGAGTTAAACGACCACTCAGACCGTCTTATTACCCTTGGTCGCAGCCCCTCCACCCCGCCACCGATGCTCCGGGGCAAAACCATTTCAGCGGAACTCTCGCACGCTTCGGAAAACGACCGGCTGAAAGAGTCCGTCTCCGAGTATTCTGGCTGATTGGCTCTAGGGTTCCCCCCAGAATACAATTATGGAGCGTCGATCTCTGCAGAAACCGTAGAAAATTTCGCTAAGCTCATCAGTACATCTGCGAATTACAAAGCCCAAAAGCCGGGTCCACCTCCAGATCGCCTTCACGGAACCACCTCATGCGATCCGCAACGTTTGCACCACTATTTGCCCGTTCCTTGACACGGCAATACCGGGCCGCCATCGCCTGGTGCACGGTCGTTTCAGTCACGCTCCTCGCAGGATGCGGCCTGACAACCAATCAGCAAGTCGCCATCGGCAAGTTCAGCACATCAACGGCCGTGCTCGGCGAGGTCGCTCGCAAAGAGTTCATCCAATCGCGAGCTGATGTCATCGAACTGAACAGCCGGGCCTTGGAACTGGGAAACACCACTGTTGCGCCCGACAAGCTCGACCAGTTTTTTACAATCAGCCGCGTGGCAACGCGAGCGGCCGCGTGCGATGCGCTCACACAGTACGGAGAACTGCTTCGCACGCTCGCGACCACTGATGAGTCAGCAGATCTGCTGTTCGCCCGGGATAGGTTCATGGACAGCCTCGCCACGGTCAAGGCTGTCAGGCTTGATGATGCCCAGACCGGAGCAATAGGGGCGGCCATTGCCTTCCTCGGCTCGGCGGCTATCGAGGCCGAACGTCGTCATCGCGTCACCGTCATCGTGCGCGGAACATCACCCGCGCTGCGATCCCTTATCGAACTGATTCGCCAGGACTTTGACGCCGACGCCGAACACTGGCAACTTGGATACGACGCGACGCTGAAGCGGCTGGAGAATTCCGCGAAAGTCCGGATCCCCGCCGCCGGCATTGAGAGTCTGAGCATCTCCGATGAGGCACAGGTTCGTGAGGCCCAGTCGCTGGCGGCCCGCATCCGCAACCGGCGAGACACCGCCAACGCTGAAATTCTGTCTGCCAGCGCCCAACTGGCCGCGGCGGAGAAAGAACTCCGGCTGGTCATGGACCATCCCGATATCACGATGGACGATGTCGACAGATTCTTTGCCAGCGTGCAGAAACTCGAGTCAATCATCCGGATTCTTGACAACAAGTAACACGCCTTTCAAGGAGAAGCAGCGATGGCAAAGCGAAAACAAAGATCACTCGGCAAAGGCATGCTCACGCTGTACGATGAGTTGGGTGACTTGATTCAGGCCACCGGCGATGCAGACCGCCGAAAGGAACTGTTAAAGCAGCAAGATGACCTGTGGGACGAGATTGCCAGGATGGTCGAGGAGGTGCTGAGCGCCGATGATGCGAAGTACATCGCGGCAACAGGTGCGATGACCGATGCGGTTGCCGCTGTGCGGGACGCCATCAAGGGGTTGAAGTCAATCGTTGATGCCGTCAACGTCGCCGCGAAAGCCATCGATCTGGCATCGAAGGTGATCCCGGTGTGACGTTCACGCCGCGAGCCCGGGTTCAAGACCAGACGGATCCAGAAAGGGTTCGGTATGACGGACGCTGCTTCTGAAAAACGCATTGAACAAACCGATCCGCAGACACAGTCAAGCATGTCCGACAAGGCCAGCCTGAGGGTGTTCGGGCTCACACTGCTTGGAATAGGTGTCCCTACGCTGCTCGCGCTCGGCTTTGCCTTGAACCGCTACACTGAAACCCGATCGCAGCTTTGGTTCGCGCTGCTGGTGCCTCCGTGCGGCGGGATGATCGGTCTACTTCTCGGCTTCCTCTACGCGGCCATCGGTCGTGAAGTCACCAAGTTCGGCCCAGCACTCACGGCGATCGGATCGGCGGTCAGTGGCGCTGGCGCCATCGAACTTATCCGGCCTGATGGCACACTCCGAGAGTTCTTTTCCGAACTGGCAACCAACGTTGGCTTGCCGAACCTCGCCGTTGTCGTCGGGCTGATTTTCACAGCTTCGATTGTGGCCGGGTTCTTGTGGATGTACCTCATCAAGTCGCTGGTCATCAACAAAGAACTGCTGGTTGCACAGGCTGAAGATAGTGAGTACAACAAAGCCGTCTCGACAATCAACCAACCCTTGGCACAGCAGGCGATCGATCCGGCAGTCAAGCGAGAGTTGCCCGGCAGCATCGTCGCGGCGGCCAAGCAGATCACCGATACAGCCGCGCCGACGGACCTTCCTTCACTCCGCGAGCGTGGCAAGGCTCAGTTCCTGCAAAGTTTGTTCGCCGATGCGATCGCAACGATGCAACTGGTTCTGGCCAAGGTTCCGTCAGACCGTACAGCGCTGCTGTATCTCGGCTCCTCTCTATTAAACATCGGCGGACGAGAAACCGAATCGATTCCGGTGCTGCAGAGGCTCATCGTTGACACCGGTGCGCCCGCGGTTGCACGCAAACTGCTCGCTTATGCACTGCTCTTTGACACAAACATAAGGACCCGGCGCACCTCGCTGAAGTTTTCCCTGGAGTCGACGGACGCGTTCCTTGCGCTCTACCCCGATGATGCTGGCTCGCTGCTGAACAAGGCGTGTGCGCTGTCGCAACTCGCTGAGTTCGATCAGGAGCTACTCAAGGATCTGTGGCCGGCAATCACCGCTGCTGTGAAAGCGGGCGGGGAGCCGGCGCGGCGGCAGATTCGCGGTCCGCTTTCTGCGCCCGGCCAGGACTTTGCACCGTTCGCAACCATGGCCGAGTTCAAGAAAGTACTCGACGGTTGACTTCGCTGAGTGGGCATGCCGAACGACCTGAAATATTGGCATACAGCGAACGGTTTTACGGCGCCACCATCACCGCAACCACCGCCACACTCACCACCGCGCCAACTACCTGCCCTATTTCCCGCCCCACTCGCGCCCATCTGATCTGCAGTTGAACCGTCAACTCCGTCCGCGGCAGCGTCAGATCAGCCCTACACCCCATGCGACACCCCGCGACATCCTCAATGTCCGCAGCATCCACGGCCCAACCCGCTCCACACCCACCACCTGCACCCTGTCCGTAACGTCATACCCGCAGGCAAGGCATGCAAACCCCTTCCCTTGGGCCGTACGCCTCGTCGGTCCATTAAAGATCATCACCACCCCGGCAGAAGCCGCGTTCGGCGTAACAAAAAACAAAGGCCATCACCAACACCGGTAGCGGGCGATAAACAACGCTGGTTGCACCGAGCAGGGATGGGCCAAAAGTGGGCGACATGGCCTGTCATGGCAAGAAAGAACCTGCCAGCCCCGCAAAATCCACCTCGCAGGGATGGAAAACTCGCTAAATCCCCCTAGCCCTCCTTCACTTGCAGGTGACAAGCCACCGCGCAATCCGAATTACCGATGTCTCCCCACGCGACGGCCTGCAAAATGAGGCCGCCATCGTCCCCACCATCGACAAGTTCCGCCTCATCGGCATGCTGGCCGCCAGCGGTGTTGATGAGGTCGAAGCAACCAGCTTCGTTAGCCCAAAGTGGGTGCCTCAACTCGCAGACTCCGCCGAACTCACACGCATGATCAACGCCGTCGCCGTACCCGATGGGCAGTCACAAAGCGGTACACCCGCCGAACTCACCCCCCACTGGGGCGACTTTCTCGCCTCCCCCTGGCCCTGCCAATTCTCCGCCCTCGTGCCCAACGACAAGGGCATGGAAGCATTCCTCGATGCCAACGTGAATCCCACGCGGCCCATGGAGGCCCCGCCGCTGATCCAGAAGATCGCTATCTTCACCGCCGCCAGCGAATCCTTCACCAAGCGCAACACCAACGCCACCATCGCCGAGTCCCTCGCCCGCTTCGAGCCCGTCATCGCTAAAGCCCAGCTGCACCTGATGTCCGTCCGCGGCTACATCTCCTGCGCCATCGCCTGCCCCATTGAAGGCCCCCTCAGCCCCGCCAAAGTCGCGCAGCTCGCCAAACAACTGCTCGACATGGGCTGCGATGAGATCGACCTGGGTGACACCATCGGCGCCGCCACCCCTGACACAACCCTCGCAATGCTCGATGCCGTCGCCACCGCACTCGGCGGCTACCACACCAACCGCCTTGGTCAGCCCGTCATCGTTCTTCACCTGCACGATACCTTCGGTCACGCCAGCAACTGCGCTCGCGCTGCGCTCACCCACGGCGTTCGCTCGTTTGATGGTTCCGTCGCCGGCCTCGGCGGCTGCCCGTACGCCAGCACTCCCGGCAAGCCCGCCCCCGGCAACATCGCCACCGAAACGCTCATCGCTACTATCGAGTCCGCAGGCTACACCACCTCCGTAAACATCGCCAAACTAAGCGAAGCCTCCACCTTCGCCCGCCAACTCATCACCACCGCCCGCTCCAAATCCCATTCCACCAATTAACCGAAGACCCACCTCACGCCCCCCGGTCTGCTTTCCCCTGCCTTCATTTTGCCATTTGGCCGTTCAGCAATTTGGCCATTTGGCCATTTGGACCACCGACCTTGCCCACCTCCGAACAACTCATCAAGCGCGATGCCAAGGGCGATATCACACTTCTCTTTCTCGCCCGGCCCGACAAACGCAACGCCATGACGCCAGCCATGCTCGCCCAGCTTCTGGCCGAGCTTGATTCCTTCAGCCGCGACTGTGCGCACAAACCAAACTCCGCGCTCATCTTGGCCGGCGAAGGCCGCAGCTTCTGCTCCGGCTTTGATCTCAAACTCTGCCGAGCACAGCCCGGCACCGCCGCAGAACTGCTCAATCTCCTCTCACGCTGCATCATCACCCTCCGCGGCATCAACGCCCCCACCTTCATAGCCGCCACCGGCAGCGCCATCGCTGGCGCCGCCGCACTGTGCGGCGGAGCCGACATCTCCATCGGCGACCGCCAAGGCGTGTACGGCTACCCCGTGCTCAAATTCGGCCTCTCCCCCGCCATCTCCGCACCCTTCCTGGCCGCAAAGGCCGGCTTCGGCAACGCCCGCCAAATGCTGCTTGATGTTGGCCTGCTCACCGGCGAACAAGCCGCCGCCAAAGGCCTGCTCACCCAATGTGTTGACTCGCCGGAGGATGTCATTCCCCGCTGCCTGAAACTCGCCCAGAGCTACGCCGCCAAACCGCGCCACGCGTTCGTCGCCACCAAGCAGTTCCTGCAGGAACTTGACGGCCTTGGCACCCCCGATGCCGTCGCCGCACACGTGCAGCACGCACTCAACGCCTCATTGCAAACCGCAGACTCTCCCGAAATGCTCGAACGACTCGCCGCTCCATAACTGCCGAACGCGGCAGCGCCCGTCCGTGCTGCCCCGCACTGCACACCCGCCGCGCACCACAAACGATCGCCAGCACCGCTCACTTCCCCGTTTTCCCATCAGCATTCTGCGTCGCGCCGTGCATCTCCTTGGGGATCAAGTCGCCACGCAGCAGATGCTCCTTCGCGCGGTTCACAAACAGCACTCCCGCAATCACAAACAACCCGATTCCGACCCC
>Ga0105048_10011105_pt1 | contig 14228 bp, 11 predicted proteins | sample MAT05_FD_78382 | JGI IMG/M metagenome (GOLD analysis project Ga0105048, IMG submission 78382) | Freshwater microbial communities from Lake Fryxell liftoff mats and glacier meltwater in Antarctica - MAT-05 | ecosystem: Environmental > Aquatic > Freshwater > Ice > Liftoff microbial mat | place...
GGGCAATACACTCTATAAGTGATTGCCCAAATTGCCCAAACTTTTTTAGCTCTTGGAAAGAGAGTAGTTCTAAGGAGGGTTGGATTAAAACCTATTACCATTTTGTAGGATTAACTCCCTGTATCTGCTTTGTTTACTTGGAAAGGAGTCAATTTTTTCTGCAAAGCCTTCATATCGCCGCTCAACTTCGATTCAACCACTTTAGCATAGATTTGGGTTGTACGAATGGTGCTATGTCCAAGCATCGCTGATACAGATTATGGGTACACCGTTGGTCAGCGCCACCGTAGTGGCGAACGTATGACGCGCAATGTGAAACGTTAGGTTTTTGGTTATTCCACAAGTATCCGCAATTTCTTTCAAGTAGGAATTGATACGTTGGTTAGATATGGGTGGGAAAAGCCGTCCATAGGCTTGTGCTTTAGGGTGGTTTTGGTAAATATTCAAAGTTTCGAGTGCTTGACTTAACAGGGGCACTTTGATGTCTTGATCTGTTTTCTGACAGCTTGACATAATCCATAGTTGCCCGTCAATACCTTTTACTAAATTTTCTGGTGTGAGATTTATCAAATCTGTATAGGCCAAGCCAGTGTAACAACTAAATACGAATAGGTCTTTGACCTGTTGTAGCCTCTGAATGGTGTATGCTTTCTCTACGATTAGCGTTAATTCTTCTTCCGTTAAAAAGGGGCGGTTAGTTTTATGGAATGACAAGCGATATTTTTGAAAGGGGTCTTTGGTAATCCGTTCGTTTTTGAGGGCTACGTTAATCATTTTTCGTAATCGCTTAATATGTTTCATCACGGTATTGTTATTACAGCGTCGCATTGGGTCAAGAGGGGCGGACGTATTTTTGATAAATAGCTCAAAATCTACCACAAACTTATGGTTGAGTTCGGAAAGGAATATATCAGAGGTTTTGAGCTTTTCTTTCAGGAAGCGTTCGATGTACTTGTGTGTAGCAAAATAGTTTTTGAGTGTACCAGGTTTAATGGTAGCGGCTAAGTCTTCATTATGGTACTTAATGAGATTGAGAAGCGTATGTTCTCTGACTCCAACGCCTAGGTATAAGTTTTTAATGACCTCAGCAGTAACGAGGCGTTTCTCACGTTGAAGAGTTTCTTGGCATTCCAATAAGCGGCTTTTTATTTGGTCAAGATAAGCGTTGAGTGTCTTGGCTTCCGCCTTTGTTCCTTTGGCTTTTCCTCTCGCATTATCCCATGTATCATACGCAATGGAGCGTTTTAGCGATATTTCGGATCTTTTACCGTCAACGGTGATTCTGGCATAGATGGGAGCGAGCCCATTACGGCTCTTTGACCGATTTGCCCAGAAAAGGACACTGAAAGTAGCGATTATCATGTTTTGATTGAATTTAGGTGATTTTGGTAACCGAGCAACTTGATTTTAGGCTTGTAAAGTAACCAAAAAGCAATAAAACAAATCAATATAAATGACTGATAATCTGATTATTACAAGCCATTCGGTTACCTTTTTTCAATAATACGAATAGGTAACCGAATAGGTGTAATTTTTCTTGAGAAAGTTTGATTTTCTTTGAGTTCATATCAAACAAAAAGCGGCTAAATCATACGATTTAGCCGCTTTTGTGAGTATTTAGACTCTTTGTTGTCGGGATAGCGGGATTTGAACCCACGACCCCTTGCCCCCCAGACAAGTACGCTACCGGACTGCGCTATATCCCGAATTATTGATTGCTCAATAGTGCCTCAAAAGTATTTTTTTTTTGTGTAACTACCAACTAAAAATTGGATTATTCGCTGCATCCGTCTGAAAATTGCGGATTTTGAAGCTTCTAGGGTGGTGTTGAAAAAGTGTACCGTACTACTTTTTCAACGAAACACAAAAATGTGTTAAAAACTAAAACCGACCTCGTTAGAAGTCGGCTTTAGTTTTTAACACGCTTGTCAAAAGTTATACCTTGATTTCTACATCAACACCACTAGGGAGCTCGAGCTTCATCAGCGCATCTACTGTTTTTGCGCTTGACGAATGAATGTCAATCAGGCGTTTGTAGGTGCAAAGTTGGAATTGCTCACGTGACTTTTTATTCACGTGGGGTGAGCGCAACACAGTGTAGATTTGTTTCTCAGTAGGCAATGGAATTGGACCACTTACTACTGCACCTGTTGATTTCACAGCTTTTACGATGCGATCAGCCGATTTGTCCACCAAATTGTGGTCAAATGACTTGAGTTTGATACGAATTTTTTGGTTCATTATAAAAATGCTGGCTCTAGTTGTGTTTTGTGAATCCCAGTCGAAAGAGCCATTTACTCCGATAGGGCAATATTTTCAATTAATTATCCTTTTGCTTTCGCAACTACACCTTCCGCCAAGTTTTGTGGAAGAATCTCGTAGTGTGCAAATGTCAGGTTGGCAGTAGCACGACCCGACGACATGGTGCGCAGGTCAGTTACATAGCCAAACAACTCCGATAAAGGTACATCAGCCTTGATAACCTGTGAACCTGCGCGTGAGTCCATGCCTTTCATGATACCACGGCGACGGTTTAAATCACCTGTAATAGGGCCTGTGTATTCTTCTGGTGTCAATACCTCTACTGCCATGATAGGTTCTAGCAATTTGGGGCCCGCTTGACGAGCTGCTTCTTTGAAACCCAGTTTTGCCGCCAATTCAAATGAGAGTGAGTCAGAATCCACATCGTGGTATGAGCCGTGGAACAAACGCACTTTCATGCTTTCCAACTGATATCCTGCCAATGGGCCATTGGCCATCGCTGCTTCAAATCCTTTCTGTACTGGCTGAATAAACTCGCGAGGAATAGATCCACCAACGACTTCATTCACAAACTGTAAGCCTTTTTTGACCTCTTGTCCTTCTTCTTGGTCGTCGCGTGGGCCAATCTCAAAGTTAATATCTGCAAACTTACCACGACCACCCGTTTGTTTCTTATATACTTCGCGGTGTGTAAAGCTTTTGGTCAAAGCTTCTTTGTAGGCTACTTGAGGTGCGCCTTGGTTTACTTCTACCTTAAATTCACGACGCATACGGTCAATGATGATTTCGAGGTGAAGCTCGCCCATTCCTTTGATGATGGTCTGACCTGTTTCTTCGTTAGATTCTACTTGCAGGGTAGGATCTTCTTCAATAAGCTTACCAATCGCCTTCGAGAAGTTATCTTGGTCTGCAGTTTTCTTTGGTTCTATCGCATAGCCGATTACTGGTTCAGGGAAAACCATAGACTCAAGTACGATAGGGTTTTTCTCATCAGAGAGCGTATCGCCCGTTTTGATATCTTTAAATCCTACAACCGCACCAATATCACCTGCTTCCAAGCGCTCAATCGCATTCTGCTTGTTGGCATGCATTTGGAAAATACGCGAAATACGCTCCTTGTTTTCCGAACGATTGTTCAACACATAAGAACCTGCTTCCAACACACCCGAATAAGCACGAATAAAACACAAACGACCTACATAAGGGTCGGTAGCAATCTTAAATGCCAAAGCTGCGAAAGGTTCAGTTACGCTTGGTTTGCGAGAAATTTCAGCACCGGTGTATGGGTGTGTACCTATGATGCTTTCTTTGTCAAGTGGTGAAGGCAACAAGGCCATCACATAGTCAAGCATGGTTTGAACTCCTTTGTTCTTGAAAGAAGAACCACAAAGCATAGGTACTACTTTCATCGCAATAACGGCTTCACGGAGGGCTGCTAAGATTTCATCCTCAGTAATAGAAGCAGGATCTTCAAAGTATTTCTCCATCAAAGTATCGTCAAACTCTGCCACAGCTTCAAGGAGCTTCTCGCGCCATTCAGTAGCTTCTTCAAGCATATCGTCAGGAATAGGCACTTCTTGGAAGGTCATTCCTTTATCACTCTCGTTCCACACCATTCCACGGAAGTTGACCAAATCAACCACGCCTTTGAAGTTGTCTTCGGCACCGATAGGCAATTGAAGAGGCACGGCATAGCTACCCAACATCTCTTTTACTTGCTTACATACATTCAAGAAATCAGCACCAGAGCGGTCCATCTTGTTGACAAATCCTAAACGGGCTACATTATAGTTATTGGCCAAACGCCAGTTTGTTTCTGACTGAGGTTCAACACCGTCGACAGCGCTAAACAAAAACACAAGGCCATCTAATACGCGCAAAGAACGGTTTACTTCTACCGTGAAATCCACGTGACCTGGTGTGTCAATGATATTGATATGGTATTTGTTGTCTCTCCACATCCAATCAACCGTTGTAGCGGCTGATGTAATGGTGATACCGCGCTCTTGCTCTTGCGCCATCCAGTCCATCGTCGCAGCACCGTCGTGTACTTCCCCGATTTTGTGGCTTACCCCTGCGTAATAAAGAATTCGCTCTGTTGTAGTGGTTTTACCTGCATCAATGTGAGCAGCAATTCCGATGTTTCTTGTGAATTTTAAATCACGTGCCATGGTTCTTTGTGATTGTTAATGAATCTGTTAAGTCTAAATATTGTGACAATAAAAGGTATGAAAAGGACACACTTTTGAAAATCAGAGCGCAAAAGTAGCCGTTTTCATTCGAAAAAGCAAACTTAGATTTGTACAATTTTAGTTTACTTTCAAATAAGTGCCCCGTTCTTGGCTAAAACGAGTCCAGCAATCTCGCACCAGTACAATTTTTTCCCTACAATCTGTGCTGGTTTGATTTACCCCTTCTTTACAATTACTAAAACTGTGAAATTACCCCAAGTAACAAGTAAAATGATTACTACCCTATTTGTTAATTTCTGCACCATTCTTGATAACACTGTCCGAACTAAATAATCCCAAAACCTATAACCAAACCCAAACGCCTTACACTTGGATAAGAGAAAGAGAGGGAATCGAGATTGATTGTCAGGCTACGTATTGTCGTATTTCCACTTGGAGCTGGCATTAAATTATGACCTATCTCCTGCGTGGGTTTTGGGAATTGAAGTTGCTTTTCGATTGTCCACTGCTGATTACATTGACGGGGTGGGGTCAGTTATGCTGGAAATCCAAAACGCAATGATGCTTATGAAATAGCCACTTTCAATATCACACGTCGTTTCGGTTTGGGTAAAATGAATATTGGACAAAAATGGTAAAATCTCTTTTCAGGTTTGTTTCCTTGGATATTGGTTTGTAATTTGCTCGCACAAACACCTTGTTTATAGCGATATGCCCTCTGTATTTACTCGTATTGTTAATGGTGAGATTCCTTGCCATAAAATTGCCGAAACTGAAGAGTTTCTAGCATTTTTAGACGTATTCCCCTGTGCAATTGGGCATACGCTCGTCATTCCTAAACAAGAAGTGGATTATATTTTTGATTTAGAAGATACACTCTATGATGGCCTGATGCTGTTTGCAAAACAGGTAGCCAAAGCAGTTGAATCCGCTATTCCTTGCCAACGCATTGGCATAGCGGTCATTGGTTTGGAAGTACCTCATGCGCACGTGCACCTTATTCCAATGAATAGCATGGCGGATATGAACTTCAATAATAAACTCCAGGTAAGCCAAGACGAGCTAGCTAAAACCGCAGCGATGATTCGGAAATACATTTGACGTTTAACTTCCGATATTTGACTAGTACTACTGGCTGTAAACTGCCGACTGTGGACTGTAAACTAAGAATTAATCGTACCCTAACCCGTATTTTGTTTCTTGAACGATATAGTCCACCACGCGACTTAAATCCTTGGTTGCTCCCCAAACCGCCAACTGACGGTCTGCTCCCGTTCCCATTTTTAATATTTCATGGATGTATTCTACTTCCTTACGACTACCGAGTTCGTCGAGGACATCATCCACAAATTCAAGTAATTCTTCGGCAAGCGTAAAGTAAGGAACCTCTTCTTTACGTCCAAAATCTATGAGCTTGCCATGAATCCCATAACGGGCGGCACGCCATTTATTTTCGTTGATAAGAATTTTGCGATAGTGTTGAAAATTCAAGTTCTTGCTCATCAACTTATAAATTTTCACCACCAATGCCTGCATCAAGGCCGCCAAACAGACCGTTTCGTCGGCACGCATCGGAATGTCGCACACACGGTACTCAATAGTGTTGTAAAAAGGATGAAGGCGCAAATCCCACCATATTTTCTTGCCATTATCTATGCAGCCCGTTTTTACCAAGAGATTGATATAGTCGTCGTAGTCATGGGCAGTTTCAAAGTATTCGGGAATACCCGTTCTTGGGAATTTATCGAATACCTTCGATCGATAGGATTTAAACCCTGTATCACGCCCGCACCAAAAAGGCGAATTGGTAGAAAGAGCATAGATATGTGGCAAAAAGTAGGTAAGCGAATTGATGAGTTTGATGCCTGTGTCGCGGTCGGGGATACCGATATGTACGTGCAAACCAAAAATAAGATTACCCCTTGCCACATCGCGCATTTCATCGATGAGTTTATCGTAGCGTGGGTTGGGGGTGATGAGTTCATCTTGCCAATCGGAGAAAGGATGCGTACCTGCCGCAGCTATTTGGAGGTTTTGCTGGGCTGCGAGATCAATGATCATCTTTCGGAGATAAGTTACTTCCTCTCGCGCTTCCTGAATATTGGTACAAATATTGGTTCCCACCTCCACCACTGACTGGTGCATTTCGGCGGTTACACGCTCTTTCAGAATGATTTTTCCATCTTCGACAATCTTCGACATGTGTGAGCGAAGGGCGCGGGTTTCGGGATCTATGGTCTGAAATTCTTCTTCTATTCCGATTGTAAACTGGTGCATGATACGATGGTTTGTCGTTTGTATTTTTTTAGGTTGTAGCCCACAAAAAGAGTGCTACCAAATTAGTAATTTCATTCGACAAAATAAAAGAATTAATTCATTACCTCAGCACACGCCTATTTCCACATCACAAACCTCTCCTTGGGCAGGTGCTTGCATCGGTGCTTTTTGGGCGATTTCGGGTAGGGCTTCGAGAAACAATTCGGTGGGCTGTGCGCCCGATATGGCGTATTTATCGTTGATGATGTAGTGCGGTACGCCACTCACACCCATCAAATGATTTTGATAAAGGAGTTGATCTATGGCTTCTTTGCCTTCGTCGGAAGCAAGCAATGCACGCACCTTTTCGGTATCAAGTCCTACATTTTCAGCTAGTTGTAAGATGTTTTCGGTATTGGATAAATTAACGCTGTCTTCAAAATAGGCTTTGAACAAGGCTTCGACTATCTCCAACTGCTTGCCTTGCTGCTGTGCATACCATACCAAGCGATGTAATCCGTGGGTATTGGGAGAAACGGCTTGGTTGTCTAAATCAAAATTCAGCCCCTCATCTGCTGCGACTGACGAAACTTGCTGGATAATTTGATAATAACGGTCTTCACCACCAAACTTAGCGACCAATCTTTCTTTCATATTTTCACCTTCGGCGGGTGTATCGGGCGACAGTTGGAAGGGTAAATAATTAATTTCAAAGGTGTAGTCGTCTTTCAGTTCTGTAATGGCTTTTTCTAAACGCCGTTTTCCGATATAGCACCAAGGACAAACTACGTCCGATACAATGTCAATTTTGAGGTGTGGTTTCATTGATTTTTACAGGGTTTTTCGCACGATTTTCTGTCATTTTATCACTTTCAAAACCCGTTCCTGCTCGTTATCGTTCAATTTAAGAAAATAGCTGCCATTGGGCATCACTTGAGGCAGTGCTATCCTAGTTGAAACCTCGTTGGTCAAAATAGATTGCTGCATTAAGATTCGACCTGTGGCATCTATCAAGGTTACGTTGATGTTTTTATTGACAAAAGCGTTACCCCAATACACCTGCAAAGAAGTATTTTCACCCAAAGGATTAGGAAAAACAAACGGCTCGACAGGTTTTGTCCAGTCGACAACCGCCAAAAGTGGGTATTTTTCTTGGGCTATTTTGGTGGCTGCTTCAAAAGTGGGAATTCCGTAGCCGTATTGGGAAGTGGGCGCTGTAAAACGGCCGCCTGCACGGCGGATACAGTCTATGACCTGCATGGCCGTGAGGTGCGCTTGAGATTCCCAAAAACCCGCTACCAATCCCGCTATCAAAGGCGCAGAGTAAGAAGTTCCGTTTCCTGCCGTGACAACCCCGCTTTGATTGGAAAGCGTCGTGGATACGCCCTTAGCACATACATCAGGCTTCACACGGCCATCTGCTGAAGGCCCCACTGAACTAAAAGAACCCAAAATTTTAGCACTATTTACTGCACCAATCGCCAATACAGAATCGGCATCGGCAGGAGCAGATATATATTTCCAAGGGCTACTGCCTTCATTACCAGCCGATACCACTACGACCATACCCACGCCTGCGGCCCAGTTGGCAGCACGGGTAATAAGGGTGGTCTTTCCGTTCATATCGGCATAGGTGTAGTCGTCAGCTGGATTATCAAAGGTGCTATATCCGAGCGACGTATTGATGACATTCACCCCCAAACTATCGGCATATTCGGCACCAAAAAGCCAATTGGCTTCTTCCAAACGAGTTTCAGTAAAATCATCTTCGGTACGCAAAAGGACAAAATTAGCTCCATAAGCAGGGCCAATCAAAGCGCCTTCTCTGAAACTTGCCATGATACTAAAGACATTATTACCATGAAAATTGTCCTCATACACACTACTTTCTTTTTTTACAAAATCGTAAGTAGCTACAACTCGTTTTTCATCAAAAATAGGCTTGAGGGTAGGGTTGGTATTGGAGTTATTAAAACCACCGTCCAAAATACCGACCAACATTCCTTTGCCTGTATAGCCTTGGTCATGCATTTTATTGACACCCAGCATTTCTATTTGATTTTGTGATGCCCCGTAGTTGAGGGCTTCAGTACCATATTTTCCTAATCCTGCTTTTAGGTCGTTTTCGGCAGAAAGTCGTGCATTGGACAATGCACGATTAAATTCTATTCCTTTGACCGATGTTAAATTACGTACTGCGGTGAGCTGCGCGGCCGTTGCTTCTATCAGCACGGCATTGAGCCAACGTGAACTGTACCAAACCTTTACCCCTGTCTGTTGAATTTGGGTAACATAAGTAGGATTGACAGGCAAATCTCTCGTTGTCACTTTAATGCCTTGCCGCTGACGACGTTCGATGGAGCGTTTGCTCAAAAATGCCTCAGGTGTGTCCACTGTAAAAGGCGTATTGGTTTTGTCTTTGAGTAAAACAAGGTACTTGGCAGCTTGGCTCTGGGCAGAAAGTGAAAAGTGGAAAATGAAAAGTAGGAACAACGGAAAACGGAGTAGAGGAGAACGGAAAACGGATGAGGCAGCCCATGAGCAACGGCAAACAAAAAACGAACGGAGCAATCCGTGCAAAAAAATATTCGATATAGATGCTTTCAGCATAACAAAATTAGGTTTTAATTAGCCACTTATTAACTTACTCCTTTCCACTACGCTTAAATCTTATGTATTGTTTCGTTCCAAAATCTATTTGTGCTTTGCCGATGCAAGCGGGAGTGGAGGAGCAATATTGCATGTTGATTCGCTCTCTGTAAACCAGTCCTACATTAGCGGCATAGACTTCGATGCGTTTGTCTTGATTGACCAAGGTAGAATCACTCTGCTGAATGATAGTCGCTGTTTTCTCAAAGTTCGTTTCTCCTATTTTTATAGGTTTGTTCACGTTTTTGAGTTCGTAGCTATCTTCTCCCAAATTGTTATAAATATTGCCATTCCAAGTCGTTTTTTCAGTAACAGGAAACATCATCTTTACAAAATCGCGTCCGTTTTCGTTGCGTATGGCGTGGTCAATTTTCAGTTGAAAAGTAATGGTTGAATCGGGCTGCCAACGTTGGCCTTCGATATCGCGACGAAAGCGGGCAACTCGATAAGCACGCTGCCCTACGGCATCGGCGTAGCTTTCGGCAATGAGTTCTTTGAGTTGATATTGTTTGTTTACAGCAGGCCGCCCGATGATGACCTGCGTTTCTGTGACGTCATATTCCACAAAATGCCCTATTTCTATTGGTAAGAACTCCCTACCGCTCAGCGAGGGCTCACAGTCTTTACAATTGGTCGTACAACCATAAATCACCAAAAGCCCCAAAAAAAGACTTTCTTTGTACCTTAAAAACATTAGAATAATATTAAAATTAAAAAAACTTGGAACAAATATAGGTTTCAAATACTTTCAGAACTACAAGAATGTCACAAACTCTATGAATTCTCAATACATTCGGCAGATTGTAGAACAATTGGCCACTGCCACAGGGCAGCCTGTTGTTACTACCCGAAATACAACTCCAATCCTTGATCAAGACATTTCCTACACTGCTCAGGATATTCATTTATTTATAGAAGATTTGAGTAGGTATGCACGTTTAAACAACCTTACTTTGGTTGTCAATGATGTGACAACGACTCAATTTCAGGAGCTTGTCAGTACTGCTGAACATCCGATTCTATACTTTGAAAAACACAGCTTGGGGGTTACTCCTATCATAGTGGGGCAAGATTGCTACGGAAAAAAAATAGAGTGGATTCCGATTATTGATAGTACGAGAACAACGGCGGTCAAAAATCCCCTTTTGTTTGAGAAAAACCCTGATACTTCCAAAAACGGTAAGGTTATTTATGTAACGGCTTTCCCCATGCAGCCTTTGGTAAGTGATGATAGCACGATTAATGAAGACAAACAAGAAATATTAACACCTGTACAGCGGCTCATACGCCTGCTACGCAATGAGCGTAAAGACATTGGCTACATTTATTTCTATGCGGTGGTAGTAGGTCTAATTTCACTTATTCTACCACTTGGAGTGCAAGCTATTTTTACTTTGGTATCGAGTGGGCTAGTATTTAGTTCAGTCTATGTACTGATGGGGCTGGTTGTAGCGGGATTGGTGGGTAGTGGTGTCATGCAGATTATACAGATTTCCTTGGTAGAAACCCTCCAAATGAGGATTTTCGCTAAAGCGGCCTTTGAGTTTAGCTATCGTGTGCCACGCTTTAAATATGAAGGACTAAACCACGACGACCCCAAAGAGTTGATGAACCGTTTTTTTGATGTGATGACGGTTCAGAAATCATTACCCAAGTTTTTGATTGATTTCAGTTCGGCGCTATTGCAAATCGTTTTTGGGTTGTTACTGCTTTCTTTTTATCACCCCTTTTTTATTGCATTTAGCTTTTTTGTGATTTTGATTTTTTTAGCAGTAGTAGGTCTGAACGGCAAAAAAGGCTTGGAAACCAGTATTAAAGAATCAAAATATAAATACCGCGTCGTAGCTTGGTTGGAGGGCATGGCTAGTACACTTTTTACTTTTAAAACTGCTGGTGCTACCAATTTGCCCATGCAGCGCACTGACGCTCTGGTTACCAACTACCTTACCTATCGCACCAAGCATTTCAAAATTTTAAAGGGTTTTTATTATTATTCGCTCATTTTTAAGGTATTGGTCATTGGTGGTCTGTTGATATTGGGAACATACTTACTTGTTAATCGCCAGATTTCGCTAGGCCAGTTTGTAGCTTCCGAAATCATTATTGTACTCTTGACGGGGGCAGTTGAGAAATTGCTCCTCAGTATAGATGTTATTTTTGACTTATTGACTGCAGTGGATAAAATCGGCTATGTATCTGACTTACCCTTGGAGAAAGACGGAGGCTTTCGATTTTCTGCTACGCAACACGAAAAAGGACTGATGATCCAAATCCATAACATGAAATACACTTACCCAGGCTCTTCTAAAATAGCTTTTCAAGGTGTAACCCTGGACATCATGCCAGGCGAAAGGGTATGCCTAACAGGTCGAAATGGCTCGGGTAAGCATACACTGCTTAAAGTGCTTTCGGGTGTACTGACTGATTACGATGGCAGTGTGATGTACAACGGCCTTTCCATGCGCGATTTAGACCTCAATTCGTTGCGCTCGACCATTAGCATGAATTTTCCAAACCAAGAGATTTTTGATGGAACAATCCTCGAAAACCTGACCATGGGCCGTAGTGGTATTACATTGGAGGAAGTGAAGCAGGCGTTAGAAGACTTACACCTTACGGAGGAAATTGCCAAACTGCCTGATGGCCTCAATACCACCATTATCTCTGAAGGGCGACGTTTTTCGCTGAGTTTTGTCACAAAAATTGCCTTGGCACGCTGTGTATTAATTGAGCCCAAACTGCTACTCTATACCGATGCCTTGCAAGAAATTGAACGCAAAGAACGCCTGCGCATCATAGACTTATTGACAGACCCCAAACAAAAGTGGACGTTTGTGGTATTGTCCAACGACCCTGCTTTTATGGGTGCTTGCGACCGCGTAGTAGTCATGGACGAAGGTCAAGTAATTGCCAACGGCCCTTATAAAAACGTATTGAAAGAAGTATCCATGCTTGAAAACTAAGACCATGCTCAACATATCACGTCAGCGGGTCAATGTACCCGCCATAGAAAACGAAGTAAACTCGCTTGATACACTCTACTCGCCAAGGACTGCCCGTATCGTCTCTCGGTGGATATTGGGTGTTCTGGCAGCGTTAGCCATCATACTTTTCTTACCTTGGCAGCAAAATATCAACGGCAAGGGCTATGTAACCGCTCTCACGCCCGAAGACCGTCCCCAAAACCTCCAAAATGCTGTGGCAGGGCAAATTAGGAAATGGCACGTTAGAGAAGGCGATTTTGTCAAAAAAGGCGATACCGTTCTGACGATTTCTGAAATCAAAGACGATTACTTTGACCCACAAATTTTGGTCAGAACCCAAGAGCAAATCCAAGCCAAAGAAGATGCTATCAATGCTTATGATGCCAAAATAAAAGCTACTGATAATCAAATCAGTGCATTACGGCAGGGGCTACAATTTAGTTTAGAAAAAGCACGTAATAAACTCATTCAAGCCAGGCTCAAAGTAAGAAGTGACAGTGCTGATTTGATAGCGGTCAATCGGAATTTTGAGATTACACAAGAACGCCTTAGCAGAGGTGAAACGATGTATAAAGACGGAACAATCTCGCTCGTGGATTTAGAAAGTAGAAGGTTGAAGTCGCAAGAGGAACAGGCGAAAGTGATTTCTCAAAGCCAAAAACTGAGTATTTCGCGCAATGAACTTATCAATGCCCGCATTGAACTAAGTTCAGTAGAAGCAGAGTATCAAAAAGACATTGCCAAGGGTTTCTCAGACCGAAGTTCAGCTTTATCGAGTTTGGCCGACGGCGAATCGGAGTTATCCAAACTACGCAATAAGTACGAAAATATCCGTATTCGTCGCGACCAGTATGCCGTAGTGGCGCCGCAAGATGGCTATATCGTTAAAACCCTCAAAGCAGGTTTGGGCGAAACCATTAAAGAAGGCGAGTCTGTGGCCACCCTACAGCCCGACAAGCCAGAATTGGCCGTAGAACTCTATGTGAAGGCCATGGATTTGTCGCTCATTACGAATGGCCGCCACGTACGATTAGAGTTTGACGGTTGGCCTGCGTTGCAGTTTTCGGGTTGGCCAGGTACATCCGTAGGAACGTTTGGCGGTGCGGTAGCTATCATTGACCGTGTCAGTAGCAAAAATGGCGAATATCGCCTGCTTATTAAACCCGATCATAAAGGAAATGAAAATGATATTTGGCCTGAGCAGCTACGTATTGGCTCAGGCGTAAATGGATTTGTAATGCTAAAAGATGTACCTATTTGGTGGGAGGTTTGGCGGCAGCTCAACGGCTTTCCACCCGATTATTTGGAAGGAATCTTGCCAAGCGAGGAAGGGAAAGGTACAAAGTGATGGATGGTAGTTTTGTAGGACTATTAAGAAACCGGACAGGCCGAACACCGTTGTAAGAAGTAGGCAAAATTTAAAAAAATAATTAAAAATGAACAACAAGAATCTAATTTTAGCAACACTCACAGTAGGTTTATTAGCAACCTCATGTAACCAAGTAACAGAAAAAGCCAAAGAGGAAGCACAAAAAGTAGTAACACAAACCAACGAAAAAGTTCAAAAAACAATCGACGAACTTAAATTAGTTTATGTTGAAGAAGGAGCACAAGAAATTATCACTTACGATGAAGTGAACGCCGCACAACAGGCTTGGTGCGATGCTCTGGTTAAAATCGGAAAACTAAAAGAAGAAGGTGGAGACTACAAAACTTTTGCCGAACAGGTACTTTCAGAAGCATATAACTATGATAATGGTAAGGTATTTTTCAAACCTACATTGGCTTATGGCGATCAAACATTTAGAAATGACAAAAAAGGTGCCTTGTCCTATTTTATAGGTGGAGACCCAGCTTATCCAAACGACAAAGGTTTTGCATTGAC
>Ga0105048_10011106_pt1 | contig 14227 bp, 15 predicted proteins | sample MAT05_FD_78382 | JGI IMG/M metagenome (GOLD analysis project Ga0105048, IMG submission 78382) | Freshwater microbial communities from Lake Fryxell liftoff mats and glacier meltwater in Antarctica - MAT-05 | ecosystem: Environmental > Aquatic > Freshwater > Ice > Liftoff microbial mat | place...
GGCGATGATTTGGTTGACGGCGGCAATTCGCTCGGCCAGGCGCGCCTTCAATTCTGCCTTGCTCACTCCGTTCCGGATATTAAACTCTTCGTCGCGCTCGCGAGTGTCGACCGCGCCGCCCACTCCGCTCAGAATCCATTGCCCGGTATTCCCGATGAGATGGAGGACCAAGTTGCCGACGGCATTTTCGTGTTCGCTGCCGCGTGCCCAGAGTTGGTCGTCATTCAGGCGATCGAGGCAGACATCGATTCGCCCGGCCAATTGCGCCAGTTTTCGGGTCGAAAACTCTCGAAACAATTCGCCAGTCATCTCCAGAGGTTAGCACGATGATATTCTAATCTGATGCTTCTACGACTCATTTTCACCACGGCTTTGACCGCTGCGCTAGCCCTTTCGGCCGACGGCAAAGTAGACTACCGCGTTTTGGCAACCAGTAAGACTTCGACGATGGAGAAGGAACTGAACCAGGCGGCAGCCGATGGCTTCGTTTTTGGTGGCGTCATGGGCGGTGAATCCGCGTTTGGCGGCAGCGAAGTGATCACGGTGATGAGCAAGAACTCCGCTATCCCATCTGCGGGCCGGAAGTACAAACTGGTGGCGACCTCGAAGACCTCGACGATGCAAAAAGAGCTGAATCAGGCGGGCGAGGAGGGCTTTTTCTATTGCGGGCAGACCGTTTTCTCTTCGACCTTCGGGGGGAAGGAAGTGGCCGTGATTCTGGAGTTCAACCCGGATAGCAAAGCGGGCAGGATTTCGTACAAGCTGGCGGCTACCTCGAAGACTTCCACGATGGAAAAAGAGCTGCGGCAAGCCGGTGAGGAAGGGTTTAAGTTCCTGGGCGTCGTCGTTGGAAAGACCGCGTTTGGCGGCAGCGAACTGATCAGCATCTTATACAAGTCCGAGAAGTAGGTTTTCCAATGCCGATTCAGCGCCGCCGTTTCTTTCGGTCGCTAGAGGCGGCCTCGGTCGCCTCTACTCTTTCCGCGTAGACTGCCGCGCGGTCGGTTCCGGCGCAGATCGCGACGGTCGCGCTGGAGGCGGCAGCGGAACCGGTAAAACGGTTCTTCACGGTGCGCCGACTGGCGACGCTGCGGCATGCTTCGAGCCTGCTGCAACCCGCCGCCGGGGCGTTGCCCGGGGCGATCGAGGCCGAGGCTCCTGAGTTCCTGAATTTCCTCCTGTCGGTATCTCCGGTGCCACTCCAGATGCTCTACCAATCTGGCCTGGACCATGTCGACACCCAGGCTGGCAAGCTGTTCCAACAGCCGTTCGCCGCCCTGACGACGCCGCAGGCCGATCAGGTCTTCAAACCGCTGTTGGTGGCCTGGACGTACGATCCGCGGGCAGATCCTCTTGAGCGGTTTATGAAAGAATTGCGAGCTGATCTCCGGACGGCCACGACGAACTCCGCCCTTTACGCGAAGGCGAACGTTAACACCGGCCGGCGGCGGCGCGGGCCGGGCGGCGTTGGCGTTTACTGGCTGCCGATTGACCCATCCCGCCGCTGACCTACATCGATACGCAACCTCGATAAGAAGGAAAAGCGGAATTGTATCCGGGGGTATGCGTTGCCGATGAATACCGGGTCGAACCCTGACCCGCGTTACTTCACCGAGTATGGCGAGGCTCTGCAAAAGAAGCTAGCCAGTTCCGCGGGTTCGTGTGTGCAGGGGAAAAACTTTGGCGAGGTGCTACCGAGCAAAGAGAACCGTGTTCGGCTGAACAAGGATCAGCAGGACGCTTGGGGGATTCCGACCCTGCATATTGACGCCCGGTGCGGCGAAAATGAACGCAACCTTTGCAAAGATGCGGCGGATGCGATGGAAGAGTTGTATACCAAGGCGGGTCTGGAGATGTTAGTGAAGAGCGACAAAGTGAACCCTCCGGGATATAGCATTCATGAACTAGGGACTTGCCGGATGGGTGACGATCCGAAGAAGAGTGTCTTGAATAAGTGGAACCAATGCCACGACATATCGAATCTGTTTGTGGTGGATGGGAGTAGCTTTGTGACGGGCGGTTGGCAGAATCCCACGATCACGATATTGGCGCTATCGATGCGGGCTTCCGAGTACCTGGCCGGTCAACTGGCGGAGGGTAAGCTCTAGGCGCTGAATGCGAGTCCGAGTAGAAACCGGATCTGAGTAGCTCGCTGGGCGGCCTGTTAAGCCTTTAGTTTCCGTCTTGCGTTGCGCCCGCGTTCGGTGGCCGTGCCGTAGATACGGGTCCGGCTGAGAACGCCATTTTGACTGTTGTTGAAAAAGCCGGCGGCGAGCAAATGATCCGGGTGCCGATGAACGTGTTCGGGGCCGTCGTGGGGACTTCGAAGATCTACCAAAGTTTGGAATTGGCAGTGATGGAGGATGGCCCGATGAGAGAAACCCATGCGGGACCCCCTCCAGGCACCGTTGCTGGCCAACATCGACCTGAATAAGTTGGATCGGATCTGGACGTCGCGATGCGGCGAGCTTGGAGTACTGGTCCGTTCCGCTGATGATTTCGTGGCCACATGCCGGAAGGAATCACGGGCCAGGACGCTGCATCCAGCGTAGACGCGGATGGTGGTCTTAAGACGCAGGAAGGAGAACTTCGTGTTTTTGGGGTGCCCGATCGGCAAGAAGTGAAGCATACAGCGGGCGACGGACGAGCATTGCGTGTAACGGTGGCTGAGCCCGAAGGCGACGAAGAAGCTTCGAGACCGCGTGCAAGAGTTGACCAGTAACCGGCACAGCGGGAAGGAGATGAAGCAGATGGTTGGGGAACTAACCCCCGCGGTTCGCGGCTGGGGGAGCTATTTCCGGACGGGGAATGCCGACTAGGAATTCAATAGGATAGCCGGTTTTGCGGAGAAAAGCTGGCGGCGCCGTCAGTATCGGCATGGGTCTGCATGACTTAGGGGTGCTGTGAAGTAACCGGCGCAAGCCACAGCAAGAAAATCATCTGTAAGCGCCGTGCCGGAAACGGCACACACGGTTTGAAAGGGGGATTTTTAGAAAAAGGCGGCGTCAGCTTGTACCGCGCTAAAATCCTACCTATGCGGTTTTGTATGGTGACGACCTTCTTCCCTCCGCTGCACTTTGGTGGAGACGCGGTGTTCGCCACCCAACTTGCGAACGAGTTGGCGATTGCGGGCCACGACGTGGAGATTGTGCATTGTGCAGACGCGTTCCACCTCTTGCAAGGTGGCGTTTCGCCCTCTCCCCTCGCCTTGCATCCCGCCATCCGCGTACACACTATTTCCCAGGGCCGCGCATCCCCCGTTTTGACCCAGATTACCGGACGTTTATGCCTCAAAAGAAAGGCATTCGAGGAGATCTTGCGATCCGGCTTTGACGTCGTTCACTTCCATAATATTTCTTTGATTGGCTTGGACGCGATTCCGATGACCAAGGCGCTTCGCGTCTGTACGCTCCACGACTACTGGTGGATCTGCCCGACTCACATCTTGTTTCGGAACGGACGGGAGGCCTGCGACAGCCGTGATTGCATAAGTTGTCAAATTGTACAGCGCCGGCCACCGCAACTCTGGAGACTCGGGTCCATGATGGAAGAGGCCGCCCGCTCGATTGATCTGTTTCTCGCGCCGAGCGAGTTCGTCCGTCAACGCTATGCCTCCACGCCGCCTTACATTGATGCCAAAGTACTTCCCCATTTCGTGCGGGAGTCTTCTGTTCCCCAAAGAGTCGAGAGCAATTACTATTTGTATGCCGGGAGACTTGAGCGCGCCAAAGGATTGCAGGAGATCATTCCGGTCTTCCTTCGAACGGGCCGGCGCTTGGTGATTGCCGGCGCGGGCGAGTTCGAACCGCAATTGCGCAAGCTTGCCGGTGCGAGCCCATTGATCGAATTTCTCGGCCGTGTTCAACATTCCGAGATGGACACGATCTATGCCAATGCGCGCGCGACAATTGTTCCCTCCATCTGTTTCGAAACCTTTGGCCTTACTATCCTTGAGTCACTCCAAGCTGGAACTCCGGTTATCACCAGTTCCTTTGGCGCTCTCCCCGAGGTCATACGAAACACCGCGGGCGGCTTCGTCTATCGAGACCTGAATGAATTGGAGCAGATTCTCGATCAAACCGATTCGCCGCAATTTCGCGGCGACTGGCGGGCACCCGACCTTCGATTGTTTCGCCCGGAAGCACATCTGGCGCGCTACCTCGGTTGGATCGAACGGGCTCGGCGAACGCAATGATGAGGCATTGTTACAATGGACACTAGATGAACCTACTTGATTCTGTTCGGTGGATTGACTTTTGTCCTCATCCGGATGACCGGGGCACCTTGACGGCGATTGAAAGCTCTCAGTCGATTCCCTTTGACATCAAACGGGTCTTTTATTTGACGGATGTCATCGCCGACCGCGCAGGGCACGCTCATCGGGATACTCATCAAGTTGTTGTTGGCTTGGCGGGTTCGTTTACCGTCGAGGTGTCCGACGGCTTCGAGAATCGCTCCTTTGAGATCAACCGCTCGGACCGTGGGCTTTATCTTCCTCCGATGACTTTCGTACGCCTTAAAAACTTTTCGCCCGGAGCTGTGATGCTTGCATTGGCCAGCACTCATTACGACCCCGCCAATTCGATCCGGTCCTGGGACGGATTCGTGGCGGCTCTCGGTGAGTCCGGTCAATGACCCCTCCGGAAAGCTCTCCGCTAAGAACGCCAGAAGAGGTGCTCCAGTGGCTTGCCGATGCCACGCTCGAGGCCCAGATGCGGGTGCGCGAAGTGCCGCTTGACCAACTGGACCGCTGGCAGTTCGCGGATGACCGCCCCCTCAGGCTGGTTCATGCTTCCGGTCAGTTTTTTAGTATTGTCGGAATCCGCCATCGTGGCACCTTCGGCTCGGAACAGCACTGGGATCAGCCGATGATCGACCAGCCTGAGGTGGGGATCCTTGGTTTCCTGACGAAATCCATTGAGAATCAACGTTGCGTTCTTGTCCAGGCCAAGATCGAGCCAGGAAACTCGACCGGAGCACAACTGGCTCCCACCTTCCAGGCGACGCGTAGCAACTATACCAAGGTGCATGGTGGCAGGATTCCTCCCTACCTCGATCAATTTCAGACACTCGATGAGTCTCACGTGTGGGGCGATCAATTGCAGAGTGAACAAGCTTCACGTTTTCTTTATAAACGGAATCGCAATATGCTGGTCGAAGCAACCGGACCTGTAACGGTGCTTCCCGGGTTCCGCTGGGTGCCTTGGCGCTTGCTGTGCGATCTCCTTCGTCTGAACAGCATCGTCAATATGGACGCCAGAAGCGTCCTGTCGTGCGTTCCACCGCCTCAAATTGACGCACCACAGGCCAGTGAGCTCGACCGTATCCTTCGTTGGTTCACCGGGCTCCGCGCCAACTTCCCCCGGCGCACCACGATCGTCGGGCTCGATGAAATGGCCGAATGGAGCATCTCGAAGTCTGCGATTCATCGCCCTGACGGAAGGTTCTTTTCAGTCGTGGGGGTTGACGTTGAAATGCGAGGTCGCGAGGTGGCAAAGTGGAGCCAACCGTTGCTCAAGCACCACGGGCGTGGGCTGAATGCCCTGATAGCACAGCGTTTCGGGGGCAACCTCCGCTTTCTGATTCGAGCCTGTTGCTATCCGGGAAGCGTCGATAACTTCGAACTGGGATCAACCGTTTCTTTGTCGGACTATGAATCCCGGATTGGCGACCCTAAAGCACCAGCGTTCTTCGAGTATGTTAATAGGCCAGGGATCGGAAAGACCATTCACGCCTCCCTCCAATGTGAGGAGGGAGGACGATTCCTCAACTATGAAAACCAATACACAGTGGTGGAACTCGATGAAGGCTTAATCCAGGAAGTGCCCCCTGGCTTCATCTGGATGACCATGGGCGAAATCTACGCTCTGCTGCCCCACGGTTATTTCAGCATCGAAGCTCGTAACCTGCTGGCCTGCCTACACGGTGTTTTTTGAGCGCAGCAGTGACGATCGCAAAGCCTCTCGTTCGAGCGAATCAGCCAGTAATGCCCGGCGGAAGCCACTGAATTCGCCCACCCGAATTGCCTCAAAGACATCGCGCAGAAAAAGCTCAAAAGTGTCGGCGGGGGCAAGGTCAATCCCCCGGACTTCATTGTTCTGGATAACCGAGAGCCGCATGGGCAGCTCGGCTGGCGGACTAAAAACTCTCTCCATCGAGATTCCTAACATCGGACCCGCCACTTGCAGTTGGTTGACGTAGCATGTGTCGAATCCGAAGTACCCGGTAAGTGACCTTCCCTTCGGATACACCGACATCAACGCAAAACTGGTCGTCACGCCCCTGCATTCGGACAATATTCGGGCTTCAATCGCTTCGGCGGGCTGCCCAAAGAAACACCGCCCGGGCGTCAAGGCATAGGGGCCGAGATCGTTCTCCGCGCCGCCACCCCATTCGGCCTTGTAACGGGTATCCGTCTCGGGCGGCGGAGGAAAGCTGAAAGCCGCCGCGATCCGCGTCGCGCCGCCCTGGAATAGTTCCAGCGCCCGGCAGACCTGGGGATGGTAAGCCCAAACCGTCGCTTCGGCCAAGCACCTGGCTGAGGAGGCAGCCAGCTCCGTCAAGTCAGTAGCCTCTTGCACCGTCAGACACGCGGGCTTGTCGACGATGACATGAAATCCGCGCCGCAGCGCCGAGCTTGCCAGCGGCGCATGCAAGCTGTTGATCGTCGAAACATATACAAGATCAGCGCGGCTGTTTTCCAGCGCCTCCTGATAGGTGAAATAGCGCTTCTCCACTCCGATGTGTTGGTTCTCAGTGGACTCCGCAAGGAGCGACGCCACTTCTATTCCTCGAAGCCCCAGGCGCGCCAGCGCTGGCAGAATTCTTCGTTGAGCGATCCGGGAGAATCCAAGTAGAAGCACTTTCATGAATCAGGAACCTACTAGAATATCAAAATGGCGCTGTGTGATAACCTGAACGGATCATGCGAGTGGCAGTGAACGCCTGGAGGATCCAAGGCAAACTTACAGGAGTCGGCCGCTACTTGCTCAGTTTACTTCGCGAATGGACACCGGATGTGGTTCCATCCGGTGTTGAGATCGAAGTTCATGTCCCGAAAAAGCTGGATGTTGCGCTGCCGCCGAATCTCAAGCAGGTTGTGCATTCCTCCAGTGCACGGCTGCTGATCTGGGAAAACACCAGGCTCGGTCCCCTGGTATCCGCCGGGGTTCTCTTCTGCCCATCCTATTCCCGGCCGTTGTTGTCAAGGTCGCCAACTGTAGTTACCTTGCACGATGCGACCTCGGCGATTCATCCGGAGATGTTTCCCGCGGGACAGCGCTGGCTCTATAATCCCTTGTACGGATGGAGCGCGCGCCATGCCAATCGTGTGATTGCCGATACTGAAGCCTCCCGTGCCGACATCGTCCGATACTGGCATGCCGATCCTGACCATGTCGTGGCAATCCCTTTGGCGCCGGCGTCTTATTTCCGGTCTGATTTTTCCCCTTCAGCCCTTGATGAGGTCCGGCGCCGGTACTCCGCCGAAGGTCATCCGTATTTCGTTTTTGTCGGTTCTGCCTCCGGAAGGCGAAACGTGACCCTGCTTCTGGAGGCGTTCGCCCGCCTGCGTCCCGAACTGCCGGATTTCCGTCTTGTGCTCGTCACGCTGAATCCGCACAGTATCGACCTGGATTCAGTCATCCACAGACTTGCTCTCGAAGATCACGTGGTCTTCACCGGCTATGTTCCACACGAAGAGTTGTGCCCTATTTACGCGGCCGCCCATGCGCTGGTCATCCCGGCAATCTACGAAACTACTTCTTTGCCGGCCATAGAGGCGCAGGCCTCTGGCACACCCGTTGTTTGCATCGATACCGCGGGCATGAGAGAGGTAACCGGGTCGTGCTCCAGCCGCTTTGTCCAGCTCGACCCTGAGTTGCTCGCCCAAGCTATGCTCCGGGTAGCCACGGATCCCGCATACCGGGACAAACTTGTGAAGGATGGCATCCAGAACGCGGCTCAATTCAGTTGGAGACGCTCGGCGAGACTGACCTTGGACGTTCTTTTGGATGCGGCTCGATGAGCCGAAGTTTGCAAGATTGGAGGCAGTGGACGGCGCTCGGTTGGTTGGCTGTGGCGATCGTTCTATGCGCTGCCCCGTTGGTTTGGACGATCAGCTATTTCCGCGACACCGGAGCGATGTTTCATGTGATTCGGGCGCTGCCGGTCTTACTCGGCGCAGCGGCGATTTTTTACCTGTGGCTGCGCAAAAAAACCTTCTGGCACCTTGAACCCCTATGGTTGGCTATTCCCGTGCTGGTCGCGCTTTTGTGCGAGCCCAGGGGTTCCTTGGCGGTCGCGTGGACGATTCTTGCCGCCTACTCGTTAGGCCGGCTCTTACTGGCACGGCTCGACGTGACGGATCGCGACGCGCCGCTCGCAATCGCAACCGGCTTCGGCGCCCTCGTTCTGATCTTTACGGCGATAGGGAAGCTCGGGCTGCTTTACACTCCTGTCATCGTGGCCGCACTCCTGATAACCACTACTCCGATCCTGTTTTATTGGAGGGATGCCGTTCGCGCTCCGGGCCTCCTGTGGGATTCTTGGCGCCAGGACAGTGGCATGTCCGGGCTGTGGCCGGGCTTGGTCGTTTTCTTCGCGATTTTCTTTGTCGCCTGTACTGCGTTGATTGCTCTCAGCCCTGTAAACGCTTATGACGTGATCGCTTACCACTTCCCCCTCTCGCGGCACTATTTGTCGACTCATGTGCTTCGCCCGGACTTTTCGCTTCCCGAATCATTCTTCCCGCAGGGCGGAGAGGTTCTCGGAACGCTGGAGTTTGCTATCGGCGGACGTGCCGCGGCTCAGCTTCTGGTGGTGCCGGAGTTTATCCTTTACCTGTGGCTCGTGGTCCGGGTTGCCCGGGCCTGCTGCTTGAGCCGTGAAGCAGCGCTTCTGGGCGCCGCGGCGGCGGCATTCCTACCTTTCTTGCATTGGACGGGCAGCGTTCCCAAAGACGACCTGGCGATGGCAGTCTTTCAGATCGGATGTCTATACGCGCTGCTCCGCTCTTATGAAAGCTCAAAGGCAGGTTGGCTGTATCTGGGGGCGTTTCTACTCGGTCAGGCTTTCGGAATCAAGAACGTTGCGCTCTTCGGAGCAATCCCGTTGCTGTTACTTTTTGGCTGGACGATTCTCCATCGGCCCAAGCCGCTTCGGACCGCGCTCCTTTTTGGGGGGCTATTCGCAGCGTCCGGCATGTTCTGGGCCGCCGAAACCTACGTCCGGACCGGAAATCCGGCGTATCCCCGGGACAGTCGCGCCATCGTGAGCAGTGGAGCCAGCCATGACTCCGGTATCAGCGGAGTTGTGCGCCGCTATGTCGAGATTCCTTGGGCGGTGCATTTCGCGGGACAAAAGGCCTTTGAGTCGGCCACGCCAAATCCGCTGGGCTTCTTTCTTGTTCTCTTTCTGCCCCTGCCGCTGCTCTATCCTTTGCGCCCTCGCAATCCTCAATTCAAGGCCTGCGTCTTTTTCACCCTGATTTACATTGCATATTGGAGTACCCTGCTCTCGACGCTGAGGTACGCCATCGTTCCCATTACGCTCGTGGTGGTGTGGGCGGCGGACGGACTTTGGCGGGCATGGAGTCAAGCGGGATCGGTGCTCAGAGCCGCGTTGGTGCTCTCCGCGTATGGATCCATGATCTTTTCCTTGCTGACTGTGTTGGTAATCGAGACCAATGTGCTCCAGGTCAAGTACCTACTGGGGACGATTGGTGCGGAAGAGTACCTCGCCAAAACCATTAAGACCAGCGTCCCGCTATTCCGGATAGCCGCGCTGGATCCAAACGGCGCTGTGTTCGGGGTAGGTAATTGTTCCCGTGACTTCGCTCCCCAACCCTTAAAATTCGGTTGTTATACGTGCCCTCCAGAGGGTTGCCGGACAGAGGACGTCAACCAATCGCTGGCCGGCCGAGACTTCGGGTTTGTGGTCGTCAAGAAAGATGATTCCTACGCGCTAGTGGAAAGATTCTTGCGAGACAGATTTGGAGCCCGCTTGATTGAAAAAGGAGACGACTTTGATATCTTCAGGTTGTATCATTCAGCTCCGTAGACGATCGCACCGTCCCTTGAGCACGGCTCCGAATGGAATGAATCGTGGCTGAACGTCTTCCCGTCGCGATTGCTGGTGCTGGATTGATGGGGGCCTGGCATGCGATTTACGCCCAGCGGTGTGGTGCGACCATTGTCGCGGTGGTCGACAGCAACGTGGAAGCGGGAGCTCGGTTGTGCGCCCGGTTTCCTGGTTCAAGAAACGTGACATCCGTAGCCGATTTGAAACATGCCCTGAAGCCCAAAGTCTTGCATATTTGCACGCCAATCGAATCGCACGCCAATCTGGCCCTATCCGCGCTCGAAGCCGGAATGCACGTTCTGGTGGAAAAACCTCTCGCCGGGGATGCCCAGGTCTCACGGGATCTGTTGTCAGCGGCCGTGCGCTGCGGACGAGTCGTCATGCCGGTGCATCAATTTCTGTTTCAGGATGGTTTCCGCAACGTGATGGCGAGGAAGGCCGAACTTGGTTCTATCCTTCATATCGACGCCACCTTCTGTTCCGCGGGTGCGACGCTCGTCACCAATCAGGATTCCGACAGCGTTGCCGCCGGCATTCTGCCCCATCCATTATCGTTGATTGAGCGCTTAGTTCCCGGAACGCTTGGCGCGGCCGATTGGACCGTTTTCCATATGCGGGCGGGTGAATGGCGCGTTTGCGGCCGGGCCAATGGCCTGTCGATTTCGATCGTCATCAGTCTCCATGGACGCCCTACGGAATGTGCGATGCGGATCATCACGGAAGACGGTGCCGTTGATCTGGATCTGTTTCATGGTTTCGCGATCGTTGATCGCGCCTCTGTCTCGCGCGCAGCCAAGATCGCCCGGCCCTTTCGGACAGCAACGGCGCGTTTCGGCCAGGCGGGCTGGAATCTCGCGCGGAGGTTGGTTACGCGGCAGTTTGCTTACCCTGGGCTCAATCGGCTGATTGCCGAGTTCTACCATGCGCTCTACACCGGCTCAAGCGCGCCGATCGCACCCGAAGAAATTATCGCGATCGCCAGCGCGCGGGACCAGATCGTCGATCTGGCGCATCCGTGAAATGAGTCTTCGTCACTTGGCTTTCGTTCGCAGCTTTATCACGCTTGGCTTCGGTGAAATTCTTGCCCGATCAATGCATGTGTTGGCAATCATCCTGCTAGGACGGGCATTAAAGCCGGAAATGTTCGGAGTGTTTGAACTGGCGCTCGGCATCTTGTCTTATGGCCTGCTCGTGGTGCAACAGGGATTTGACGCAATTGCGACTCGGGAGGTAGCGCGAGATCCTGGTTGCGAAATTGCTTGGGTCAGGGCGATGCTGCAGATTCGCGTGTTGCTCGCGCTTGTTATGGGCAGCGGATTTGCGACCTGGGCTCTGGTGACTGGGCTGGATCGCCCGATGTCCAACCTTTTGCTGATTTACACTGGCTCTCTTCTCGTCAACGCGATCACGCCTCGCTGGCGCTTTCTTGCGTTGAGAGAGCCAGCCGCACCGGCGATTGCATCGGTGATGTCGCAGATTTGCTTTCTCGGAACGGTGTTCTTTCTGGTTCGCTCGCCGAATGATCTCAGCAAGGCTGGCATCGGTTGGGTGGCAGGCGAGTTCATTGGCGTGGTTTTTTTATGGTGCCAGTGGCATCCGGCTAGTCTCAAGACTCGCCAAGCCGTGCCGTTGCGTCTGCTGTTTCGCGAATCGCTACCAGTCTCGGTTAGCCTTCTTCTCGGTCAGACGCTGTATAACTTTGATGTCCTCGCCCTGGCGGCCATGGGTAAGAGTCAGGAAATCGGCCTATATTTAGCCGCCTATCGGTGTGCGACCGGATTCGCGCCTCTCCTGGGGCACCTGCAAGCGAGCATTCTTCCTGAGTTTTCGCGCGAGCATGCAACTCCCGGCGCGCTCTTGCAGTCCGCGTCCAAACTTGCGGGTTGGGCGGCCTTGGCAGGCATTGTGATCGCAGCCTTGTTCACGGCGGGAGCGGACTCGATCGTTACGTTGTTATTCGGACCCGAATATGGCCCGGCGGCGGTGTATCTCCGCATCCTCGTATGGGTTTTGCCCTTTCAATTTCCACGCGCAGTGCTTCGACAAGCGCTCTATGCTTCCAATCACCAGGCGTTGGACACACGGAATGTTGCCACTGGAGTTTTTACAAATGTTGCGTTGGATCTGCTGCTTGTCCGGTCATGGGGTGCCTTGGGGTGCTCGTGGTCGACCGTTTGTTCGGAAGTCGTGTTCCTGCTGACTAGCTGGCAGGCGCTGCGTCGGCCTCGCACGTGAATGGCGACTGCGCCGCCGGATTGACCCAACAGGGTGTTCGGATCTCGCGGTTCGGATCGTGCGATGTTTTCGCATTCCTCGGTACAATAGCAAGAGCAACGGATTCCCCCGATTGAGTCTGCACAACGCCAGACTTCTTCAACCCCTCTTTAGGAGCATCTTTCTGCACTTGTACCGCCTGCTTCGGCGTCTGTTATGGCGTCGATTGTAATGTCTATGAAGCGCGCACTCATCATTGGAGCGGGACCGGCGGGGTTGACGGCCGCCTACGAATTGCTAACCCGGGCAGGAATCCAGCCCATCGTCATTGAGAAAAGCGGGTACATGGGCGGCATCTCTCGAACGGTCAATTACAAAGGTAACCGGATCGACATCGGCGGACACCGGTTTTTTTCAAAGTCAGACCGGGTCATGAAATGGTGGCTCCAAATGCTGCCGGTGGAAGGAGCGAGAGCGGGACAGGTGTCGATCCAATATCGCGGCATGGAGCGAACGCTTTCCTCTGGAGAAGCCGGGCCGGATCCGGAAACTGACGATCTTGTGATGCTCGTGCGGCCCCGGAAGTCTCGCATCTACTATCTGCGTAACTTCTTCAACTATCCCATTCAACTGAGCAAGAGTTTGTTATCCGTGCTCGGATTGTGGCGGGCCATGCGTATCGGACTAAGTTACTGCAAAAGTGTACTCTTTCCTATCAGGCCGGAGCAAACCCTCGAACACTTCTTCATCAATCGGTTTGGCATGGAGTTATACCAAACCTTTTTCAAATCCTACACGGAGAAGGTATGGGGTGTGCCGTGCTCGCAGATTGACGCCGACTGGGGTGCTCAACGGATTAAGGGGCTGTCGATCAAGACCGCTCTACTTCACGCCGGACGGAAGGTCTTCAAGCAGGATGTTAGTGAGATCGGGCAGAAGGATACGGAAACGTCGTTGATTGAGCATTTCCTATATCCCAAATTTGGTCCCGGCCAATTGTGGGAGGAAGCGGCGAGGCGGGTGCGGGAAATGGGAGGGGAGATTCACACGTCTCTTCGTTTGACGCGCGTTTTGACCGATGGCTGGCGCGTAACTGGGATCGAGGCGACCGGTGCGAATGGCGAGTGCCAGAGGTTTGAGGCTGACTATGTTTTCTCCACGGCCCCGGTTCAGGAGTTATTGAGAGCGTTCGACGTTCCGGCGCCGAAAAACGTCCTGGAGGTATCTGATGGGCTCGTCTATCGGGACTTCATAACGGTCGGCCTTCTCGTGAGCTCGCTGAAGATTCGGGACAGCACCCCTCAAGGCGACAAACTGATTGCGGACAACTGGATTTACATCCAGGAGGCCGATGTCCTGCTCGGGCGACTTCAGGTTTTCAATAATTGGAGCCCTTACATGGTTGCCGACCCCGCGCATGTCTGGCTCGGTTTGGAGTACTTCTGCAATCAGTCCGATGAGATATGGAATCTGCCCGATGAGCAGATGATCTCGTTCGCCATTAAAGAGTTGGATAAGATTGGAATCATTGATGCCGGGTCGGTTCTTGATTCTACAGTAATACGGATGGAGAAAACTTACCCCGCCTACTTTGGAACCTACGATAGATTTGGGGAGATCCGCGAGCATGTGGATCGTTACCAGAATCTGTTTCTCGTCGGCCGGAATGGTATGCATCACTATAACAATCAGGACCATTCCATGCTTACCGCCATGATGGCTGTTGACTCGATCATTGCGGGGGAAACCGACAAGAGCAGGCTATGGGAGGTGAATACCGAAATGGAGTATCACGAAGAAAAGAGCACCGCCTAGCCGCTTCCTAGGGCTTTGGGCGGAGCCATACGGTCTCACCGGTCGTTGCGCTTTCATATCCCGCCAAGACAGCAGCCAAAATTTCCCGGGATTGCCTCACCGCTTCCAAACGGGGCAC
>Ga0105048_10011107_pt1 | contig 14226 bp, 10 predicted proteins | sample MAT05_FD_78382 | JGI IMG/M metagenome (GOLD analysis project Ga0105048, IMG submission 78382) | Freshwater microbial communities from Lake Fryxell liftoff mats and glacier meltwater in Antarctica - MAT-05 | ecosystem: Environmental > Aquatic > Freshwater > Ice > Liftoff microbial mat | place...
CCCGACTTCTTCCACGAACTGCGCGAAGGGGCCTGCCCGCACCTCGAAATCGAGACCTACACCTTCGACGTGCTGCCGCCTGACGTGCATCCCGGCGACATCGTGAAAAGCATCGCCCGCGAATACTCGTGGGTGCTCGGGCAATTGCACTGAGCCGCGCCAAAGCGGCGAACGGTCGGTCTCACTTAAAAAACCTGATCCGTGCTCAACAGGGCGCCAGCGCCGTGACGGCCGATTTTACGAAGAGCCGAATCAATCGGTCTTCGGCGTTGGCGTTGCCGCTGGAGCTTGCGTGGCTGGGGTGGCAGCTGTGGGGGGAGTCGGAGTCGGCGGGGCCGGAGTCGTCGGCGCAGGCGGGGCCGGGACTGGTGTGGCTGGCGGCAGCTTGGGTTTCGTGAGGTCCTCCCAAGTGAAAAGCTCGCCACTGTACCCGCCGATTTCCCCGAGATATTTTTCGCATTGCGCACGCCATTTCGCGAGGTCGGGCGCGTCGGGTTTCTCCGCGGTCCCCGGGAAGACGAGATACGTGATTTTGAGATCGTTCGTCGCGCGGAATTCGCCGCTGGTCTTGGGATTGATCTGCTTGCCGAGGCGCAATGAAGCCTCTCCGACCAGGTTCATCGGCCCGACATCGCCGACGATCGACGGGTAGAGCGTCTTCCCATAGATGACCACGCAGTAGTCGCCGACCATCGGCTTGAAGGGGCCCGCCTTGCTCCGAAACATCGCCCCCGGCAGGACGATGTAAGGATCGACGTTTGCGACGAGGAAGCTGAACGTTTTCATGTCGGCGATCTCACTGCGGGCACGCTTAATTCCCTCGCGCAGATCCTCCTTCCGCGCGGCGCTCACGGCACTCGTCACGAGCTCCGCCTCCCATTGTTTGATCTTCGCCTCGCGCGTCGGGATCAGGGGATTCTGTCGGTCGGTTTTCTTCGCCCAGCGGTAGCTCGTCGCGGGCTGGAAAGTCGAGGACGCGCCTTCGATGTCGGGCACGCGATCGCTGTCGGAGCCGTCGGTATCGCTGTCCATGTCCGACTGGATGAAAAGCGCGCGGCGTTTCGTCTTTGGGTCCTGAAGTTCGAGCAGGGTCTCGCAGTCGTAGAAATTGTGGCGCGAAAGCAGGCTGTCGAGCCGCATCAGGTTGGCTTGGAGCGCCTCGACTTTCCGCCGGTAGAGGTCGTCGTAAAACGGCGAGACCTTCGCGTTTTCGAGCAGTGCCGGCAGCGCCGGTAGCAGGTCGGGAAGCGCTTCGTTGAGACGCTTGATTTCGTCGAGCTCGCGATAGGGCTTCGGCACTTTCACTTTCACCGTCAGCTCGGCGGTGTAGCTGTCGGGGTCGCTCCGGTCCTTGATCGCCGTGGTGCCGTGCTCGGTTTCCAGCTTCACGCGATACTGCATGCCGTTGAAAATCTTGCCGACCTCGAGGCGCTTGTTTGGCACGTAAGGCGGAGGCGGCGGAGTAATCGGAGGCGGGGGGGGGACGGGCGTGATCGGTGGCGGCGTGACGGGTGCCGGCGTCACCGGGGACGATGATTCCCGCGGCTCCGGGCAACCCGTGAGCGCGAACAGAGCGAGCACGCTCAAAACGAGGCGGGACAGCATCAGGACCGGGGTGCGCAACGTGGCAAACCGCTACTTTTTCACCAACCCGACGACCGTCATGACGATCCCGACGACGCTGAGCAGCGCCATCATCCCGGCGGGCATGAATTTGTGCGTGGCCAGAAAAGCGGGCACGAACTTATAGGCAAGCGCCGCAGAAACGACGATGCCGAGGATCAATCCCGGCTGCGTTTTGGCCGTGGCGATAAGGTAACCGGCCACGAGCAGCAGCAAGCCGGAGACGCCGCCGGCAATGAGTGATTCTTTGCTCCCGGCCTTCAGATATCCCATGACGCCGCCGGCAATGGTGAGGGCTCCGAAGATGAAGAGATAGAGTTTGGTGATGTCGAGCATGCCGTGTGGATAGTGGAAAGAACCGGCGGCGACAACAGACAACGCGCGGTGCCTCCACCGGAGCGCAGACAGCCTTGTCCGCGCGCTATCACGCCCAGCCCGAAGTGCGAGGCGGGCGCATCAATCGTCACGGCTTTCGGGCGCTTTGCTCGATCATCCAATCCATCGCGGCAGACAGCGGTGTTTCCTTGGCAGTGAAAGTCAACTTTTTCTCCGCACCTGCGCGGCGGTAGGCAGCGGTGAGTGGCGGCACCGTCGCGCTGTCTTCGCCAGTCACGTAAAGCGCGCACGGGGCGGCGAGCGCAAGCGCACCAGGGAGGTCGCCATATTTCGCGGCGGCGGGCAGAAAAGCGGGGGCACGCCAGTCGTTCACACTGTCAAATCGGAGTCCGCCGGTCTCGATGACCGCGGCGTCCGCCGCCGCCGGCGCGACGGCGAGCGCCGCGGCCAGGATCGGGCCGGTGCCCTCGATGGCGCAGACAGTGAGCGTAGCATTCGGCTCCGAGTCGCGGGCAAAACGCAGCGCGCGGAGAACATCGTGGACGCGCTGGGCGAAGATCGGGCGATTGTAGCCGTAGGTGTAGGCGGGAGCCTCGCGTGGATTGGGGACGACACGATTCGCTGGCTCCCCCGTGTGAAACAGATCGATGCCGAGCACCGTGCAACCCGCGTCGAGCAGTCGCGCCACTTCCTGCCGGGGCGTCCCGTCGGCGCTGAAAAGCGCGGCTTTTCCACGCAGATCAAGCCACAGCACCGTGTGCTGAGTCTGCTTCAGCGGCTGCAAACGGATCGCGGGGACCACCTCCCCGGCCGATCCCCACCGCACCAAGCCAGTCATTTGCCGAACCTCACCGCGCTCGGGGTGAGAGACGGGCCGTTCAGATGCCAGCATCCAGACCGGGGCGCCCTGCTCATAGCCGATCATCGTCCGCCAAGCCGGGCGCGCGATTTTTTCAAACTCCTCCGGCGCTTTCGCCATCTGCGCCTGGGCGTCGTCACGCCACCACTTGAGCAGCTTCTTCTCAAACTCCGCGCCGCCCGCCGGCGCGGGATGCTGCGCGTCCCACACCGTCATTTGCTCGCGAGTAAGCAGCGGGTATTCACGCTCGATGAGCCGCTCGCCGGACAGGCCGAGACGGAAGTGCTCGTTGAACCACGCGTAGATTTTCTCGCGGCTCGGGGCGTTGTAATTGTGGCCAAACTGGAGCATCGGCCACAGCGCCACGTTCTCCCGCGCGCCCATGAGCGCGTAGTGCTTTTGCAGTTCGGGGAATCCTTTCGTCTCCATCTCCTTCGTCCAGTCATTCGCCGCGGTCATGGCGAGCGGCTTGGGCGCGAAGAGCGCGGCGATCTCGACATTGCCGGTGCCGATGCGGAGCAGGCTCGCGTTTTCGCAAGTGCAGCCGCCCTGCATCGCCGTGCTCACCATGACTGCCGGACACGCCACCGCGAGCCGCGGATCGAGCGCGCCGAGGATGAAGGTCTGCGTGCCGCCACCGCTCGCGCCCGTGCAGCCGAGCCGCTTCACATCCACGTCCGGCAGTGTTTCGAGGAAATCGAGCGCGCGGATCGCGTTCCAAGTTTGCAGGCCCATGACGCTCTGCGCATGCGTCTCGGCCCGCGGGCTGAAAAGTCCCCAGCCGTCCGCCGCGTTCATCTCCGGGCGCTGCTTCGCGAATTTGTGCGCAAGCGCGTGGCTGATCTGCTGCGAGTCGCAGTAGCCGAGCATGTCGAAGTTGAAAGCCACGATGCCCATGCGCGCGAACTGCACACCGAGCGACTGGAACATGCTGCGCCCGCCCTCCGCCAGCCGCTCGCCGCCGCTGGCGAGTTCCTTTTTCATCTCCGCCTCGCCGCGCACCGCCCAGCGCGCGTCGTCCCAGTGCCCATGCGGGCAGAGCACCGCCGGATGCGGCCCCGGCGTCCGCGGGCGGTAGAGCGTGCCGGTGACGAAGAAGCCTGGCATCGACTCGAAATAAACCTTCTCGACCGTGTGATCGTCGCGCTCGATCCGCCCGTGAACGACAGCGTTCAGCGGCGTCCGCGTCGGCTCCGGCCAAAGCCCGAGCGCCACGCGGAGCTGCATGCGCAACTCAACCGCGCGCTCCGCCCACGCCTTGCGCGACTCGGGCGGCGTGAATGGAAAATAGCCGTCGAGATCCTTCAGCGGTCCGAGCCGTGGGTCGCGCGGCGGCGGGTTTTCCGCGGCGAAAACCGGAGTCGTGAAAAGCAGCGCGGCGAATAAGACTGGGGAGAGTTTCACGCTGCAGAGCGTAGCAACGGTTTCCAGAAATCCGCACGAAATTCCGGTTGCACGTGTCGCCCGGCTTCTGCCCTGCGGAGCCACCAAACCCACGCCGTCATCCTGAACGCAGTTCCCGGAGTCTGCGACCGGGACGGAGTGAAGGATCGCTGACTGAACAGCGGGCGGAGGCGGTGGGACGGATCGCGCGCAGTACACTCCCGCCGCCTCCGCCCGCGTTACAGTCAGCGATCCTTCACTTCGCCTTTGTCGCAAAGCCTCCAACGGCTCCGTTCAGGATGACGGCATTGCTTTTTTTGGGGGCATCGGCTTCGCCGATACCAGCGCGAGCATCACCAAAATGCGACCGCGCTTTTATTCCCCGCGCACCACCACGATGTCGCTCGGATGCAGGCTGCACCAGACCTTCTCGCCTTTGTGAAAGGTCTCCTGCGTGGCGCTTTCATTCGCGGCGACGACGGTGAGTTCCAGCCCGCCGGCGGTCTTCAGCGAAAGCTCGTCGGTCGCCCCTTTGAACAGCTCTTCGTCCACCTCCGCCTCGAACACATTCGCGCCGGTGGGCCGCGTTTTTTGCAGGTGGATTTTTTCCGGCCGGATCGAGACAAGCAGATCCGTGAGTCCGGCGAGGCGGCTGTCGCTCGGGACCAGCACTTCTACATCCGAGGTCAGCCGCAGGCGGGTGAAGTTGCCCTCGTTCATCACGACACTCGCTTCGATGATGTTCGCCTGGCCAATGAAATTCGCGACGAAGGTCGTCTGCGGCGAGTGATAGATTTCCGCGGAATCGCCGAGCTGCTCGATGCGGCCTTTGTTCACCACGGCGATGCGATCCGACATCGTCAGCGCCTCCTCCTGATCATGGGTGACGAAGACGAAAGTGATCCCCAGCTTTTTCTGCAGCCGCTTCAGCTCCACCTGCATCGCCTGACGCAGCTTGGCATCGAGCGCCGAGAGCGGCTCGTCGAGGAGCAGCACTTTCGGCTGGCAGACGATCGCCCGCGCCAGCGCCACCCGCTGGCGCTGGCCGCCGGAAAGCTGCGCCGGTTTGCGCGGTTCCATTCCGCCGAGAGCGACGAGTTGCACGACCTGCCGGACGCGCTCCGCGGCCTCGCTTCTCGCGACCTTTTGCATGCGCAGACCGAAGCCGATATTTTCCTCGACGGTGAGATGCGGGAAGAGCGCGTAGCTTTGGAAAACCTGGTTCACGTTGCGGCGATAAGGCGGCAGGTGCGTCACGTCCGCGCCGTCGAGCCAGACGGCGCCCTCGGTCGGGATTTCAAAGCCGGAGATCATCCGCAGGAGCGTGGTCTTGCCGCAGCCGGACGGCCCGAGGAGAGTCAGAAACTCGCCAGCCTGGATCGTGAGCTGGATGTCCTCGACCGCGGTGAAGCCTCCGAAACGTTTGGTGACGTTGCGGAGTTCGACCATCGGACGCGGGGTGTCGCTCATTGGCGCGGGGAAGGAATCATCCGACGGAAACGCGGGCAAGCCGGAAGCGCAGGCAAGGGCGTCACCGCGCCATTTTCCGCCAGACCTCCAGGCGGCAGTCGAAGCCGCCGAGATCCACGACCCGCCGGGAGAGGAGCTGGAGCGATGGCTGGGGGCTTTCCATGCGAAAGGGATTCGTGAAGACGAGGCGGCCGCCCGGCGCGAGCAGGTGCGCCGCGACGGCGAAGAGGTCGTCGAAAAGTCCGCGGAGATTCGGGATGCGGACGCGCCGGCCGAGCGGCGGGTTGGTGATGATGAGCGTGAGGCTTGCCGGAGCCACGCCTTCGATCGTGGCGAAATCGCGGAAGTCGCAGCAGACGAAACGCGCATCCACGAAGCTCGTCTGCGCGGCGGCGAAGTTCCGCCCGGTGATGCCGATCGCCGCGGCGCTGCGGTCGGTGCCATAGACGCGGCGCACGCCGCCGCGCAGGGCGCGCTCGATCAACTCCAGGCCCGATCCGCAAAACGGGTCCCACACGCTTTCACCGTCCATGCGACCGACGATACGCGCCATGCAGGCGGCAAGCGGCGGGTGGGAAGCCGCGGGCACGTCATCGATCCGATACGCATGCCGCGGATCGGGCGTGAGCCGCGGGCGCAATTCCACCGAGTCACCGTGCGCGGTGCCGTGAACATCGATGGCCCACGGAGCCTCCCGCGCGTCATTGAGAATCCGCGGGCACAGCGCAAAGGCGCGGTCGGCCACGCGGCGGACGGCCGCCCGTTGGTGGCCCTTCGCGATGAAATCGAGGCGGTAGCGGATCGAGCCTTCGGTCAGCGCGGTGAACAGGCGCTGTGCCAGAGGCGACACGACGCTCGCCGCCAGCGCCTCGACGGACTCAGCTTCGCTCCCCCTTTTCACGAGCCCGAGGACGAAGCCCACGGTACCGAAACAGCGCAGCGCGAAAATGTCCGCGAGCGAGAAAGGCGCGAGCGCGGTGACGGCGACGAGCCCCGGCTTCATATCGACGACGCGAAACTTTCCCTGCTCTTCCACCTCCTCGCGGACGATGCCTTCCAATCCACTTCGCCCGCGCAGATGAAACCGCAGCCGCTCGAAGTCCGCGATCTGGTGTGCCAGGCGGATAGCGCTGGGACTGCGCGCGCGGGCGACGCTGGCTTTCACCCGCTGCTCCGTCTCGGGCGCGAAACCGCCCGCCGCTTCCATCGTCGCCAGCGTCGCCGCCCCGCCGATCTTATCGAGCGCCCGGCTGAGGAATTTCTCCTCCCGCGCGCTCGTGGTCGTCCGCAGCAGGTCGAGCAGTTCCGCTTCCTCACGCGCGTCGGCGCCGATCTTGGGCAGCGCGGCCATCGCGTACCGGCGAATCTTTTCCTCGGGATCGTGCAGCAGCCGTCGCAGCCATTGCGTCACCTCCTCCTTTTGCCCAGCCGGGCCGGATTCGGAAAAAACCACCCCGACCGCGCGGATGACGGACACGTTTTCAAACCGCTCCCGCGCACTCCCGAGATCGAATCGCGGCACCTCTTCCGACCAAAGTTGCGCCCACGGCAGGGCGCGCATTCGCTTGTAGAGTTCTTTGGTGGCGGAGCCGGATTTCATGCGGGAATAGGGTCAGGAGTTCGGATTTGCGCAATTCCAGAGAAGGGCAAGGCGGTTGCGTTCCTTCCCGACGGCAAGGTTGGAACCCCTTGTCACGCCGCGCTGCCAAACCAGCCGAGCTTCGCGGGCGAGAGATTGATGTTGATCTGCTTGGTCTCGAGGTAGGCGTCGAGGCCGAAGGTGCCGAGTTCGCGGCCGATGCCGCTCTGCTTGTAGCCGCCCCACGGCGCTTCGTTGAAAGTCGGGTGAAAGGTATTGAGCCAAGTGACGCCAGCGCGCAGTTTTTTGAGGACGCGCAGGCCCTTCCCCAGGTCGCTGGTGAAAACGCCGCCCGCCAGACCGTAGATCGTGTCATTCGCCAGACGCACGGCTTCCTCCTCGGTCTCGAAGAGCTGCACGACGAGCACCGGCCCGAAGATTTCCTCGCGCACGATTTTCATCTCCGGCCGCGTTCTCACGAAGATGGTCGGCGCGACGAAGTTCCCGCCGGCGAGCGCGCCATCGGTCACCCGATGACCACCGCAGATCGTCTCCGCACCTTCGCCCCGCCCGGCCTCGATGTAGCCGAGCACCTTTTCCATGTGCGCGGGCGTGATGAGCGGACCCATCTCGGTCATCGGGTCGAGCCCATCGCCGACGACAATCTTCGCGCTCGCCTCGGCGAGACGCGGGAGAAATTTGTCGGCGATCTTTTTGTCGAGGATGAGCCGCGAGCCGGCGCTGCACACTTCGCCCTGGCCGGCGAAAATCGCGAACATCGCGTATTCGAGTGCGACGTCGAAATCGGCATCGGCAAAGACAATGCACGGCGACTTGCCGCCGAGTTCAAGCGTCACCTTTTTGATGTTCCCGGTCGCCGCCGTCATGATTTTCCGGCCCGTCACGGTGCCGCCGGTGAAAGCGATCTTGTCCACCTGCATGCTGGCCGCGAGCGCTTGGCCCACCGTCGGGCCGGGCCCGAGCAGGAGCTGTGCAGCCCCGGGTGGAAACCCAGCCTCGGCGATGAGTTTGAAAAGCTCGATGGCCGTGAGCGGCGTGACTTCCGCGGGTTTGAGGATGCAGCAGTTTCCCGCCGCGAGACCGGGAGCGAGTTTCCACGCGGCCATGAGCAGCGGATAATTCCAAGGGATGATCTGCCCGCACACGCCGACCGGCTCGCGCACGACCATCCCCTGAATCGCCGGATCGCCGACCTCATACGTCTGGCCGAGCGGCTTGGTGATCAGCCCGGCGTAGTAGCGGAAGCACCCCGCGGCATCCGCCACGTCGTACTTCGCCTCGCGCAGCGGCTTGCCATTGTTGCGCGTTTCCAGCTCGGCGAGCGCGTCCGCGTTTTTGTCGATGAGATCGGCAAGTTTGAAAAGATACGACGCCCGCTCCGGCGCTCGCATCTGCGGCCACGGACCTTCGTCGAACGCGCGCCGCGCGTGCCCGATGGCGGCTTCGGCGTCGCGCTCTCCGCCGTCGGCGACGACCGCGAGGAGTTGGTTGTTCGCCGGATTGAAGACTTCGCGCGTCGCGCCGTCGCCGGCCTCGATCCATTCGCCATTAAGAAACATCGGGAGCGATTTCATGCTGGAAATGTCCGCCCGAGAGCGCGGGAAGCAACCGGACATCGCCGCGGAATGCACTTCGTCGGGTTTGTTTTTTTAACGCAGAGACGCAGAGACGCGGAGGTCGCAAAGCGAAAATTGGCCAAGGGAAGCGGGCGGCTTATCGAGACCTTCGCGACCTCTGCGCCTCTGCGTTAAAAATACAACCGTCCATTTCAGGGCGATACCCAGCGCTGACATTTTGCCGGGCATCCGCTATCGCCTCACTCATGCGCCGACTGATTCTCCCTATCCTGCTGCTCTCTGCGCTTGCTGCTTTCGCCGACGACAAGGCCGAAGCGGTGAAGACGCTAATCCCGTGGCTGCTCGACGAGAGCGATTCGCTGAAAGGCATCCGCTTCGCCGATGTCATCGCCGCCACATCGGGGAAAAGAGTCATCGCCATCGGCGCGAAGGACAAAGACGACCAGCGCGTGCTCGCGCAGATCGGCCCGGCGCTGGATGCGGTGCTGGCCGAGATGAACGCACCCGACAGCAAGACGCGCGCGATCAAGCGCGTGAACGAAATGAGCGCGAAGTTTGAGGATGCCATCCGCACCCGGCTCAGCGCGCTTCCCGGCCTCGAATGCGGCACGCCGCTGACCGCGTCCGGTGTGCGCCAGCGCTCCGGCTATCCCGACCTGCGGCTCGTGGACAAGGCGACGGGCCGCGTTTTCTACCTCGACCCGAAGCTCTACGCGCAGGGCAGTAAGACGAGCGCGTTGCGGACGTTTTACTTCGAGCCGAAGCGCGCGACGAACAAGGTCAACGACGACGCGCACCACCTGATCATCGGCATCGAGCACGACCGCGGCGCGGATGACGCGGTCCGTTTCACAAAGTGGGAACTGATCGACCTCGCGAATCTCCGCGTGAAGCTGAAGGCGGAGTTCGAGGGCAGCAATGCGGACATGTACCGGCCCGAGGCAGTGGTCGGGCGCGGCGGCGCCAAGTGACGCGCGGCGGACGCGCTTGCCAATCACGGGCTGCCGCTCCATTCACTATCCGCCGACGCTGAAATTTCTCTCCTCCATGCCTACCGTTCCGCAGTTCGACGCCATCCAAGACGTAATCAAAGACATCCGCGCGGGGCGGATGGTGGTGGTGACGGACGATGAGGATCGGGAAAATGAGGGCGATCTGGTGATGGCGGCGGAGAAGATCACGCCGGAGGCGGTGAATTTCATGGCGATGCACGGGCGGGGGCTGATTTGCGCGCCAATCACGGAGGAGCGGGCGGAGCAGCTCGGGTTGCAGCGGATGGTGCTGGAGAATCGCGAGAGTTATCGGACGGATTTCACGGTGTCGGTGGATGCGGCGGAGGACGTGACGACGGGGATCAGCGCGCATGACCGGGCGCGGACGATCCAGGTGCTGACCGATCCCAAGGCGAGGCCGCTCGATCTGGTGCAGCCGGGTCACGTTTTCCCGCTGCGCGCAAAGTCCGGCGGCGTGCTGCGGCGGGCGGGGCACACGGAGGCGAGCGTGGATCTGGCGCGGCTGGCGGGGCTCGCGCCGGCTGGGGTGCTGTGCGAAATCCTGAACACGGATGGGACAATGGCGCGGCTGCCGGAGCTGCTGAAGTTCCGCAAAAAGCACAAGCTGCGGATGTGCTCGATCCGGGACCTGATCGCGTATCGGCGCAGCCAGGAGAAGCTGGTGGAGCGCGAGCAGATCATCAAACTGCCGACGGACTATGGCGATTTCGACCTGCACATGTACCGCTCGGTGGTCGATGGCGGGCATCACCTCGCGCTGGTGAAGGGGGAGATTTCGCCGAAGAAACACACGCTTGTCCGGGTGCATAGCGAGTGCCTGACGGGCGATGTCTTCGGCTCGCTGCGGTGCGATTGCGGCGGGCAGCTCCACACCGCGCTCAGCCAGATCGAGGCGGCTGGCCATGGCGTGTTGCTCTACATGCGGCAGGAGGGGCGCGGCATCGGCCTGCCGGCCAAGATCCATGCCTACAAGCTGCAGGAGGAGGGGCTCGATACGGTGGAGGCAAACGAGAAGCTCGGCTTCCCCGCAGAGCTGCGTGATTACGGGCTCGGGGCGCAGATTCTTTTTGATCTCGGCGTGCGGAAGATGCGCTTCCTGACGAACAACCCGAAGAAGGTCATCGGGCTGGAAGGCTACGGGCTAAAGATCGTGGAGGTGGTGCCGATCAAGTCACCGTCGAACCCGCACAACGCCAAATATCTGGAGACAAAAAAAATGAAGATGGGGCATCTGCTCTGAGGCCGCGGGGCAGGACCGGAAAAAGGCCGTTCCCTACTGCCGCGCGAGCATTTCCCAGAGCTTGCGCTCTTCCGGCGTGAGCGAGGTGGGGAGCGTGATGGCGAGTTCCGCGTAGAAATCTCCGCGCACCGTCGCGCTCACCGGCAGACCGCGGCCCTTGAGCCGGAACTTGCGGCCCGGCTGCGTGCCGGCGGGCACTTTCAAAAGGACCGAGCCGTCCGGAGTTCGGATATGCGTCTCCCCGCCGAGCACGGCCGTCCATGCGGGGACGAGGAGGTCGTAGTAAAGGTCGGCACCCTCGGCGCGGTAGTCCGGGTGCTTTTCAAAACGCACCACGAGATAGAGATCACCCGCCGGCCCCCGCCGGCCCGCGGCCTGGCCCTGGCCCGCCAGGCGGATCTTCTGGCCGTCCCGCACCCCAGTCGGGATGCGCACTTCGTAGCTTTCGATCGGCGCGCGTGCGTCGCGCCGAAAAGAGATCTTCTTTTTTCCGCCATGCAGCGCCTCCTCGATCGTGACGAGCAGATCCGCCTCGATGTCGCCGCCTCGTGCGGCCTCGTGCGGCCCACCGGGGAAGCCCCCCATCGGGTTCCCCTGCCCGCGGGCCGCGCCGCCGCTGAAAAACTGCTCAAAGAAATCGCTAAACCCCGTGCCCTCGAAGCCGCCCGGCATTCCGCCAGCCCCTCCCATTCCGCCCATCCCGCCCGGCCGTCCGCCGCGACCCCAGCCCGGCGGCGGCGGCTGCGCCCCGCCGCGGTTCCAGTCCGCACCCAGTTCATCGTAGCGCTTCCGCTTTTCCGCATCGCCGAGCACCTCGTAGGCTTCGTTGATCTCCTTGAACTTGGCGTCCGCGGTCTTCTTGTCCTTGGCCACATCGGGATGATGCTTGCGCGCGAGCTGACGGAAGGCCTTTCGGACCTCGTCTTGGGAGGCCGACTTCGAAACACCGAGGGTGGAGTAGTAATCCTTGTACTGAACGGACATAAATTTGGCGCGTGACTGTAACCATCCGCCGCGCCTGTGCCAGCCTCGCGTTGCGGCCCGGCGAGCTACTGGGCGAAGCGCTTCGTGTTCACAATGCGGAAGCGGTAGTAGGGATCGAGGCCGCCGACACTCTTCGGGTCGTATTTGCCGATCGCGGGATCGTTCGGGTCGATGAACCGCTCGATCGTCGTCGAGCCGCGGTACTCGCCGGTGACCTGGTCTTTCGCCTCGTCGAAGACATCGACCGCCGAGGACGGGCTCTTGCGAATCGACTGCGCACGGATGTAGGCGGTGAAGACGTTCGATTTCGTGGTCACGCGCGGATAGATCATCGCGTACGGGCGCTCGCGGCCGTTGTCCCCGGTGAGCGCGTAGTTTTCCCAGAAGGTCTTCCACGCGCTCGGGCTGGAGGCCGGCGCGCTCGGCGTGCCGCTCGCACCCTCGGGATAGAGCGGCACCTCACAGATTTCCGACGCGGTGCGAAACAGCCCCTGTTTGTCGATGCGGCTCTGGATTTCCTTGAGCGTGGCCGTCGTATCGAGATCGAAGCGGAACTGCGTCGTCGTCTTCGTCGGGTCGTCCGGCCCGTGCGCGTGCTGCGAGGCGGTTTTCGGCACGAGGAGCATCTTCATCACTTTCAGCACGCCATGCAGACCGGTCTTCCGCTCGATATATGCGGCCCCCGCTTTCGCTGAGGGCGGCTTCACGTAGCCAAAGGGCGCGATGACGTAGTTGAGGTTCACCTTTCCGGCGGTGGAAAGCGGCTCGCTGATCGCGTAGGGCTCGACGACCGGCATGTGGAAAAGGTCGAGAAGGTAGTGGTCCGCCGGCGACTCGGAGCCGCCGCGGTGCTCGCCGGGGAACACCTGCGGACGGAAGAGCAGCGTCTCCCACGGCGCCGCCTCGGGCTTGCCGCTCGTGGGGCCGTCATTGATCGCGCGGCTCGGCAGCCCGCCAAACATGACCGCGGAAGGCAGCAGCCGGTTCGGTGAAAAGTAGGTCGGGCCGACTTCGGAAAAGCCGCTGAATCCGAGGTAATACGGGATGCCCAGATTGCCGGCGGACACCTCGAAATTCACGTTGCCCTCGTCGGCGCGGTTGATGAACGAGCCGTCCATGTTCTTGGAGATTCCGCGGTCCCAGTCGCCGGGGTTTCCGTTTCGCATCACGACGCCGTCCATGCCCGGCGGCAGTTGCGGCGTGCGGTCGCCACGCCGGTTCCCCGAAGTGCCTTTCACGAGCGAGCCATCCGTGAGCCGCGCGTTGCCAGTGAGAAGCTCCGGGTTGTTCGCGTCGGTCGAGTTGTCCGTGGGGCTTCGCGGCGTCAGGTAGCCGCCGCGACCCAAGCGCAGGCCGTGGACCCGCGGGTTGAGGACGTTTTCGTAAGGCCGCGAACCGAGCCGGTTCCCGCGCGGTTCGAAGTAGGTGTAGTTCTGGTCCGGTTGCACGATCTCGGGCGTCGCGGCGATGATCCGCTTGTCGCCCTGCGCGATGTTCCCGCCGGCCTCCATGCTGCGGACCACGTCCCCGTTTTCGATCCAGCGGTAGCCGGAGTTGTCGTTTTCGCCGGTGCCGAGATTGTTCCGGGAGCCGCCCATTCCGCGTGTCGTCCGCGCCTTGAAATCACTGCTTTTGGTGCCGCTGAGGCCGGGGATCGGGAGGACGTTTTTCGGGCTGCCGGAGTTCGTGTTGTTATCGGGAAACTTCAGCGTCACCGTCTGCACGAGATCCTTCAGCTCATTGATGCCGGGATCGCGGCGATAGATGTCGATGGTCACGCTCCCGCCGATCAGCCCGAACTCCGTCGTCCCGGCGGGAAAGGTGATCACGTCCGAGAAAAACGGATACTCGCTCGCGTTCGGGTTCGAGGGCGTGCCGGTTTTGGTGAAAGTCTTGGCGGCCATGTTCCAGTTCCCCGTACCGGTGGCGTAGTGGAACTGGTTCAGGAAGCCCCGTGTCGGCATGAACATGCGCCCGATCGGCCCGCTGTAGGCGTCCACGTCCACGACGTTCACCGCGTCCTGCGGAAAGTTGAGGTTCTTCGGAGTGCTCGACGCGTTTTTCACATCCACGACCTGAAACGCGACGGACGGCACCGGAGCGCCCTTCCAGTTCGCGGGCGCGACTCCGGGGATCCGCAC
>Ga0105048_10011110_pt1 | contig 14224 bp, 11 predicted proteins | sample MAT05_FD_78382 | JGI IMG/M metagenome (GOLD analysis project Ga0105048, IMG submission 78382) | Freshwater microbial communities from Lake Fryxell liftoff mats and glacier meltwater in Antarctica - MAT-05 | ecosystem: Environmental > Aquatic > Freshwater > Ice > Liftoff microbial mat | place...
CACCCGAAGCCGCCAAGCGCGCTCGGGTTTGCCGTGCAGGCCGCTGCGGCAGGTGCCCGGGTACGGCCGCTCCGCATGGCGGTCATGCACGACACCGCGCGTGGCCCAGACCGCGTCGATCTCGCTGCGGCTGCAGCCGCAGGGGTAGGCCTGGCCGGCCTTCAGCAGCCGCGCCAGCGCGTCGGCATAGGCGTCGCCGCGATCGCTCTGGCGCCAAGGCGGCTCGTCGGCGTGCAAGCCCAGCGCCTGCAGCTGGCCCAGGATCACCGCCTCCATGCCGGCCAGGCAGCGCGGGCCATCGACGTCTTCGATGCGCACCAGCCAGCTGCCGCCCTGCGAGCGCGCATCCAGCCAGCTGGCCAGCGCCGCCACCAGCGAGCCCGCGTGCAGCGGCCCGGTGGGCGATGGCGCGAAGCGGCCGCGGTAGGTGTGGCGGTCTGTCATGGCGGCCATGGTACGGGGGGTCGCGCTTCCAGCCGCGCAAGAGGGCGCCGCAGCCCAAGTGGGCAGCAGCTTGCCGTTCAAGCAGCCGGCGGGCTGATCCCAGGGGCGGGCGTGGCCGCGGGGGGTTCGTCGCGAATCAAGTGCCAGGCGGCGAGCATGCCGAAGACACAGTTCAGCAAGCCGATCACGCCGATCAGCAGCAAGCCGGCGGTGTTCAAAGGCAAGGCGCGCAGCGCCCAGCCGCACACCGACGACAAGATGTTGAAGATCACCATCTGCCAGAACAGCAGCCGGCCCGGCTGCCAAAGCCGACTCAGCTTCATCGCAATTCAGCCCGCGCTGAAGCGGCGCCGCTGGCCTTCCACTGCGGCCACAGTTTCGGAGTCACGGCCCACGAGGCCGGTTTCGGCAGGCTGTCGGCGATGGCGGTGTCGAACATGCGTAGGTCTCCTGGGGACGCGGGCCGCAGCGTAACGCATGGCCGATCTGCCCATCGGCCCCGCAGCCCGGCGCTCAACCCAGTGTCAGCCTGTCCGCTGCCGCCCAGCCGGCCGCGCCGGAGGCCTGCCGCAACTGCGCCGCGTGATGCGGCCGAACTGCTCCTGCAACGACAGGCGGCTGCGGGCCGAGCTCGGGCTCAGCGCGAGAAAGGCGCGCAGCCGCGGGTCGGACAGGTCGGCTGGCACCGGGTAGTGGCGGTGGGTATGACGGTGGGCATGAGGAGGGGCATGGCGATGCGGGTGCGGTTGCTGATGCGCGCATTCTGGTGATGGCGATGTTGCCGGCAAATTGCTGGCAAGGGGCACCCGCGCCGTTGGTCGCGCACGACCCCCGGTTCGTCACGGTGCGACCGGCGTTCGTCGCGCCCACCCACGCAGAGTACCGCGCCGCGTAAGCTCGCGCTCCAATGATTCGCCGACCGCCCGAGCGCCCATGAAGCTCCGTTCGCCCCCGTCAGACGCGCCCTTGCCCCTGGGCGTCACCGGCAGCGGCCACGGCTGGTTCACGCGCTACCGGCGCTACCCGGTCTTCAGCGCGCCATGGGCACGGGGCCGTGTGCAGGTGCTGGGCGGCGCGGCGGCGCTCGGCCTGGCGTTGGCGGTGCTGACGCTGTTGGGCACTCCGCGAGAAGAGTTCCCGTTTGGCGGCATCCTGCAGCTGGGCTTGCACACGCTGGTGCCGCTCATCGTGGGGCCTTGGCTGGGCGTGGCGGTGCGCCGCCGCGCCTTGCCGGAGGCGCGCGAGTGGTTTGCACTCGTCGGCGTCATGGTGGCATTGGTCGTGGCGATGTTGGCCTTTCACGAGTTCGGCGCCAACCCGATGAAGCAGTGGGTCGCCGAGCGCACCGGCCAGCTCGACAAGGACGGCAAGCGCAAGCGCATCGTGATGATGATCGGCATGTCGGTCTCCTCGCCCGACTCGTCGGCGTCGGCGTCCGCTGGCACCACAGGCACGGCTGGCGGACGCGACGAGAACAGCCCGCTGACGAAGCTGATCAACGGCGCGAGCAGCGCGCTGATCACCTTCTTCTTCGCGGGCGGCGCCGCGCTCTGGGGCTGGCGGCGCGAACACGCAGCGTTGACGGCGCTGGCCCGCGAGCAGGAACTGGCGCAGGCCCAGGCCCAGCGGCGCGAGGCAGAGCTGCGCCTGTCGGTGCTGGCCGCGCAGGTGGAACCGCACTTCCTCTTCAACACCCTGGCCGGTGTGCGCAGTGCCATCGCCACCGACCCCAGCCGCGCCAGCGACATGATCGACCGCCTGGTCGAGTACCTGCGTGCCGCCATCCCGCGCTTGCGCAGCGACGGCGGCGCCCAGGCCACGCTGGGCGGCCAGCTCGATATCGTTCGCGCCTACCTCGGACTGATGGCCGCGCGCATGCCGCGGTTGTCCTGCGCCATCGACGCGCCCGCCGACCTGCTGGCCGCACCCTTCCCGCCGCTGATGCTGATCTCGCTGGCCGAGAACGCCGTCAAGCACGGCGTGGAGCCCAAGATCGGGCCCGTGCATGTTCAAGTGCGGGCGCGGCGCAGCGAGGACGGCCGGCTCGAGGTGACGGTGGCCGACGACGGCGCCGGCTTCGGCGCCTCGGCCGGCGGCAGCGGCCTGGGCCTGAGCAACATCCGCGAACGCCTGCAGCAGATGTACCCTGGACGCGCCGAGCTCACGATGCGCGCAACGCCTGATGGCGGCGTGGCCGCGACCCTCAGCGTGCCGATGGAGTGACGACGATGCCCACCGCCCTGATTGCCGACGACGAAGACCTGCCGCGCGCCGAGCTGCGCCGCATGCTGGCCGCGGCCTGGCCCGAGCTGCAGATCGTGGCCGAGTGCGAACACGGCCCGGCCGCGGTGGAGGCCATCGACGCCCTGGCCCCCGACATCGCCTTTCTCGACATCCGCATGCCCGGCATGAGCGGGCTGGACGTGGCGCGCGCCGCCAGCGGCCGCTGCCACACGGTGTTCACCACCGCCTACGACAGCCATGCGGTAGAGGCATTCAACGCCGGGGCGCTGGACTACCTGCTCAAGCCCATTGCCGCCGATCGCCTGGCGCAGACCGTGGCGCGGCTGCAGAACCGCCTTCATTCAGCCACAGCCGCACCCGAACTCGGTGGCCTGATCGAGCAACTTGCCGCGCAGTTGCAGCAGCGCAGCGCCAGCGGCACCGGCCCGCCGCGCCTGAAGTGGGTGAGTGCCAGCGTGGGCGACACCATCAAGATGTTCGGCATCGACGAGATTCTTTTCTTCCAGAGCGACGAGAAGTACACCCGTGTCGTGACGGCACGCGACGAGGCCCATGTGCGCAAGCCGCTGAAAGAGATGGCCGACGGGCTGGACCCCGATCTCTTCTGGCAGGTGCACCGCGGTGTCATCGTGCGCGCAGGCGCCATCGCTCGCGCGCAGCGCGACGAGTTGGGCCGCATCACCCTGCACCTGAAGGACCACGCCGAGCGGCTGGCAGTCAGCCAGGCCTACCAATGGCGGTTCAAGCCGATGTAGTGTCCGGGCAGGTCCGGCAGGCCACGGGGGCATACCGTCCACCCGCTGTGGGCGCAGCAGGGCGGGGCATACTTGTTCGTATCCGCGACCCCTGCCTGCGACTTGCCCCATGTCCAACGCCCTTCCCGCCACCGCCCAAGCCTCCGCTGGTGCCCCAATGCAGGACGAATTGCAGGCGCTGCGGGCCGAGGTGGCGCGGTTGCAGGGAATGCTGGACGCGCCGATGGGTCAGCGCCTGGAGGTCCAGGCGCAGGCGCAGTGGGTGATGGCCGCCGACCTGGCCGGGATCACGGTGTGGCGGCACGAATTGGCGACCGACCATGTCCACTACAACGCCCACGGTTTTGCCCTGTTGAACCTCGAGCCGCGGGCCGACGGCGTGCCGCTGGATCAGATCCGCCGACTCATGCATCCTGACGACCTGCCGCGCGTGGTGGCCTCGGTGCACAGGGTACTGATGACACCCGGCCCAGTGGATCTGGAGGTGCGCTTCCGGCGCGCCGGTGGCGGTTGGCGGCCCATGCTGACCCGCCGCGTCGTGCAACGCGACGCTCACGGGCTGCCGGTGGCTTTCCTCGGGGTAGCGCTCGACATCAGCGAGCGGCTGGCACAAGACCGACGCGCCGACGACTTGCATCGCCGCTTTGAACTGGTCACCCGCACTGCCGGCATCGGCCACTGGAGCCTGGAGCGCGGTGCGGCGAAAGCGCACTGGAGCGAGCCGCTGCGGTCGCTGTTCGGCCTGGACTCGCAGGCCGAGCTGCCGTCGCCCGCAGAGTGGTTCTCGCGCTGGGTGCACCCGGCCGATCGGGCCGCCACACAGGCCCGATTCGCGCACTGGATGCGCAGCCGCGAGCCGGTCGTCGACATGCACTTTCGTGTCCTGAGGCCGGATGGCCAGGTGCGCCAGGTCGTGACCCACTCGCGGCGCGAGTCGCGCGACCAGGGGCCACTGCTGTTTGGTGTGGTGATCGACGTCACCGAACAACGCAGCGCCGAGCAGGCCCTGCGCAGCGCCGTGGAACAACAAGCCCTGGCAGCCCGAGGCGCCGGGCTGGGCACCTGGCAACTCGACCTGAAAAGCGGCGTCACGTCCTGGGACGCGCAGATGTGGGCACTGCGCGGCCTGCGGCCACAACCCGAGGCGATGAACGAAGACCAGCGCCTGGCCGTCGTGCACCCCGACGACCGCAGCCGCTCCGCGCACGCCATCCGCCAGGCCATAGCCCACGGCAGCACACTGCACCTCGAATTCCGGGTCGTCTGGCCCGACGGCCAGGTGAGCTGGCTGGCGTCGCGCTCGTCTCAGGTGAACGACCTGGCCGCGGGGCCGGCGCAGCGCATCGGCGTCAACTGGGACATCACCGACAGCCGCACTGCCGCCGCGGTGCGCCAAGAGCGCGAAATCGCACTTCGTGAAAGCCAGGCCAAGTCGCGCTTCATGGCCCGCATGAGCCACGAGCTTCGCACGCCCCTCAACGCCATGCTGGGCTTCACCCAGCTGATGCAGAGTGACGAAGCCGGCGCGCCGCCCTCACCGGCCGGCGCCACCCGCCGTGCGCGGCTGGCACACGTGGCCTCGGCCGGCGCGCACCTGCTGGCCTTGATAGACGATGTGCTCGATTTGTCCAGCCTGCAAGGCGACGAGCTTCGCATCCACGTCGAAGCCGTGGCGTTGGCGCCGCTCGTTGCCAGCACCCTGCCCTTGCTGGGCCCGGCGCTCGCCGCGCATCCCGTGCAGTTGCGCCCCGGCGCGCTGGCCGATGTCGTGCAGGCCGATGCCAAGCGTTTGCGCCAGGTCCTGCTCAACCTGCTGTCCAACGCCATCAAGTACAACCGCGCTGGCGGCGACGTGCGGATCGAGTCGATGCGGCAGGGTGACGACGTGCTGATCAGCGTCACCGATACCGGCCGCGGCATGAGTCAAGAGCAACAACGACGGCTGTTCGAGCCCTTCAACCGCCTGGGTGTGGAAAGCGAAGGCATCGACGGCACGGGCATCGGCCTGGCCATCGCGAAGTCGCTGATCGATCGCATGGGGGGCTCGCTGCGGGTGCACAGCCAGCAGGGCACAGGCAGCGTCTTCGAAGTTCGACTGCTTGCATCCAGCCAAACGCCGACAGACGCCGCGGCGGAGGTCGAGCCAACCGCGACTGAAATATCCGCACCGTCCAGCGGCGCCGCGGCTCGCCGCCAGCGTGTGCTGTACATCGAAGACAACCCGGTCAACGCACTGATCATCACCGAACTGCTGGCTCGGCGCGATGACCTGCTGCTGGAGACTGCCGTGGACGGCGCCAGCGGCGTGGCGGCTGCCCAGATGATGCAGCCGGATCTCATCTTGCTCGACATGCAGCTGCCTGACGTCGACGGCTTCGAGGTGCTGCGCCGCCTGCGGGCAGACCCCCGCACCGCGACCATCGCCTGCGTGGCCTTGTCGGCCAACGCCATGCCCGAGGACATCGCGCGCGCACGCCAGGCTGGCTTGGCCGACTATTGGACCAAGCCGCTGGACTTCAAGGCCTTTCTCGCCGCGCTGGACCGCCATCTCGGAAGCACGATGGCTTAGTCTGAGTGCAACCCGGGTCGACGCCCTGCGTCGTCATCCCCCACTCAGGCCACCTCGGGCTCCTGCAGCAGACCGCGCTTGAGCAGCAAGGGCTGCACCGTGGCAGCGCGGCCGCGGAAGGCGACATAGGCGTCGGCCGGCGCCATGCTGTTGCCGCTGCCGTAGATGTGGGTGCGCAGGCGGGCCGCCACGTCGGCCGCGAAGGGGCTGCCGGCTTCGGTGAAGGCCCCGTAACCGTCGGCGTCCAGCACCTCGGCCCAGAGGTAGACGTAATAGCCGGCGGCGTACCCGGAACTGGAGAACAAGTGCTGGAAGTGCACAAGCCGGTGGTTCAGCCCCACGCCCGGCGGCAGGCCCAGCGAGCTCAGCAATTCGGCCTCGAATGCACACAGGTCGGCCGGCGGTTCGGCGTCGGTGCGCGCGTGCACGGCCATGTCCACCAGCGCACTGGCCGTGTAGCGCACCGTCTCGTAGCCTTGGTTGAACTGGCGCGCACGCTGCATGCGCTGCATCAGGTCGTCGGGAATCGGCGCATCGGTCTGCCAATGCCGGGCATGGCGTTTCAGCACCTCGGGCTCGGTCGCCCAGTGCTCGAACAGCTGCGACGGCAGCTCGACAAAATCACGCAAGACCTGCGTGCCCGACAGCCGACCGAACTGCACATTGGAGAGCAGGCCGTGCAGGCCGTGGCCGAACTCGTGGAACAAGGTGCGCACGTCGTCCAGCGACAACAAGGTCGGCGCGCCCGCTGCGCCGCGCGCGAAGTTGTTGTTGTTCAGGATGATGGGCAGCTCGGGCCCGCCATTGCGCCGCTGCCAGCGCAGCGCACTCATCCAGGCGCCGCTGCGTTTGCCTGCACGCGCAAAGTTGTCCTGCAGGAACACGCCCACGTTGGCACCGGATTCGTCGCTGACCTCGTAGGCTTTCACGTCGGGGTGGTAAACGGGCACATCGCTGCGCAGCGTGAAACGCAGCCCAAAAAGGCGCGACGCGCAGTCGAAAGCGGCCGCCACCATGCGTTCGAGCTGGAAGTAGGGTTTGACGTCAGCGTCGTCCAGCGCAAAACGCTCGCGACGCACTTTCTCGGCCCAGAAGCGCCAGTCCCACGACTCGATGGACTGCTGCACGCCCTCGCCCTGCATCACTTCCTGCAGCGCCTGGCGCTCGCGCGCCACGGCCGCCAGCGCGCGCGGCCAGACATCGCCCAGCAGGCCTTGCACGGCAGTGTGTGTGCCGGCCATGGTGTCGGTGAGCGCGTAGTCGGCATAGCTGGCGTGCCCGTGCAGGCGCGCCTGCTCATTGCGCAGGCGCAGTATCTGCCGCGCCACTTCGCGGTTGTCATGCTCTCCAGGTTGCTCGCCGCGGCCGGCCCAGGCGCGCCAGGCTTGTTCGCGCAGGTCGCGACGTTGCGAGAAGGTCAGGAAGGGTACCACCAGCGAACGCGACAAGGTGATCACATGCCCGGCCACACCCCGTTCGCGGGCTGCCTGGCCGGCTGCGGCGCGCACGAAATCGGGCAACCCCGCCAGGTCGGCCTCGTTGCCCAGCACCAGCTGCCACTGGCTCTCGTCGTGCAACACGTTTTGTGCGAAGCGTGTCGTCAGGCTGGCCAGCTCTTCCATCACCTGGGCGTAGCGAAGTTGCGCGGGCCCGGCCATGCGCGCTCCGGCACGAACGAAGTCCAGGTGCACCCGCTCGAGCAGCCGCAAGGCTTCAGCCGGCAGGCCGAGGTCGGCGCGGCGGGCGTGCAGTGCATCGACCCGCGCGAACACCGCCGCGTCCATGTAAATCGCGCTGGAATGCGCTGCCATGGGCGCGGCCATGCAGCGCTGCACGGCCTGCAGCGCCGGGCTGGTGGCCGAGGAGGTGAGGTTGTAGAACACGGCGGCCACACGCTGCAACAGCGCACCCGCGCGGTCGAACGCGGCCACGGTGTTGTCGAACGTGGGCGCGTCGGCCAGGCCGCCCAGGGCCTGCAGCTCGTCGCGGTGCTGCTGCATGGCCTGGCGCAGCGCGGGTTCGAAGTGTTCGGGCTGCAGCGCCGCGAAAGGCGGCAGGCCGAAAGGTGCCGTCCAACTTTGCAGCAGCGGATTGTTTACTGCCAGGTCCGGGGCGCCCATCACTTTTCCTTCCGGATGGCGATCTCGTCATCCTCGCGGTAGCGGCGGTCGCTGCAGTTGCTGAGCCAGCCCTTGCGCTCGGACTCTGTTGCATTGCTGCGGTCGGCCCACTTGGCGTTGCGCTCGTTCCAGTCGGTGACCCGGGCTTCGAGCGTGTTGACCTTGGCGTTGTAGGCCCGAATGATCTCTTCGCTCTGCGTCGACAGACGTAACCGCTCGGCCTCGAGCTCGGCGCGCAGGGCCACCAGGGCGGCTTGTTCGATATTCATCTCCCCGCGATGACGTTCTGCAGTGGCACCGCTGCGTCTGGAGGCGTTGAACTCGGCCACGCGGGCATTGAGTGCCTCGACCCGTGTTCCGTAGTCCTTGAAGCGCACACCGAGTTCATCGGCGACCTTGCGAAAGGCCTCGATGCCGGCACGCTCGTCGCGGACGGCCTGCTGCTCGACGCCGATGGAAACCTTCTCCGCGGCCAGCGGTTCACGCTGGGTTTCCAGCTCGGAGATGCGAACACGCAGGGTCTCTTCCTGTTTCAGACAGACACGCAGCTCGTCGCGTGTCAGCAGCGGCCCGCCAGCCACGCCGCTGCCCAGCGCGTTGGGCTTGGCGGCTGCGGTGGCCGCGGCAGCAGCCGCGTTGGCGGGCGGCTTGGCGGGCGGCTTGGCGGACGGCTTGGCGGGGGCCGGCTTCGCTGCGGCCGCCGCCGGTGTGGCGGGCGGCTTGGGAGCCGTCTGTGCGTGCACGCTCAGCGACAGGCTCGCCATCGCGGCAAGCAACACGCTGAAGGTGGATGCAGAAATCTTGTTCCGGGTCATCTGGGCCTCGATGCAAACCAGCCGGCGGCGCCGGCCAAGCCCGGAATTTTGCCACCCTTGCCCGGCGCGGCTCCGCTGAACCAGATCGCCACCGGTGCGGTGCCGCTGTGGCACAGTGCGCAGCCCTGCCTGCCACACCCCTGACCCATGCTCCCAGCCCCGCCTGCCCCCTTCAGCCCGCCTGCGAGCGGCAACCCGGCATGGCACTGAAGTCCACCATCTTCAAGGCGGCGCTGCAGATTGCCGACATGGACCGGTCCCTGTACGCCGACCACGCACTGACGCTGGCGCGCCACCCGTCCGAGACCGACGAACGCCTGATGGCCCGCGTGCTGGCTTTCGCCCTGAACGTGCCTGCCGACGACCATCGCGGCGCGCTGGTGTTTGCTCGCGGGCTGGGCGACGGCGACGAGCCCGATCTCTGGCAGCACACGCTGGCCGGCGTGCTGCTGCACTGGATAGAGGTCGGCCAACCCGCCGACGACCGCCGCCTGGCCAAGGCCTGCAGCCGCGCCGAGCGCGTCACCCTGTACTGCTACAGCCAGGCCGCACCGATCTGGTGGGCCGGCATCGCGCCCAGGGTGTCCCGGCTGCGCAACCTGCAGGTCTGGCAGATTCCCGCCGACGAGATCCAGGCGCTGGCCAAGCTCGTCGCGCGCTCGATGCAGCTGCAGGTGACGGTGCAAGAGGGGCAGATCTGGGTCGGCAACACCGCCGACAGCGTTGAGGTTCACTTGAAGTCACTGCAGTCGCCGCACCCATGAACGACGACGACAACTTTCTGTGGCTGGAAGAGGTGCTGGGCGAACCGGCCATGGCCTGGGTGCACCAGCAAAGCCAGCACAGCCAGGCCCGGCTTCAAGCCACACCCGGTTTCGATACCTTGCGGGCCGACATCCAGGCAGTGCTGGACTGTGCCGACCAGATTCCCCACGTGCAGCGGCGTGGCGCGTGGTTCTACAACCTGTGGAAAGACGCCAGCCACCCGCGCGGCCTGTGGCGGCGCACCACGCTGGCCCAGTACCGGCTGCCCGCGCCTGAATGGCACACCGTGCTCGACCTGGACGCATTGGCCGCTGCCGAAGGTGAAAACTGGGTCTGGGCCGGATCGACCTGGTTGGGCCCGGCCTACCAACGTTGCCTGGTGGCCCTGTCGCGCGGCGGCGCCGACGCCCGCGTGGTGCGCGAGTTCGACGCCGAAGCCTGCGCCTTCGTGGACGGCGGCTTCATGCTGCCCGAGGCCAAGTCCAGCGTCGACTGGATAGACATCGACCATGTCTTCGTGGCCACCGATTTCGGGGCCGGCTCGATGACGCACTCAGGTTACCCGAGGCGCATCAAGCGTTGGCAGCGTGGCCTGCCGCTGGCCACCGCACGCACGGTGTTCGAGGTCGGCGTGCAGGATGTGTGGGCCCGCGTTCAGGTCGATCACACCCCCGGGTTCGAGCGCACGGTATTCACCCGCGTGCCGCGTTTCTTCGCGTCGCACATCAGCCTGCTGCAAGGCACCCGCCTGGTGCCCGTCGACAAACCCATCGACGCCGAACTGAGCTTCTGGCGCGAGCACGTGCTGATCGAGCTGCGCAGCGACTGGAATCTGGGCCAGACGCGGTGGCCCGCAGGCTCGCTGCTGATGGCCGACGCCGCCGCTTACATGAAAGGACAGCGCGCGTTCAAGGCGCTGTTTGTGCCCGGCGAAGGCACTGCCCTGTCGGCCTGCACGGCCACGCGCAACACCTTGCTGCTGACGGTGTCGTACAACGTCACCAGCCAATTGCAAGCCTGGCACGTGGACCGCGGCCAGTGGCAGCGGCGCGACGTGGCCGCACCGCCGCTGGTCACCCTCAGCGCGGCGTCGCTGCACGACCCGCTGCTGCCTGCTGACGACCTGGCCGAGGCCTACCAACTGGGAGTGAACGGCTTCTTGCAGCCCGACTCGTTGTGGCTGGGCCACACCAGCCGCGACGCGCATGAAACGCTGAAAGCCCGACCACCGCTGTTCGATGCCACCGGCATGCGTGTGGAACAGCTCTGGGCGACCAGCCGCGACGGCACCCGGGTGCCCTACTTCGTGGTGTGGCCGCAGGGCGCCGAGGCCGATGGCGACAACCCCACCCTGCTGTACGGCTATGGCGGCTTCGAGGTGTCGCTTCAGCCGGCGTATTCCGGCGCCCTGGGCCGCAGCTGGGTTGGCCGCGGCGGCGTCTATGTGCAAGCCAACATTCGTGGCGGCGGTGAGTTCGGGCCCAGCTGGCACCACGCAGCGATCTTGCAGAACAAGCAGAAAAGCTATGACGACTTCGCCGCGGTGGCGGAAGACCTGATCGCACGCAAGATCACGCAGCCGCGGCGCCTGGGCATCAAGGGCGGCAGCAACGGCGGCTTGTTGGTGGGCGCGGTGATGATGCAGCGGCCCGAACTGTTCAACGCCGTGGTCTGCCAGGTGCCGCTGCTGGACATGCGGCGCTACCACCGCCTGCTGGCCGGCGCATCGTGGATGGCCGAGTACGGCGACCCCGGCCGGCAAGAAGACTGGGCCTGGATCAGCCGCTACAGCCCCTACCAGCAGGTACGCAAGGCCAGCGAGGGCGCGCAGTACCCGCGCGTGCTGTTCACCACCAGCACGCGAGACGACCGCGTGCACCCAGGGCACGCCCGCAAGATGGCTGCGCGATTGCAAGAACGTGGGCACGACGTGCTGTACTGGGAAAACACGGAAGGCGGCCACGGCGGCGCGGCCAACAACCAGCAGAGGGCCCAGATGATGGCGCTGGAATACAGCTTTTTGTGGCAACAACTGGGGCGATAACTCGCCGGGGTCCACGGGCATGCTGACCTGGATCGACGACGACACCCCCTTGCCGCCGGCCACGCAGGCGTTGGGCGACGACAGCGATGCGCCCGGCCTGGTCGCAGCCGGTGGCGGAATCTCGCCGGGCCGGCTCGACGAAGCCTATCGCAGCGGCATCTTCCCCTGGTACAGCGCCGGCCAGCCGGTGCTGTGGTGGAGCCCGGATCCGCGCATGGTGCTGCCCTGCGCCGAGTTCAAGCTGTCGCAGTCGCTGAGGAAGACGCTGCGCCGCTTCCTGCGCACCCCCGGCAATCAACTGCGCTTCGACGGCGACTTCCATGCCGTCATCAGCGCCTGCGCGGCGACACCCCGGCCGGGGCAGGACGGCACCTGGATCGTGCCGGCGCTGATGGACGCCTACCTGGCTTGGCACCGGGCTGGCCGCGTGCACTGCGTCGAGACATGGGCCGACGGCCAGTTGGTCGGCGGCCTGTACTTCGTGGCCATCGGCCGCATGTGTTTCGGCGAGTCGATGTTTTCGCGCTGCACCGATGCCAGCAAGATCGCCCTTGCCGCACTGGTCGCCGCCTGCCGCGAGCGCGGCATCAGCCTCATCGACTGCCAGCAGAACACCGGCCACCTGGCATCACTGGGCGGTCGCGAAATTTCGCGCAGCGCGTTCCTGGCCCATCTGAAAGTGGCCCTGGCCGAAGCCGAGCCGGCGGAATGGACCTATGATGAATCGGCGTGGCATCACCTCGGTCTGTAACCCGACCGGCCATCGCCCAGGCAGGCCCCCACCCGTGACGCACCCCAAGGAGCTTCCGCTGTCGTCGTTGCATTTCTATGCAACGGCTCCCTACCCGTGCAGCTACCTGCCGGGCCGCCAGGCACGCTCGCAGGTGGCCACGCCGAGCCACGCGATCCACGCCGATGCCTATTCAGGTCTGGTCGCCAATGGGTTTCGCCGCAGCGGCATGTTCACCTACCGACCCTATTGCGATGGCTGCCGCGCCTGCGTGCCGCTGCGCCTGCCGGTGGCCACCTTCGAGCCCACGCGCAGCCAGCGCCGCGCAGCCCGGCAGCACGGCACATTGCAGGCCCGCGTGCTGCGGCTGTGCTTCATCCCCGAGCACTACCAGCTCTACCTGCGCTACCAAGCGGGCCGCCACAGCGGCGGCGGCATGGACCACGACAGCGTCGACCAGTACACCCAGTTCCTGCTGCAGAGCCGCGTCAATTCACGGCTGGTGGAGTTTCGCGAGCCGGCGCCCGAGGGCCAGACCGGGGCGCTCAAGATGGTGTCCATCCTCGACGTGCTCAGTGACGGCATCTCCGCCGTCTACACCTTTTACGAGCCCGAAGAGCACACCAGTTACGGTACCGCCAGCGTGATGTGGCAGATCGACCAGACGCGGCTGCTCAAGCTGCCCTATTTGTACCTGGGTTACTGGATCGCGCAGAGCCCGAAGATGGCCTACAAGAGCCAGTTCGGCCCGCACGAGTTGCTGCTCGACGGCCACTGGCAGCCCGCCGCCGCCGCCCAGGTTTCAGGCTGACGCCACCCACAGCACGCCGCACTCGCCCTGCGATGCCCGGCCCTCGGTCTGCAACTTCAGCAGATGGGCCAGCAAGGACCGGCGCGCCACCGGGTACAGCGCAACCGGCACATCGGCATACACCGCCGGCAGCAAGGTGTCGATGGCCGCCGGCCCGAGTTCACGCAATGACACCCACACGCGGGCCTCGCGGCGCAGCCGGTGGGCGATCAAGGCCCGCAACACTTCGTGTGGGTGGGCCACCAGGAAGCCGTGGCCGGGCGCCAGCCAGTCGAGCTCGATGTCCAGCAAGCCGTGCAATGCCGCCAGGTAGGCTGCCATGTCGCCGTCGGGCGGGTTGATGACCACGGTCGAGCCCTGCATCACGTGGTCGCCCGTGAACAGCGTGGCCTCTTCCTCGAGCAGGAAGCACAGGTGGTTCGACGCGTGCCCGGGCGTGTGCAGCACGCGCAGCGTGGCGCTGCCGTCCGCGCCGACCATCGCACCGGCCATCGGCCCGCCCAGTGCGATGCGTTCGCCGTGCTGCAGTTCGCGCTGCGGCGCGAAGTGCGGGTCCTGCCACTCCGGATGGCTCGCGGTGCGCCCCAGCACGGGGGCCCCCGTGGCCTGCTGAAGCGCCACCGCACCGGGTGAATGGTCGCGGTGGGTGTGGGTGACGAGGATGCGCTCGATCGCGCCGCCGGCCTGCGCCGCCGCACTCAAAAGCGCCTGCAGGTGGGTTGCGTTCTCGGGCCCGGGGTCGATCACCGTCCAGCCTGCCCCGCCGCCCGCGCTCACCAGGTAGGTGTTGGTGCCGGGCCCGGTCATCGGCCCGGGGTTCGGCGCGGTCACCCGCAGCACGCGCGCCGACAGGCGCACCGCCACGCCAGGCTGGATATCGCAGGCCACGTCGCCGCGGCCCAGCGGGTCGAGCCGCGCGATTTCGGC
>Ga0105048_10011112_pt1 | contig 14223 bp, 12 predicted proteins | sample MAT05_FD_78382 | JGI IMG/M metagenome (GOLD analysis project Ga0105048, IMG submission 78382) | Freshwater microbial communities from Lake Fryxell liftoff mats and glacier meltwater in Antarctica - MAT-05 | ecosystem: Environmental > Aquatic > Freshwater > Ice > Liftoff microbial mat | place...
ATCAACCGCTTCGTCGCCGAGCACAACCAGCAGCCCAAGCCCTTCGTCTGGACCGCAGACCCCGACAGGATCATCGCCGCCGCAACACGGGGGCGCCAAACGTTGGAAGCAATCCACTAGCGGCCCGTTGGCAAATCCTTGTAGGCGACGCCTTTATCGACGCGGACATCCTGCGGCAGGCCGAGGACACGCTCGGCGATGATGTTGCGCAGGATCTCGTCCGTGCCGCCGGCGATGCGCAGGCCCGGCGCCCACATGTAGGCGTTGTGGAAGGCGCCTTGCATCGGAGCGAGATCGGCGTCGGAGATGATGCCGTAATGATCCTCGCTTTCAATAGCCGCGTTTGCGAGATCCTGCATGCGGTTTGCGTTGAGGATCTTGCCGATGGAGCTTTCGGGGCCGGGCGTTTGACCCTTCGAAAGCGCGGTCATCGTGCGGTACTTGCCGAGGGTGTAGCCTTCGGCGCTGACATACCAACCGGCGAGTTTTTCGCGGAAGGCCTGGTCCTGAAGCAGTGAGCCCTTGCCCGATGGCGAGGGCGTGTTGCGGGCGAGTTCGAGGATTTCGGCGTACTCGGGTCCGGCCGAACCGCCGACGGCGAGGCGTTCGTTCATCAGCGTGACGAGGGCGACGTTCCAGCCATTGCCGACTTCGCCGAGGCGTTCTGAGTCGGAGATGCGCACGTCGGTGAAATAGACTTCGTTGAAGTTGGAGCCGCCTGACATCTGGTGGATGGGACGGACCTCCACTCCGGGGGCCTTCATGTTCACGACGAACATGGTGAGGCCCTTGTGCTTTTCCTTCTCGGGATTGGTGCGCACCAGCACGATGCCATAGTCGGAATAGTGGGCGCCGGAGGTCCAGACTTTCTGGCCGTTGATGATCCAGTCATCGCCATCCTTCACAGCGCGCGTCTTCAGACCGGCGACATCGGAGCCGGCGCCGGGCTCGGAGAAGAGCTGGCACCAGATTTCATCGCCGCGCAGCGCCGGGCCGACATAGTGCTTGACGCGATCGGGCTTGTGGAAGGCGATGACGGTGGGGATGCACATGCCGAGGCCGATGGCGAAGGGGGCGACGGGCGCCTGGAACTTCTGTTCCTCCTGACCGAAGATCACCGAGAAGATCGGCGGCAGTTCGCCGCCGCCGACTTCCTTGCGCCAGGTGAGGCCGACAAATCCGGCGGCGGCTTTCTTCGCCTGATAGGCCTTGGCGGCCTGTAGCCATTCGGCAGTGTCCGGGCGGGCGCCCGTGCGGGCGGAAGGCGCGCCGAGCGTTTTCTCGAGCCATGCGCGGGCTTCGGCGCGGAAGGCGGCTTCTTCCGGGGTGTCGTTGAAATCCATCTGACTCTCCTAGGCCGCGTTCTTCTGTTCAAGACGACGCACGAGCTTTTCCTTCCACACGCCGGGGCCGCCGGCCTGTACGGCGAGCAGCTTGGCGCGGCGATAGAAGAGGTGACAGTCAATCTCCCACGTGTAGCCCATGCCGCCGTGCGCCTGGATGTTTTCCTTGGACGCGAAGTAGTAGGCGTCGCATGCCGCAACGCGCGCGGCGGCGGCGGCGATTGGAAGCTGCGAGGCCTGTGTCGAGAGCGCCCAGGCGCCGTAATAGGCGTTGGAGCGCGCTAGCTCGATGCCGACATACATGTCCGCGAGCTTGTGTTTGATCGCCTGGAAGGAGCCGATCTGGCGCGAAAAGGCGTAGCGGGTCTTCGCGAAGTCGACCGACATTTCGAGGCAGGCTTCGGCTCCGCCGATCTGCTCGAAGGCGATCAACACAGCGGCGCGATCCAGCACCTGCTCGGCGAGATCCCAGCCTTCGCCGGCCTTGCCGATCCGCTCGGCGTCGGCCTTGCTGAAGGTGAGGCGGGCGTGGCTTCGCGTGGGATCGAGCGTTTTCAGCGATTCACGTTTGACGCCGGGCTGCGTGAGATCGACGAGGACGAGCGACAGGCCCTGCCCTTCACGCGCAAGCACGACGGCATGCGTGGCGATGTCGCCGTCGGTGACGGGGATTTTGACGCCGGTGAGTTTCGAGCCGTCGAACTGTGCGTCGATGGAGGATGGCGATGGCGCGCCAGGGCCTTCCGAGATGGCGAAGGCGCCGATGATCGAGCCGTCTGCGATGCCCGGGAGAATGCGGGCGCGCTGGTCTGGAGACGCGGCGAGCAGCAGGCCTTCCGCGAAGAAGTAAAGCGTCGAGGAGAAGGGCACCGGAGCGAGGGCGCGGCCGAGTTCTTCGGCCAATACGCAGAGCTCGAGCCGACCCAAACCGAGGCCGCCGTACTCTTCAGGAACTGCTACGCCGAGCCAGCCCTGCTCCGCGATCGCTTTCCACAGCGAGGCGTCGAACGCCTTGGCATCGTCGTTCAGTATGTCGCGCACGGCCTTTTTGCTGGACCTGTCGGCCAGAAATTTGCGCGCCTGGTCGCGCAGCATCTTCTGGTCGTCTGAGAAATCGAAATTCACCGGCGGGTTTCCTCTCTAGATGCGTGTCGTGCGGCCCGCCCAGAAGGGCTCGCGCAGTTTGCGTTTGAATATCTTGCCTGAATCCTCGCGCGGCAATTCGGCGCGGAAATCGACGGAGCGTGGGATCTTGAAGCCCGAAAGATGTTCGCGGAGATAGGCTTTGACGCCCTCCTCGCTCAAGTCCTGCCCGGGTTGCGCCTGAACGCTGGCGTGGACGGCTTCGCCGTACTCGTCGTCGGGAATGCCGAACACCGCGCAATCCGCGACGCCGGGCATACGATGAAGTACGGCTTCGATCTCCGCGGGATAGATGTTGACGCCGCCGGAGATGATCATGTCTTTCGAGCGGTCGCACAGATAGAGAAATCCGTCCTTGTCGAAATAGCCGAGGTCGCCCGTGGCGACGAGGCCGACCTTTGCGGTGGCGTGGCGCTTGGCGTCGTCCTTGTGGTAGGTGAAGTCCGCAATGTTGGTGAAGGCTGCGGTGACTTCGCCGATTTCGCCCTGGGCCAGCGTATTGCCTTCGGCATCCGTGATGCGCACGTCGGCGCCCGGCATGGGCGTGCCGACAGTGCCCGGATGCGAGAGCCATTGTTCGGACGTGCAGAACACGACGCCGCCGGTTTCAGTGGAGCCGTAGTACTCGTTGATCACAGGCCCCCACCATTCGATCATCGCGCGCTTGACCGGCGCCGGGCATGGCGCGGCGGCGTGGACGACGAATTTCAGCGAGGAGAGATCGTATTTCTGCTTCACGCCTTCCGGGAGCTTCAGCAGCCGGTTGAACATGATCGGCACCATGTGGATGTGCGTAATCCGATGCTGCTCGATCATCTGGAGCAGCTCTTCCGGCTCGAACCTTGCTTCGAGATGCAGCGTGGCGCCCTGGCGGGCGGCGACCATGCCGTAGGCATTGGGAGCCGAGTGATACATCGGGCCGGTCATGACGCTGATTATCTGGTCGGCGGGATGCGTTGCGAGGCCGAAGATAGCGAGCAGGCTGTGCATGGATGCTTCGGCCTGCTCGGGCGTTGGGGCTGCGCGTCGGACGCCTTTCGGATTTCCAGTGGTGCCGGACGTGTAGATGATCGTGCCGGGATTGGCTCGCAGCGCACTGGACCATGGCGCAAAGCCCTCAAGCCAGGTTGACCAGTCGCGGGCGCCCTCGGGCGCCTGCTCCGGCTGTGGCGGCACGCCGTAGGCGGCGGCGATTTCGGGCGGGGTTGGCACGGTGAAGACGTGGACGCCGTCGGGAATGACGGCGCGGATGCCCGCGTGAAGATCGGAATGGATCACGATCGCCTTCGCGCCAGAGTTCTCGAAAATGTAGCGCGCCTCCTCTTGCGTGGCGTGCCAGTTCACTGGCGTTGGGTACACGCCGAGAATGCCGGCAGCCATGCTGGCTTCGAAGAAGGGGAAGTCATTGCGCAGGAACAGCGCTATGATGTCCCCGGGTTGGAGGCCGATGCTGTCGAGGCCTGTCGCGGCGCGGGCGGCGCGCAGGCCCAGCTCGGCTGTACTCAGGCGGCGTTGGCCGCTGACGATATCACCCAAGACATGTCTCCCTGATGATCCGGTGGGCCGGATTCTATCTATGGTCGCTCAGTGCCGGGTTGCGAACCTCACGCCCAGCTTGCGGATGGCATGCACGAAGTTGTTCGGCGCGATGTCGATCTCGCCAGTCCATTCGATATCCGGCATTCGGCCGAGCAGCTGGCGATACGCCTCCTCCAGCTGGATCTGCGCGACGCGCTTGCCGAGGCAGACATGGGGGCCATAGCCGAAAGCAAGATGCTTGCTGGCTTTGGCGCGGGCGACGTCGAGGGTGTCGGGATTCTCGAACACGGCCGGATCGCGGTTTGCGGCGCCGTAGTACATCACCACCTTCTCGCCCGCGGCGACCTTCTGGTCGGCGATCATCGCGTCCTGCAGGGCCGTGCGCCGCATGTAGATGACGGGGCTGACCATGCGGATGAACTCGTCAGCCGCGTTGGTCAGAAGGTCCGGTTGAGCGATCAGTTTTGCCTTCTGGTCCGGAAATTCTGTCAGCAGCTTCATGGCGCCGGACAGCGTGTTGCGCGTGGTGTCGTTGCCAGCGAACACGATCAGCAGCCAGGAGCCGTCAAGATACTCATCGCTGAGCAGCTGGCCATCGACCTGCGCGCGGGCGATGGCAGTCATGAGATCGGCTTGCGGATCCTGCCGCCGCTTGTGCAGCATGTGCTGGCCGTAAGCGAACATCTCTTCGACGTTGTTGTTGAAGTCAGCGACGAACTGCATCAGCTCGATGCTGGGGGCTATCGGCTGGGCGGCCTGTTCGGCGGCGAAGTTCTGGGCCATTTCCAGATAGTGCATCCAGTGCAGGAATTTCGGGCGGTCTGCTTCGGGCACGCCGAGGATTTCGCAGAGCGTGTAGAGCGGCAGACGCGAGGAGAATTCCTCGACCAGATCGCAGGAGCCCTTGGCCGCCATGCCGTCGATGAGGCGGGAGACTTCGCCCTGCACTTTCTGGGTCAGCGTCTTCAGATAGCCGGGCGTGAAGAAGGGCATGTGCTCGCGGCGCAGCTGCAGATGGTGCGGCGCATCGAGGTTGATCATCGTGTCCAGCGAGGCGCGACCGAGCAGCATGTGGCCCATGCCCGGCTTGGGCGTGTTCATCAGGATGCCGCCGCGCTGCGAGGAGAATGTCGCCGGATCGCCATTCACGCGCATGACATCCGCATGCCGCGTCACCACCCAGAAGCCGGGCCAGCCTTCGGGCTCAGGGTGCCAGCAGACCGGGGATGCAGTGCGCAATTTCGCAAAGGCGTCGTAGGGCTGTCCCTGCGTAAAGAGCTTGCCGTCGTTGAGGTGCAGCCCTTCGAGCCGCGGATAGGCCTCCGGATAGTTCGGCCCGGGGATTCCCTCGACCGCCGTCTGGCTGATCAGCTGCATTCAATGCCTCCACAACGCCAACGCGAGGAGAGCTTGCGCGCACGTCAACCTATGCGCAAGGTACGACGCAGCGTCAGGCGCCGCCGATCATGGTTGCGGCAAGACCGCACGGGGTTGGCATCGTTGGGGCCGCGTGGCCCCGCTATTTGCGCGCGCGCTTTGCGGGAGCCTTGGTCTTCTGCTTACGCTCGGCGATGCGGCGCTCGCAGATGGCGACGAAGCCGCCGGCCATGAAGCTCGCCATCCTGTCCTTGACGGCGGCGAAGTCATTCGACTCGCACAGGCCGTTGGAGAGACGGTCGATGCGACCAGAACGCGCGAGCGTCAGCATGAGGCCGCCCGACACAAAGTGGTAGCCCCAGAAGATATCCTCCTCGCTGCAATCCGGCAGGGCGCGCTTGAGGAGGCCGATCAGCTTCAACACGACGACGTCGAAGTGTTCGTCCATCAGGGCTGCGCCGTAAGGCATGTTGGCGGCGACGGCGCCGAGACGGCCGTAGTTCATCCAGCCCTCTCCGCCCTCGCTGTAAAGATCAAGGTCGGTATCAAGGAAGGCGCGCAGGGCGCCTTCTACCGTCGGCTTTCCGGCGGAGGCTTTCTCGTAGGCGTCGAGGGCGGCGACGCGTAGCTCGCGCGTGACCTGTGCGCGGCGGGCGAACACGGCGTCGAACAGTTTCTGCTTATCGGTGAAGTAGTAATTCATCAGCGTGTGGTGGACGCCGACGCGTTGGGCAACGTCCTTCATTGTCACGCCGTAGAGCCCATGCTCGGAGAACAGCAGCTCGGCCGCGTCGAGGATCTGCTCCATCATCTCCGCGCGTTGCTCGGCCTTCTTGGTGGGCTTCGCTTTTGCTGGCGCTGAAACCGCCATCACTCTCTCCGACTTTAGCCACCGGGGCTCGCACGGGGGTCGCACCGGCATTCCGATTTGACAAGGGCTGCGGAGCCTATTCGGCGCCGAACTCCTTGCGCAGCCTGCGTTTGTCTATCTTGCCGGTCGCCGCGAGCGGAATTCTGGGCAGCCGGATGACAGCGTCAGGCAACCACCACGAAGGAACGCGGCCTTTCAGGAGGCCCAGCAACTCTTCATTGCTGGCCTCATGACCGTCGCGATTTTCGACAACAAGAACGGGGCGCTCGCCCCATTTCGAGTGCTGGCGCGCGATGACCGCGACATTGGCGACGGCGGGCGAGGTTCCGACAATGGCCTCGATCTCGGCGGGGTTGATCCATTCGCCTCCGGATTTGATCAGGTCTTTCGCGCGGCCCGTGATGTAGAGGCTGCCGTTGTCGCTGATGCGGGCGAGGTCTCCGGTGTCGAACCAGCCATCGGCATCCACGGCCGGCTCCTCGATGCCATAGTAGCGATGGACGGCGCTGTGGCCTTTCACACGCAGCCGGCCTTCTGTCTCGCGCTGTTGCGGCAGGGCCTTGCCTTCGGAGTCAGTGAGCAGGACGTCGACGCCGATGGCGATGCGGCCGGCCGTGGCGGCTTCGCGTTCGGGCAGATGCGATGGCGCAATGGCGCCGAGCGGCGTGAGTTCGGTCATGCCCCAGCTTGTCTGCACGATGGCGCCGAGGCGCGTCTCGACACGCTCCATCAGGCTTTCCGGCATCGGCGCGCCGCGGACGATGATGCGTTTGAGTGTGGGAACATCGCCGCCAGTCTCGTCGAGATAATCGACGAGGCCAAGCCATACGGTTGGAACAGCGGCGGCGAGCGTTGCGCCTTCGGACTGGATGAAGCGCGCGAGACTGGCGCCGTCGAGGTTCTTGCCGGGCAGCAGGAGCGAGGCGCCGACCGCGGGCGCGGCGAACGGGAGACCCCAGCCATTGGCGTGGAACATCGGCACGACCATAAGGATGCGGTCGCTGGCGGTGGGCCCGATCACATCCGCCTGCAGCACGCGCAGGGTATGGAGATATGACGAGCGGTGCGTGTAGACGACGCCCTTGGGCTCGCCTGTCGTGCCCGAGGTGAAACAGAGACCGGCGGGGGCGTTTTCGTCGAACGCGCCCCACTCCACGCGGGCACCGGTTTCCATCTCGCTGTGCAGGATCACCGAAGCGGGTGACGCCATTGTTTCGACTTCGACGGGCTCGTCGATGACAATGATGCGCTCAATGGTGGGCGCGAGCATGGCGAGATCAACGCCCATCCGCGCGAGGCTTGAAGCGACAACGAGCAGGCGACATTCGGCCTGGCGCACCATGCTGGCGAGCGTTTCGGTGGCGAGGCGCGGGTTGAGCGTGTGGACGACGGCGCCCATGCCGGCGATGCCGTACCAGGCTTCGACATGCGCCTGTGTGTTCCATGCCAGCGTGGCCACACGATCCCCGAAACGCACGCCGAGCTGGCGCAGGCCGGACGAGAACGCCTGACTCCGCGTGAGCAGCTGTTCGTAGGTGAGCCGCGTGAAGGCGCCACTGTCGGTCGCCGTGACGACGCCGGCCTTCGGATACCACTTCGCAGCATGCTCGAGCAGCCGATTGAGCGTCAGCGCGTAGTCCTGGACGTAGGGTGTGGTCATGGGGCGGCGGCCTTGGCGGCTCCTTGTTCGCGCCCCAACGCGCGCGACAGGAAGAGATGCATGACGATCGCCAGAACGTAGAATGGCGCCAGTGTGTAGAAGGCGAGCTGCAGCGGATTGGTGTGGCCCTGCGCGCTGAACATGTCGCTCATGGCGCCGAGATAGGTCGGGCCGAGGCCCAGCCCGATCATGTTCATGATTAGGAGCAGGATGGCGCCCGCGAGTGTTCTCTGCTCGGGCTTCACCTTGGCCTGCACAAGCGCGACGGCGGGCGAGAGGTAGAAGTAGTTTAGCGCAGTCGGCAGGGCGAGGAAGACCAGCGCCAGCGGCCAATCGGGCGCCCAGACGAAGCCGACAAACAAGGGCGCTGCGATGGTGAGCGCGATGGCGGGCAGGAGCGCGTAGGCGCGCTGTGTTTTCGGAGCCCAGCGGTCGAGCAGCCAACCTGAGACGAATACGCCTGCACCGATGCCAAGGCCGATCAGGATCGCATACCACACCGCAACCTGTTCAAGCGTCATGCCCTTCTCGCGCATGAGGAAGAGCGTGGTGAAGTTCAGGACGGCGTAGGTGATGAATTGCGTCGCAGCAGCCGACAGCGCCACGAGCAACAGCACCGGGCGGGACAGGAACATGCCGAAGGTTTTCCAGAAGCTCTGGCGCTCGACGGGCGCGACTGAAGTCTCGGGAATGACGGTCGCATCCAGGACCGGCGCGACTTCCATTGCGCCGCGCCGGGCGCCTGCCGCCACGCCGACCACGCCGAGAACGACGAAGGCATCGCGCCAGCTGTAGGAGGCTGCGACGCTGGCGCCGAAGGCGACGCCCAGGGCTTGCCCGATTGGCGGGCCGAGATTGTAGACGCCGCAGGCCATGCCGCGCTTGTTCGCGGGGAAATAGTCGGAGACGATCGAGTATGACGGAGGCACGCCGCCTGCCTCGCCGACGCCAACCGTCATGCGCGCGACAGCGAGTTCGGGATAGCTGCGGGCAAGACCGCACGCGATGGTCGCGGCGCTCCACAGAGTGCAGGCGATACCCACGATGCGCACGCGGTTGTGGCGATCAGCCAACCACGCAATGGGTAGCGAAATCGTGCAGTAGAATGCGGCGAAGTACAGCCCGCCGAGCAGACCGAGCTGGCCGTCGGTGAGATGCAGCTCGTCCTGGATTGGCTTGGACAGGATGGAGAGCAGCTGGCGATCCAGGAAGTTCAGAACGTAGACGAAGCACAACATGATCAGGGCGAACCATGCGCCCTCCCCCACCTGCTGCGCCTGAACCGCGCTGTGGTTTGCCTTGACCGTCATATGCCCTGGCCTCCCGATTGGATGTGTTGCGAAGACGGGCGCCGATCGGGCCACGCGGCCTTGCGGACATCACCCGAAAGAAAAGTGCGGCAGACAGCGGTTGCTGCCTGCCGCAGGTCCCTTGGGGGGGGGTAGAACGATTTCTTGACGCCGATCTCGAAGGTGCGACCCAGCGGGTTGCCCATGAACGGATCGTAGCCGAGTTCTTCCTGGGCCTTGGGCGGCATGCGATCGAAGATGTTCGCAACCGTCGCGGTCAGGGCGAGGTCTTCGGTGACTTCCATGCGGTATGTGAAGTCTGTCGTGATCCAGTCCTCACCATTCTCGCCGTACTGGATGCCAGCCCGCTCGTCGGTGACGGCCGAGACATAGTTCACGCCGAGGCGGAAGCTCTGCTGATCTAGCCGGTAGCTGGCGGCCAGGTTTGCGCGCAGTTCAGGAGACGCCAGCGCGAAGGTCGCGAAGTTCAGCGAACCGAGACGATCATCGCCGGTCGACACGACGACGCCGTCAAGCGAGGTCGGGCCGGTTTTCAGTTCGGTGATTTGCGTGGCGGTGAAGTCCAGCGTCAGGTCACCCGGCCCAAGCGGCAGTGAGTAAACGGCCTGAACGTCGAAGCCATTCGTCTTCTGTCCGGGGCCATTGCCGTAAAGAGTCGTGACCGAAGAGAAGCCCGACGCGCCGCTCAGTCCAACGGCGCAGACGCCGTTGAAGCTGATGCGGCTTACCAGAGGATTCACGTTCGGGTCGCAGGTGGTGATTGTGCCGCCGGGGCCATTGAACACGAGGCTGGCGATCTGGTTGGGATCAGCGATCTGTCCGATCTGGTCTTCAGTCTCGATGTCGAAATAGTCGACGATGAGGCGGAAGTCGTGATCGGGCGCAAAACCCTGGCTGTCCCAGATAGCGCCGAGGTTCATTGCCGTTGCAGTTTCGGGCGTGATGCTGCTGTCGGTGACGAAAGTGGCGCCAGGCCAGTTGCCACCTGCGACGGTGTATGTGCGCGCGGCGGCCACCTGTGCGCCAGGGATGACGCCAACAGGCGGGGCCTGGTAGTTGGTGCCGTAGGACGCGCGGAAGGACAGCGGACCCCAGACATCCCATTTCCCGGCAACCTTGTAGACCGTCGCGCCAAGGCCGCCCGAGAACTCCTCGCGCCGCACGGCGGCCTGGATATTCACATTGTCGAGCACCGGGATCTGCAGCTCGCCGAACAGCGAGTACTGCTGCTGGTCTGCATAGTTCGCAGGATCAGGCACGAAGGCAATGAACGCGCCGGGGCTGTCAGGCGTGCAGCCACGGAAGCCGGGGCTGGTGGTCGGCAGCGGGTTCTGTTCGAGCGCGGGCGAGCCCGCGCCGTTCTGGCTGGTCGTACCATCTGGCCACATGCAAGGGACCGAACCGTTCATGAACGGGCTGTTGACCGTCTCGCGGCTTTCGAACTGACGACCCTGTGCGCCGAGCGCCCAACCGACTTCTCCGCCCGGAAGCTGGAGACCCGTCTTGCCATTGAACACGAGGTCGGCAGTGAGACTGGGGGAAACCGTCTCGACCTGACGCTCGTCGAACAGCCAGCGGGCGAGGTCGACCGAGTTTTCCGTGCCCGCAACATATTGCGGGTTGGCGAGCCCGCGGACTGGCTGGTTTGCGAACGACGTGGCGAACGGGCTCCACCACTGACAGTTGCCCCTGCCCGCCAGCGCCGCGTTCTGGGTGCCGAAGCGGTTTGGATCGAGATCGGGCGCATTGCAGCTCGGACCGCCGAAGCCGTTGAGCGCCTGCTGGAAGCGGAAGCCGAGGATGTCGGGGTGGGGTGTTGAGATTGATCGACTGATTGTATGTGACGGCGAAGTCGTAGTTCACGTCTTTCGCGATACCGGCCCAGTCGCCGAGCTGGCCATCGAGGCTGGCCGAAATGCGCCACAACTGGTTGTCGATCTTGTCGGGCACGCCCTGCCCGCCAAACGCCGTGTTGCCGCCATGGCCAAGCACGCGATAGGTCACCGGCGTGAAGCCAGAAGCTGCGCCTGTCCCGGTTCGCGCCGCGAAAGCTGCTGCATACGGGTTGGTGATCGGCACATAGAACTGGAACGTTGCGCCGGTCGCCATCGCCGGGCCCTTGAGCACGGGCTGCGAGGGCGATGCAAACATGTGCGGCGTCTTCACCTGGCCGTAGGCAGCTTCAACATGGAAGTTCGTGTTGTCGTTGAAGGGGCCATTGAGCTGCGCGAAGGCGCGGTAGATGTCGTTGTCTTCGACCAGATTGTAGTAATTCGAGTAATTGTAGGCACAGGTGAAGTTGTTGTCGTACCGGCCGCCAACAGCCGCGCACGAGGCCGGCGTGAAGTCGGACGTGATGCCCGCGATGGGCGCGCCGAATTCAGCGCCGTTGGCGCCGATCGTGGGCGTTGCTGGCAGCGGGCCGAGCGGCAACCAGCCGGTGAGGTTGGTGAGCGTGGACCACGGCGCCGGGTTATAGTTGCCAACGCCAGCCGCCGGATTGAACGAATCCAGCGTGAAGTCGCGGTCGATGGCCTTGAGTGCGGAGCGGTGCTCCCACTCTGCCGACCACAGGAAATTGATGTTGTCGTCGCCGAAGCCGCCCAGAATGCTGAGGCCGTAGTCGCCATCTGAGCTGTCGATGTATTTGTATTGCGCGTTGACCTGAAGGCCGACGAAGTCATCGCGGGTGATGAAGTTGACGACGCCGCCCGTGGCGTCTGCGCCGTCTTTCAGGATCTCGACACGCTCAAGCGCCGCAAACGGAATGTTCGACGTGTTGGAGCTCATACGGCGGCCGTTGAGCAGGGTCAGCGTCTTGTCTGCACCGATGCCGCGCAGGTTGTAGTTGACCGAGCCGATGAGAGCGGGACCGCCGAAGTAATACGCTTCGCCCGATGTCGGTCCGGCGATGGTGAGGCTTTTTGCGAACTCAAGGGCCGTTGGCGCCCCGCGGCTTTCCAACTCTTCCTGCGTGAACACCTCGACTGGAAGGGCCGCATCCTCGGGCGTTCCCTGGATGAATGAGCCGGTGATGACAACACGATCCCGGCTTTCGGCCTCGCCGTCGGCTGGTTGAACCGCGACGGTCTGGGTGTCGTTTGTCTGGGCCCAGACGGGCGCAGCGCCCGCCAAGCCAATGAGGATCGCAGCGCCGGACGCGCTGCGGAGCATGCTGTTCACGATAACGTCCTCCCAAATCAGAACCTTTGATTGGCTCATTCTCTTGCGAGTGAACTTTGCGAGACTCAGGTCGTCCGTCAACAGATATTCACGCTCGTGAGAGTGCATTATGCGCATGCAGCAAGACGCACCCTGCCCGTCGCCAAACGCTTGGCCGACGCACCAAGAGAGCGCTGCTCAGTCCGCATTTCGCTATGTCACCTGGATGGGCACGGCTTTACGTCCGGCGCTGGCATTCTTGTGCAGGTGCGACCGCGATTGCGAATGCGGGTCGCCCAACGGGCCGCGAATGCTCAGATCGTAAAGTCTGCCACGGCCTGCTTTTCGGCCGGACGTGACCATCGCGCCGCGAAGCACGGCAGGACCAGCAACGTCAGCAGGGTCGCCGTCGTGAGACCGCCGATGACCACGGTCGCCAGTGGCTTCTGCACTTCGGCGCCGGGACCGAAAGCAAACGCCATCGGGATGAAACCGAGCACAGCGACGAGCGCGGTGGTCAGCACGGCGCGGAGCCTGCTGGTCGCGCCTTCGATTGCAGCGACATCGGGCGGCGCGCCGTCTGACAGGCGCTGCTCGATTGCCTGCATCAGCACCTGCGCGCGTCGACCGCGAGGGTCACCCTGCCCGGTAGAAGCAGGTCGATCCCGCCGCCACGCTCGACCGTAGCGAGCGCAACGCCAGAGGCGGGCGCATCGCCTGGCGCTAGCGCGACAAAGCCCTCGACGTGTTCGCCTTCGGCTTCGGCATGCTCTCCGTGCTCTTCACCGGCGGGCTCCGTAGTTGCGGACTCAGCGCCGGAATGCGGATCAAATGCCCGCGCAAGCATGAAACCTGCTCCGGCCGCAACCAATACGGTCGCGAGAATGCCCGCGTGGGCGCGCTTGAATGGCATGAAAGCCTCCTGGAATCTGACGACGAACTGCGGCGAGCGCAGGTGTTCGTTCAGACGCGGGGCGGGCGTTCAGGCGCGTTGGCAGGGGTGAAGACAGGCTCGTCCGTTTCAAAGAACGTGCGAGCGGGCGCCGCGAACAAGGCTACGGACGCGCCGGTTGTCGCGGGAGCGACGGCTGAGTGGCTGCAATGGCCGGCTGCGTAGACGCAGTTCGCATCGACACATCCGTCGTCGGTAAAGCCTGTCGCGTCAGACACTACCGTCGCTGCGGACTGCTCGGAACATGCCAGGTCGCAACCTTCTGCGGCACAGGCCATCGCTTCGAGCGACGGGGTGAACGCGAACAGGAGAGCGAGAAAGGTCATCACGACCCCCAGCGTCCTCATCCGGTTCTGCAGTATGCGCATCATTGTGGCCGCTTATCACACGTGCAGATGAATGGCGCGGTGGTTCTCGCTGCTGGTGTTGTTGTGATCGCCGCATGAACTGCAGCGCGGGTCGAGGTGAAACGGTATAACGGACGGTCGAGGCGCCGCATCCCCGGCTGCAAAGATAAGCGCCCTGCTTCGCGTTAAACGCGCTAAGGCTGTCTCAAGCAGATGTGGAGCGTACGATGCGGGCCGACAAAGATTTCAAGACCTACGAACAGGCGCTGAGCGCCGTTCAGCGGTTTGGCGAGCTTGCGGAGGCTGACCACAAGAAGGGTCGCAACAAGGAAGCGCAGTACAACCTCGCGCATGCGACATTTGTCGGTGTTAAGCACCTCATGTTCATGGCGGCTGATGCTGCGATTGACCGCGCCGAGGCCCGGGATCTGGCTTCCAAGAACCATCTTGCGACCATTGAACTGATGTCGCTGACCCTTGCTGCGCTGAAGGGCAGTGATGCGGAGACGGGCGTCGACG
>Ga0105048_10011113_pt1 | contig 14221 bp, 12 predicted proteins | sample MAT05_FD_78382 | JGI IMG/M metagenome (GOLD analysis project Ga0105048, IMG submission 78382) | Freshwater microbial communities from Lake Fryxell liftoff mats and glacier meltwater in Antarctica - MAT-05 | ecosystem: Environmental > Aquatic > Freshwater > Ice > Liftoff microbial mat | place...
TCGCTGACGCCCTGCGTGGCGTCGATCAGCAACAGCACCACATGCGCGTCGGCAATGGCCTGCAGCGTCTTCACCACGGAAAATTTTTCGATGGCCTCGAAAACCTTGCCCTTGCGGCGCAGTCCAGCGGTGTCGATCAGTTCGAACTTGCGGCCGTCGCGCTCGAAGGGCACGTGGATGGCATCGCGCGTGGTGCCGGGCTGGTCGAAGGCCACCAGGCGTTCTTCGCCCAGCCAGGCGTTGATCAGCGTGCTCTTGCCCACGTTGGGCCGGCCGGCCACGGCCAGGCGGATGGGGCGGTGGTCGTCCGGGCCATCGCCGTATTCGTCTTCTTCGGGCGTGAAGCCCTCCAGCGCCGCTTCCATCAGGCTGCGTATGCCCTGCCCGTGTGCAGATGACACCGGATGCAGTTCGCCCAGACCGAGCTCATGAAACTCGTTCAGCAGCGGCGATTCCTGCATGCCCTCGGCCTTGTTCACCGCCAGCAGCACACGCTTTTCCTGCGTGCGCAGGTAGTTCGCGATGTCGTGGTCTTGTGCTGAAAGCCCGCCGCGCACGTCGACGACGAAGATGACGACATCGGCCTCGGCCACGGCCTGGCGCGTCTGCTTGGCCATCTCGGCCACCACACCGCTGGGCTTCTCGGGCTCGAAGCCGCCGGTATCGACGACGATGAACTCCTGCGCGCCCAGCCGCGCGTCGCCGTAGTGGCGGTCTCGCGTGAGGCCGGCGTAGTCGGCCACGATGGCGTCCCGGCTCTTGGTGATGCGGTTGAAGAGCGTCGACTTGCCCACGTTGGGCCGGCCGACGAGCGCGATGACCGGCTTCACGCTGTCACCTTCAATTCGGCCGGAAGGCGTAGATGCCGCCGTCCTGGGCTACCACCACCATCGTGGTGCCGGACAGCGCGGGCGCGCCGAGGATGGCCTTGCTGCCGGTGCGAAGGCGCAGCTGCTGCTCACCGCTGCTGGCTTCCATGAAGTGCAGGTAGCCCTCGCTGTCGCCGAAGACGATGCTGGGGCCGACGGCCAGTGCGCCGCTGAGGCCGCGGTAGAGCAGCTTTTCGCTCTGCCACGCCACATCGCCGGTTTCTGCTCGCCAGGCGGTGATGCGGTCGCTGGCGTCGGCGCCGAACACCAGGTCGGCGTTGCTGCCCACAGCCTGAGCGCCGGCGTTATTGCGCGACCACAGCAGCGCACCGCGTGCGGCGTCGGCACAGCCCACGGCGGACTGGAAGGCGCGTGCACAGACACGATCACCCACGCGCACCATGGGCCCGATGAGGTCGGCCAGGCGTTCCACCTCGTTGGTGCCGCGCGGCGAAGACAGCGGCACTTCCCACAGCACGGTGCCACGCAGCGGGTCCAGCGCCGTCAGGCGTTGGCCCTGGGCCACCAGCAAGTTGTTGCGGAACGAAGAAACCACGCTGGCTTGGGCCAGCGTCAGCGCGTCACCGGCTTTGCTGTAGACCCACAGGCGGCGGCCGTCCAGCGCGTCGAAAGCGTGCACGACGCGGTCGACCCCCATCACGAAGACCCGTTCGCCGGCGACGAATGGAGGCGTCACCACCGCCGAGGGCACACGCTTGCGCCAAACCTCGCGGCCGCCATCGAAAGTGACGACCTCGTTGCCGCGCGTCACCACGCTCGTGAAACGCCCATCGCTGCCGACACCGGCAGCGATGGCGCCGCCGGCACTGGCACGCCACAAGCTGGCACCGCTGTCCGCCTGCAGGGCCACCACGTCACCGCTGCCCGAGGCCACGTAAACGACACCGTCATGCACGGTAGGCACCAGCGGAAAACCGATGCTGCCGATTCGCGCTTCCCAGACCTGACTGGCCGCGATCTTCGGCGTGAAGGTCTGCAGCGGCGTCGGCTTGGGCTTGTCGGCGGCGCAGCCTGCCAGACCGAACGCCACGATCAGTACCAACGTTGCGACCGGCAACCGCATCACGCCGCGAAGACCGAGAAGTCGCATCACTTCGCGGCCCCGGAGGCTGCGGGGCTCGGCGCCGAAACGGCTGCTGCCACACCGGGCGCGGCGCCCACCGATGTGAGCTTGGCCTCGATCAGCCGGCGGTAGTCCACCTTGGGGTCCATCGAGGCATAGGCGGCCTGCCAGGCGCTGCGCGCCTCGTCCTTCTTGCCCTGGGCCATCAGCACGTCGCCGCGGCGGTCGGCCACCAGCGCCGTGAATTCCGGCGACTTGGAGGCATCCAGCACCTTCACCGCTTCGTCGAACTGCTGGGCATCGGCCAGCACCGCGGCCAGGCGCAGGCGCGCGATGCTGCGGATTTCTTCCTCGGCGCCGTTCTCGGCCACCCAGGTCAGCGTGGCCTTGGCGGCGTCGGCCTGGCCCTTGCCCACTTGAAGCTTGGCCGCGGTGAGGCCGCCCTGCTGGGTGATGGAAACCTTCGGGAAACGCTGCTGCATGTCGGCGAAAACGCGCGCCGTCTTTTCGGCGTCGCCGGCTGTAGCGGCGCGGTCGAGGTCCTCGAACATCGCGCCGGCCTTCAAGGCCTGCTCACGCTGCCAGTAGTTCCAGCCATTCCAGGCGGCGAATCCGCCCAACACCAGAATCAGCGTCCAGGTGATCAGATTGCCCTGTTTTCTCCAGAACGCCTTGAGCGAGTCGAGTTGTTCCTGCTCTTCCAGGTTGAGTTGTGTGGCCATGGCTGCGGGGCGCCTGATATGAGAGAAGTTCAGTGGAAAAAAGAGTGCGCGATTATGCGGTGCGCAACTCGGCGGCCCAGGTGGCTGCGTCTGCCAGCTTGCGCGCAGTTTGTGCTGCGGCAGCGTCGCGCAGCGGCTTCACGGCCACTTCACCGCGCGCCATCTCTTCAGCGCCAAAGACCAGAGCCCAGCGTGCGCCGCTGGCGTCGGCCTTCTTGAACTGCGACTTCATGCTGCCGCCACCACCATTCAGCACCACGGCCAGGCCTTGCGCACGCAGCGTCTCCAGCAGCGGCATCACCAGCGGCAGCGCGGCGAGATCAGGCACGACGGCATAGGCGTCCGGCGCCGCGGCAGGGCTCTGCAGGTTCAAGGCCTCCAGCAGCAGCAACAGCCGCTCGATGCCCAGGCCGAAGCCCACACCCGGCGCGGGTTTGCCGCCCAGCTGTTCGATGAGTTGGTCGTAACGCCCACCGCCGCACACCGTGGCCTGCGAGCCGAGGTGCGGCGTGACCCACTCGAAGACGGTGAGGTTGTAATAGTCCAGGCCGCGCACCAGACGCGGGTTGATGCGGTAGGCCAGGCCGGCTGCGTCCAGCACCGCGCGCAGCGCGTTGAAGTGCGCCAGCGAGCCTTCGCCCAGGAAGTCCATCAGCCGAGGTGCGCCGTCCACCAAGGCCTGCAAGGCCGGGTTCTTCGTGTCCAGGATGCGCAAGGGGTTGGTAAGCAGGCGACGCCTGGCCTCTTCATCCAGATGCGCGTTGTGGCTTTCGAAGTAGCTGATGAGCGCTGCGCGGTGTGCCTTGCGCTCATCGGGCTGGCCCAGGCTGTTGATCTCCAGCATCACGTCGATGCCCTCTTTCAGCCCCAGCTCGCGCCACAGCGCGCGCACCATCAATATGAGCTCGGCATCGACGTCGGGGCCGTTGTGGCCGAAGGCTTCGACGTCCAGCTGATGGAACTGGCGATAGCGGCCTTTCTGCGGGCGCTCGTGGCGGAACATCGCGCCCATCTGCCAGACCCGCAGCGGTCCGTTGTACAACGCGTTGTGCTCGTTGATGGCCCGCACCATGCCGGCCGTGGCCTCGGGGCGCAGCGTGAGGCGGTCGCCGTTCATGCTGTCCTCGAACGAATACATCTCTTTCTCGACGATGTCGGTCACCTCGCCGAGGCCGCGCACGAACAGCGCGGTGGGCTCGACGATGGGCGTGCGCAGGCCTCGGTAGCCGTAGCGTGCCAGCAAGCGGCGCACGGTGTCTTCGAACCACTCCCAGCGCGCTGAATCAGCGGGCAGGACGTCGTTCATGCCTTTGACGGCAGTCAGTTTTTCAGCCATGGAAGGTGCGGCGCAGCAGCGCGCCGTGAAAGCGTAAGGGTGGCGGTTCGCAGCGCTGGCAGCAGCGTCAATGCGGGGCCGGGACGCTGCCGAACCGGCGCTCGATGTAGCTCTCGACGAGCTGGTGGAACTCGTGGACGATGCCCTCGCCGCGCAGCGTCAGGGCCTTCTCGCCGTCGATGTACACGGGCGCCGCCGGTGCCTCGCCCGTGCCGGGCAGGCTGATGCCGATGTCGGCATGTTTGCTTTCGCCGGGGCCGTTGACGATGCAGCCCATCACGGCGACTTTCATCGTCTCCACACCCGGGTACTTGGTCTTCCACACCGGCATCTGCGCGCGCAGGTAGTCATCGATCTGCTTGGCCAGTTCCTGGAACGTGGTGCTGGTCGTGCGGCCACAACCCGGGCAGGCCGTGACGCTGGGGTTGAAGCTGCGCAGGCCCAGGCTCTGCAGTATTTCGGCCGCCACCACCACCTCTTGGGTGCGCGCCTCGCCAGGCTGCGGCGTCAGGCTCACACGGATGGTGTCGCCAATGCCCTCCTGCAGCAGGATGGACAGCGCCGTGGCACTGGCCACAGTGCCCTTGGTGCCCATGCCGGCTTCGGTCAGGCCCAGGTGCAGCGCATAGTCACAACGCCGGGCCAGCGCGCGGTAGACGCTGATGAGGTCCTGCACGCCGCTGACCTTGCAGCTGATGATGATGTTGTCAGGGTTCAGACCGATCTCACGCGCGTGCTCGGCCGAGGTCAGCGCGCTTTGCACCAAGGCCTGGTACATCACCTGCTTGGCATCCAGTGGCGCGGCGCGGCGCGCGTTCTGGTCCATCAGGTCTGACAGCAGTTCCTGGTCGAGGCTGCCCCAGTTCACGCCGATGCGCACCACCTTGTCGTACCTGGCGGCGGCCTCGATCATCATCGCGAACTGGCGGTCGCGCTTGTCGCCCTTGCCCACGTTGCCAGGGTTGATGCGGTACTTGCTCAGCGCCTGCGCCATGGCCGGAAAATCGGTGAGCAGGCGGTGCCCGTTGTAGTGGAAGTCGCCCACCAGCGGCACGTTCACACCCATGCGGTCGAGCTGTTCACGCACATGCGGCACGGCCTCGGCGGCCTCTGGCGTGTTCACGGTGATGCGCACCACCTCGCTGCCGGCCTGCGCGAGTTCCTTGCACTGGATGGCGGTGCCGATGGCGTCCACCGTGTCGGTGTTGGTCATGCTCTGAATGCGCACCGGCGCATCGCCGCCGATCGTGACCACGTGCTCTCCCCAGGCCACGCGCGCCTGGCGCGAACGGCGCTTGGCAGGCTGGGCAGCCTCGATGATGTCCACAGCTTCGGGTTCGTTCATGGCGGGTCTCGTTGACGGTTTCGCTTGGAGAAGATCAGCGCAAACAAGCGCAAATCAGCGCAACTCCACGCGCGCCACATTGTCGCGCGTGCTCGGAGCCAGATCGACCGGCTTGCCGCGAAAGCCCAGCTGCGTGACGGCCGCATTGCCGATCACCAGCCGCATCGGCAGGCTGCCGTCCAGCCCGACACTCTCGCCCGGCTGCACGGTGCGTGACAACAGCAACTGGCCGCGCGCGTCGCGCACTTCCACCCAGCTGGCTTCGCTGGTGCGCAGTTGCACGAGGCCGCTGGGTGCGGCGGACGTTGTGGATGTTGCGGGTGTTGCGGGTGTTGCGAGTAACGTGGACGAAGCGGTCGCGGCTGCAGGCTCGCTGGCGGCAGGCTCCTGGTTCTGCGCCGCAAACACGGTTTCGACCATCGCCGGAGCAGCCGTCGCGGATGCCGGCAGCGCGGCGCTGGCGGGCTGCGGTACGACGTCGGTCGACAGCGCGGAAGCGGACGCAGAGACAGGTGCCGACGCTGATGAAGTTGCGGGCAATGTGGCCGGTGCCGGCCCCCCGCGCATCAGAGACCACCAGTCCGCCGGCGCCAGCCACACGGCCACTGCCGCGAGCACCAGCGCCGCTGCCGCCCAGACCATGGGCCGCATGACCACCACCGCCGAGCCCGGCTCTTCACGGCCCGGCCGTTCGCGAAAGGGTGTGTTCAGGCTGCCGTGGGCGGGCATGAGTGCCACCGTCGGCGCGGGCGGCAGCAGGTCGAGCACCGGGCGCGCATCGACCTTCAGCGTGCGGCAGACGGTCTGCGCCAGGGCACGGGTGAAAGTGGCATCAGGAAGTTCGTCGTAGCGGTCGCCTTCCAGTGCCTCGAGCTTGCGCTGAGCCACCTTGATGGCTGCTGCCAGCGCAGCGATGTGAAGACCCTGTTTTTCTCGTGCGGCGCGCAGCAGGCTGCCCGCCGTGGCTGCGCCCGGCTGGGGCTCACTCATCGAATCGCCCTCTCTCGTACTGCAGCACTTCGGCCGACTCGGGGAAGCGCTCCTGCATCTTGCGCCCGATCTCCTGCACGCCCTGGATGTTGCCCAGCCGGCGCTCGATGCGCGCTGCCAGCCACAGGCTCTGGGCGCTGCTCAGTTCGGGTTGGGTGTTGATGCGCGCGATGTAGAAGCGTGCACGCTCCAGTTCGCCACGGCGCAACAGCACATCGCTGAGGTTGTAGGCCGTGACAGGATTGCTGGGGTCCAGCTCGAAAGATCGCGACAAGGAACGTTCGGCTTCGGCCCAGCGCCCGGCGCGGGCCTGGCACACGCCTTGGGCGAGCAGCGTGCGCACGGCGTCGCGGTACTGGGGCTGGAGCAGCGCGTTGCTGAACTGCGCGTCGGCCTCGTTCCAGCGCTGCTGCTGGCACAGGAACCAGCCGTAGTTGTGCATGGTGTTGCCATCACGCGGGCCCAGCTGCAAGGCGCGTTGGAACGCCCGATCGGCCAACGGCAGGTCGCCCTTGGCGGAGTAGGCCAGGCCCTGCAGGTTGAAGGCCTCGGGCAAGTCGCCCTTGAAGGCCAGCGCGCGCTTTACCTCTTCAAGTGCCGTGTCGTGCTGGCCACGGGCGAGGTAGAGCCCGGCCAGCTCCAGGCGCACGCGCGCACGCTTTTCCAGATCGGCCGGCTCGTTGGAGGGCTTGACCTCGCGCACCTCGGCGCCCGTGCGGCTGTTGGTGGTGGTGGTGACGCAGCCGGCCAACAGGCTTGTCAGCGTCACGAGCACCAAAGGGGCCAAAGGGGCCAACGGGGCCAGCACATCCAGAGCGGGCCGAAAGTTCTTCTTCATGCCCGGCTTCCGTTCACCGCGATGGGGATCACTGCGCGTTGCATCTCGCGCTGTTGCGCCAAGCGAACCCGCGCATTGGTGCGGTCCTGCACCTCGCCGGCCAGTTGACCGCAGGCGGCGTCGATGTCGTCGCCGCGCGTCTTGCGCACGGTGGTGACGATGCCTGCCGCCTGCAACACCTGCGCGAAGGCCTGCACGCGTTCACGCGAGGAACGCAGAAGGCCCGAGGCCGGGAAGGGGTTGAAGGGAATCAAGTTGATCTTGCAGGAGATGCGGTGTTTCAACAGCCGCACGAGTTCGTCTGCAAGCTCTGGCGTGTCGTTCACGCCGTCGAGCATGCAGTACTCGAAGGTGATGAAGTCGCGCGGTGCGCTCTGCAGGTAGCGCGAGCAGGCGTCCAGCAGTTCGTCGATGGGGTACTTGCGGTTCAGCGGCACGAGGTGCTCGCGCAGCGCGTCGTTGGGGGCGTGCAAGGACACGGCCAAGGCCACCGGGCAATCTTCGCGAAGGCGATCGATCATCGGCACCACGCCCGAGGTCGACACCGTCACACGTCGCCGCGACAGCCCATAGGCGTGGTCGTCAAGCATGGTGCGCAGTGCCGGCAGCAGCGCCGCGTAGTTCTGCAGCGGCTCGCCCATGCCCATCATCACGACGTTGTCGATGGCTCTTTCGCCTTCCTTCAGGCCCAGGGTCTGGCGCATCCGGTGTTCGGCAAACCACAGTTGCGCAACGATCTCGCCGGTGCCGAGGTTGCGGCTGAAGCCCTGGTGCCCGGTGCTGCAGAAACGGCAGCCCACCGCACAGCCCGCCTGCGAAGACACACACAGCGTGCCGCGGTCGGTTTCGGGGATGAAAACGGTTTCCACCGCGTTGCCGGCGCCGACATCGAAAAGCCACTTGGTGGTGCCGTCAGCGGAAACGTTTTCGCTGATCAACGTCAGGCCGCGCACCTCGGCAGCACCCGCCAGCTCGCTGCGCAAGCTCTTGGCCAGATCGGACATTTGCTCGAAGTCGGACTGGCCCTTCTGGTGCATCCAGCGGTACAGCTGAACGGCGCGAAAGCGCTTCTCGCCCAAGCTGGCGCAGAAGGCCGCCAAACCCTCGATATCGAAGTCGAGAAGGTTGACGGCCATCGCGTGCTTCAGCGGCTGTAGACGTTCATGCCGGGAAAGAAGAACGCGATCTCGGCCGCGGCGGTCTCTGCGGCATCGCTGCCATGCACGGCGTTGGCGTCGATGCTGTCGGCAAAGTCGGCGCGGATGGTGCCCTTCTCGGCCTTCTTCGGGTCGGTCGCACCCATCAGGTCTCGGTTCTTCAGGATCGCGCCTTCACCTTCCAGGGCCTGGATCATCACCGGCCCGCTGATCATGAAACTGACCAGATCGTTGAAGAAAGGGCGGGCCTTGTGCACGGCGTAGAAGGCCTCGGCCTCGCCGCGAGACAGGTGCGTCATCTTCGCAGCGACGACCTTCAGGCCAGCGCCTTCGAAGCGCGCGTAGATCTGCCCGATCACGTTCTTGGCCACGGCGTCGGGCTTGATGATCGAAAGGGTGCGCTCGGTGGCGGATGTAGTGGCCATGATGAAAAGTTCTCCTGAATCAACGACTTGGCAAAGCTTTTGATTGTAGCGTGAGGCCGAGGCTTGGCGATGACGTCAACGGGACCCGCTGCGGCCGCCGCGCGGGCCGCCGCGACCCGGGCCGCCGGCACCGCCACCGCCACCACCGCCGCCCGAACCGCCGCCTGAGCCTCCGCGCCGGGGACCCCCGCGACCACCGCCGCCTTTTCCCTTGTTCAGAAAGGCGTTGGCGCCGATGTAGCCCACGGCGCTCTGCATCGGGTCGGGCGCACGATTGGGGTCGCCCCCGCCCTTCTTGGGCCCACCGGCACGGCCACTGCGGCCACCGCGATTGCCTGGCCCCGGGCCGCCGGTTCCGCTGCCTCCAGCACCGAAGCCGCCACCACCGCCGCCGCCGCCCGAGAAGCGCTTGTCGTAGGTCTGCTGCAGCGGGTTCGGAATCGGGCCGTCTTCGGGAATGTCGCGCTGCGGGTAACGGTCGCGCTGCAGCGCGCGTTTGTCGTAGGTCTGTTGCAGCGGGTTCGGAATCGGGCCGTCCTCCGGCATTTCGCGCTTCTTCGCGCGTTCTTGCTGGATGGCGCGTTTGTCGAAGGTCTGCTGCAAGGGGTTCGGGATGAAACCGACGTCGCCACCCTCGCCCCGCGGGGGGCGCGGTTCACGCGGCGGCCGGGGCTCGCGGGGCGGCCGCTGCGGAACAGGACCGGCGGATTCGGGGCGCGGGCCGCGGTCGCCCTCTGGCCGAGGACCGCGTTCGCCTTCAGGCCGCGCCACACGATCGATGTCCTGCCGTGGGCCACGATCGGCGTCGTCACGCCGTCCCTTGCCGCCACGCCGGTTGCGGCCACGGCGGCCAGCGCCCTCGCCTTCGCCCTCACGCGGCGGGTGTTGCGGCAGCTGCGAATGCGGCGGTCGCGTCGGCGCGGCACCCTCACCTGCAACAACAGCTGCGGCTTCGGGGCGCGGTCCGCTGGCCAGGCGACGCAGGTTGCGCAGGTCGTGTTCGTCGAGATCGACCCAGACACCGCGCTTCAGCCCGCGCGGCAGCACCACGCTGCCGTAGCGAATGCGGATGAGCCGGCTGACAGCATGGCCCACCGCTTCGAACAGGCGCCGCACCTCGCGGTTGCGACCTTCGGTGATGACGCAGCGGTACCAGTGGTTGACACCTTCGCCGCCACCGTCTTCGATGCTCTTGAAGGCGCAGCGCTGGCCGTCGATGTCCACACCTTCCAGCAGCCTGGCCTTGGCATCGGCGTTGAGCACGCCCAGCGAGCGCACCGCGTACTCGCGTTCGACGCCGAAGCGCGGGTGCATGAGCTGGTTGGCCAGTTCGCCTGAGGTGGTGAAAAGCAGCAGGCCTTCGGTGTTGATGTCGAGCCGGCCCACGCTCTGCCACTTGCCTTGCTGCAAGCGCGGCAGACGGCGGAAGACGGTGGGGCGTTGCTGCGGATCGTCATGAGAGACCACCTCACCGGCGGGCTTGTGATAAGCCAGCACCCGCGGCGGTGGCGGCGCGATGCGGTAACGCACCGGCTTGCCGTCCAGCGCGATTCGATCGCCGAAGCTGACGCGCTGGCCGACGTGGGCAGGCTCGCCGTTCACCGTGAAACGCCCTTCGGCGATCATGTTCTCGAGATCGCGGCGTGAACCCACGCCCGCCTGCGCCAGTACCTTGTGCAGCTTGGGGGCATCCGCCTCGGCGGCCAGCACACGCTTGGAGGCGCTGTCGGCATCGCTGATTTCCTCGTCGCCGGAACTGTCGCCGCTGACGACGTCAGGCGATGTGGCACCTGCGGCATCAGCGGTATCAGCGGTATCAGCCGTATCAGCGACATCCGAAGTATCGCCAGTGGGGTCGATGTCGAACTCGCCGGCCAGCACTTGCGCAAACACCTCTTCGGCAACGGGCTGAGCAGCACGCGCAGGCGCAGAGCCAGCGAGGACGCCTTCGCCCTCTTCACCCGCAGCGGCACCATCGCGGGCGCCGCCACGCCGGCCGCGACGGCGGTTGCGGCCGCGGCGGCCACTTTCTTCGCCGCCAGAGTTGGCTGCATCAGTGCCGGACGCGTCATTGCTGGCAGCGGCATGGCTGTCTGCGCTGGCTTCACCCGGTGTGTCGGCGCCAGTGCCAGTCGCTTCGCGAAGGTGCTGTGCATCCACTGCAGCAGTTGGCGAAGGGGCTTGTGGCTCCGTGGCCACCGTTGCAGCATCCTCCTCCGGCTTGGTGGCCGTGGCGGTACGTCGACGGCGCGGGGCGGGAGCGGGAGCGGGAGTCTCGACTCCGCTTGCCGACTCTTCGGCCGGCGCTGTCGCTGCCTCCGCTGCCAGCGGGTCGGCCTCGGCAGCCGTCTTGCGGGGCGCGCGCTTGCGTTTGGGCTTCTCGGCCGCGGCCGCTGGGCCCGCGTCGGCGTCGGGAATCTCGGGCAGGTCGGTGTCGGAAGAGTTCATGCGGGCTTGTCGTTGGAAGTGGGGACTGCGGCTTCTACGGCCGCCGGGGGTGCGCCTTCTTCGGGCGCGACGTCGTTATCAGAATGGGTCTCAGGGCCGGGGTCAGGCATTGAGGCAAGTGCCAGATCAGGCGCCAGATCAAGCATGGCGGTCGATGCGGGTTCAGGCATTTCCAGCCGTGCGGACTCGGATTCGAGCAGCAAGCTGCCCTGGCCCTCGTCAGCCAGCAGGTCGGGCAGAAGATTCAACGCTGCCAGAGCATCGGCAGACCTCGCGGCGGCCTCGGCGCCGTCTATCGGGGGCAGTTGGTCCAGGCTGGCCAGACCCAGGTCGTCGAGAAAATGCTTTGTCGTGGCATACAGCGCCGGCCGGCCTGGGGCTTCCCGGTAGCCGATTGCGTCTATCCAGCCGCGGTCTTCCAGCTGCTTGACGATCTGGCTGCTGACGGTCACGCCGCGAATGTCTTCAATGTCGCCGCGCGTCACCGGTTGGCGGTAGGCCACGATGGCCAGGGTCTCCATGGCAGCACGCGAGTACTTCGGTGGCTTTTCCGGGTGCAAGCGGTCGAGAAAAGGGCGCAGTTCGGGCCGGCTCTGGAAACGCCAGCCACTGGCCAGCGCGACCAGTTCGACGCCACGGTCCTGCCAGTCCGTCACGAGTTCGTCCAACACACGGCGCAAGGTGTCTGCGCCCAGCTCGCCATCGAACAAGGCTTTCATCTCGCCCATCGGCAATGGGGCACTGGCGCAGATCAGCGCCGTTTCGAGGACACGTTTGGCCTCAGCTGTATTCATCGCCTGCGTTGGGTGTGGCCATGGCCCGGGGCCAAGGTCTCAAGGTTCGTCCGAAGAGTCGGGGGGCCGCGCAGCCGACCAAGTCGGGGCGCGGGCTGAACCCGGTGCGGCGGAGCCGGGAGCCAGGTTCGGTGCAGCGGGTCGAACAGGCGCGGTACGCGGTAACGTGCGGCGGCTCTGTGATTTCGGCGAATTGTAGCCCCGTCGCGCTTCTTGCCGCCAAGTCCTGCCGCCAAGCAGTTGTTGCGCAGACGTTGCGCTAGCGGTTGACCTCCTGCCAGGCCTGTTCGAAGTCGAGCGGCGGCGGGCATGCAAATGCCAGCGGCTGGCGGGTGATGGGGTGAGCCAGGCTCAGCTCGGCGGCATGCAGGGCCTGGCGCTGCAGACCTAACATGGGCTTGCCGCCGTAGACGGCATCGGCCACCAGCGGATGGCCTTTCCACGCCAGGTGCACGCGGATCTGATGAGTGCGGCCGGTGTGGAGGGTGCAGCGCAGCGCGGCCACGCTGCCTTGCTCGTCTTCGTGCGCAGCCAGAACCTGCACATCGGTGCGCGCAGGCTTGCCGCTGGCTACCACGGCCATGCGCACACGGACCGCAGGGTCGCGGCCTATCGGGGCTTCGATGCTGAACTCGGGCTGATTCGGCACGCCGTGAGCCAGCGCCAGGTAGCGGCGGCTGACCACGCGTGCTGCGATGTCGCGCACCAGCGCCGTCACCGCCGGCAGGCTCTTGCCCACCATCATCACCCCCGAAGTGTCCTTGTCGAGCCGGTGCACGATGCCGGCACGCGGCAAACGGGCCGCAGCCGCGTGGTGGGCCAGCAGCCCGTTGAGCAGCGTGCCCGACCAGTTGCCCGGGGCCGGGTGCACCACCAGACCGGCGGGCTTGTTGATGACCAGGAGGTGCTCGTCCTCAAAAAGCAGCTGCAGTGCCATCGGCTGTGGGCGGAAAGCTCGGCTCTCGTCGGTGGGCACGAGTTCCAGCTGCAGCCGCTGCCCACCGCGAACTCGGCGCGAGGCCGCACCGCCTGCGGCACCGTCCACCTGCACGTGGCCACGCTCCAGCAGCTGCTGCAGATGGCTGCGCGAGAACTCGGGCGCCAGCGCCACCAGCAGCTTGTCCAGGCGCTCGCCGTGCTGTGCAGGGCTGACCACCGCGGTGCGAATTTCCGGTTCCGCATCGGGCGCATGCGTGGTCGCGTCCGTGCTTGCGACATCAGGCCCTGCGGCACTGTCTTGGACGTCGGGGTCGACGAGGGGGGGCTCCCTATAATCGGCGCCTTCTTGCACGATCGGCACCTTTCCTGATGAGCCTTTTTCTGATGCGTCGCCCGATATGGCGCGGAACCTGGCGGCTGGCACTTGTCAGCCTGGTGGCAGTGGCCTCGCAATTGGCCGGCTGTGCGAGCGCACCCAAGGAAGAATCGGTAGAAGCCACTGCCGAAAGATTGTACAAAGATGCCCGCGAAGACATGCTCGGCGGCACCTTCGAACGTGCCATCAAGACCCTGGAACGTGTCGAAAGCCTGGCGGCGGGTTCGCTGCTCGGCCAACAAGCCCTGCTCGACACCGCGTACATCCACTGGCGCAGCGGTGAGCGCACCGAAGGCCTGGCAGCCATCGACCGCTTCATCAAGCTGAACCCTTCGAGCCCGGCTCTGGATTACGCGCTGTATCTGCGCGGCGTGATCAACTTCAACGACAACCTCGGCCTGCTCGGCAACCTGGCCCGGCAAGACCTGTCTGAGCGCGACCAGAGCGCTTCGCGCGAGTCTTTCCAGTCATTCAAACAGTTGGTCGACCAGTTCCCGCAGTCACGCTACGCGCCGGATGCGAAGGCGCGGATGAATTTCGTCATCAATTCGTTGGCCAGCTACGAGGTGCATGTGGCGCGCTACTACTTCCGCCGTGGTGCCTACGTGGCAGCGGCGGCGCGTGCGCAACAGGCCGTGGTCGAGTACCAGCAATCGCCGGCCGCCGAGGAAGCCCTGCACATCATGATGCAGAGCTACGACAAGCTGCAGCTCGCGGGCCTGCGCGACGACACCGAGCGCGTGCTGCGCAAGAACTTCCCCAACAGCAGCTTCCTCGGCCTGGGGACTGCACTCGCCCCCAAACCCTGGTGGCGCTTCTGGTGAACCAGTAGCGGGCAGTCAGCCGGCCTGCGAAGTTTCCTTAGCGCTCAGTGTGCTGCGGCCAGTTCGCCCAGCCA
>Ga0105048_10011114_pt1 | contig 14220 bp, 10 predicted proteins | sample MAT05_FD_78382 | JGI IMG/M metagenome (GOLD analysis project Ga0105048, IMG submission 78382) | Freshwater microbial communities from Lake Fryxell liftoff mats and glacier meltwater in Antarctica - MAT-05 | ecosystem: Environmental > Aquatic > Freshwater > Ice > Liftoff microbial mat | place...
AATTCGATCAACCACATTGAGCGCATCAGGCTCCTGTTGATCCATACAGAGGACAATGCAGCCAGGAGCGGTTTCGTCGTAATACGAATAGAACATGCTCAAGGACTCATATACCAATGGAATACACTCCAGATTTCTGGCCTCAGTAGCCACGAGTGCGAGCTGCACGGTCGAGGCTGAGACAACGTAGACAACAGGCCTTAAATCTTGGCCTAATAGACTTTTCATAGTAAATGGTGAGTCATTGGGATCGGAGAAATCGTTGCAGACCTACCTGTTTAATCGTCGATCATGCGATGATTGATAACCTCGAGTTGTGTGAATGCGTTAAGGGGAACCCTTACGCGGATCTCCAAATTTTCTCGGCGAACTGATTCATGCTTCGTTCAAGTGTCGCAATTTCTCGTTCAGAATAAAATCGACGAGATCGACGAGATCGATCCGGGGCCAAGGTGAAGCCGTCGATCAAATCATCTGGTACCTGTAGAATGGATAGCTACTTTAGGCTAGCATGGAGCGGGTCAGCCGTGGGACCATAAAAGTAACATTGAAGCGAACTTGCAGAAAAACTCTACGGAGATCGATCAACCGATCGCCTGAAGGTGGCAGTGGACGCAATCCTTGGATCATGGAGATTTTAGCTTGAACCTCGGTCTCGTAATTAGGATCTGGGCCTGCATTGCGGTTTGTTCGAGTGTATTGGCACAAGAGGATAAAGCCGCGTTCTTTCATGAGCAGGTGGTACCAGTTCTCCAGAAACGATGCTATGCCTGCCATTCGCACGGGTCGGGCCGAATGGAAGGGAACCTGTCTCTCGACTGGAAAAGCGGATGGGAATTGGGTGGTGATCGCGGACCGGCGATCGTCCCAAACCAGCCCGATCGGAGTTTGATAATTCAAGCCATCCGGCACACCCAAGCAGAATTGCGGATGCCCGAAGAAAAACTCGCCGACAACGAAATCGAGATCCTATCGCAATGGATAGAACGGGGAGCCTACGATGATCGCGTTACCGAAGGCAATAGTGCGCTAGGAATAAGTTTGGATTGGTGGTCCTTGCGCCCGCTTGTGCGTCCCAATGTTCCTGGGATAGAAACAAAGAATCCCATTGATGCGTTTGTACGTGAGCGGCTCGTGGAGGTCGGCATCGGTCCGTCCAAACGCGCCGATCGTCGCACCTTGATTCGCCGTGTTTACTACGATGTGACCGGTTTGCCTCCCTCGTATCAAGAGGTCGAAGCATTTTGCATGGACCCAACGGATACGGCCTACGATAGCTTGGTGGATCGACTGCTGGAGTCGGAACGCTACGGCGAACGCTGGGCTCGACATTGGCTGGATACGATCCACTTTGCGGACTCGCATGGATACGAACACGATATCGGTCGCGAACATGCGTGGCGTTACCGAGACTATGTGATCCAAGCCTTGAATCAAGACAAACCTTGGGCGCTTTTCATCCGCGAACAATTGGCTGCGGACCATTTCTTTCCCGAAGCCCCTAGCCTCATGCCAGCACTGGGATTTCTCGGGGCCGGAACTTTCGACTTGAGCACCTATAGCACCGCTACGGTTTCATTTGAGTACCCGGACCGAGACGATTTGGTAACGCAAACTATGGCTGCTTTTACGAGCACTACGGCCAACTGCGCGCGTTGCCACACTCATAAATTCGATCCGATTTCGCAGGAGGACTACTACGCGCTACAAGCTGTGTTTGCAGGACTTATCAAAGGTGACGTGGCTTTTGATTTAAAACCGGAGACAGCCCGGGAACGCCATCGACTGCAGTCCCTATTGGATGCGGTGGATCGGAAGGATGTTTCCGTTTTGATGCTCCCTGAGCACCAGCGAACGGTCGAACAATGGCTCTCGGAGCGTCAACCAGGTACGGCTTGGCGGTCGCTTTCGGTGGAAACATATCTGTCGACCGAGGGAACAACATTGAGTCAGACCCCAGAGGGCGTTTTGTTGGCCAGCGGTATCAGACCCGAGCGCGATACGTACCTGATAACTGCGGACATCCCTATCGAGCGCGTGACCGCATTGCGATTGGAGGTTCTTTCGCATGATTCTCTCCCCTGGAAAGGCCCGGGCAGGGCCGACAATGGGAATTTGCATCTATCGGAAATCGAGATTCAGTACTTTGAACCAGGTTCAGAAAAAGGCCGGCTGCTTGCGATCCAACGCGCAAGCGCCGATTTCAATCAAGTCGATTGGGGAATCGAACGCTGTATCGACGGCGATCCAAAAACCGCTTGGGGCATCTACCCTGCCGTTGGTATTTCTCACCACGCTGTGTTCGAATTGGCGGAGCCAATCGTCGCCACGCCAGGTGCAAAGCTCGCCATCAGCTTGCGACAGCTTCACGGTGGTTCGCATTTGATCGGGGCGTTCCGTTTGTCCATCACCTCCAGCGATTCCATGCAAACAAAGGCGATTCCAATCGCCGTAGAAAACGCAACGCAGATACCGTCGTCCGATCGAAGCCAAGAGGATAGACTGACCCTAGCCGCGTACGTTCTGCGAGAGTCAGCCACTCAAGCAATTCAACAACTCCCGCCCAAGGTTTTTGTTTATGCGGCTGGCAGATCGGTGGGCATACCCGCTGGCGAGGGCCAGGTTCAATTGAAATCTTTGCCTACGCCGAAGGTTGTACACGTGCTTCATCGAGGCGATTTTGACAAGCCGCGAGCCGTCGCGATGCCGGGCTCGCTCTCTCTTTTCGACAGTTTGCCAAGCCGATTTCTACTTCGCGAACCCAATAACGAGGCTGAACGCCGAGCTGCCTTGGCAGATTGGATCGCTCATCGAGACAATGTTTTGACGTGGAGAAGCGCGGTCAATCGTGTATGGCACTATCACTTTGGCCGTGGTTTGTGTGATACTCCGAGCGACTTAGGCCGTATGGGAGGGATTCCAACGCATCCGGAATTGATCGATTGGCTTGCCCTTTGGTTTCGCGACGAAGCGAAAGGATCGCTCAAGGCACTTCATCGGTTGATTCTGACCAGCGACACGTACTGTCAGTCTGTGCGGCAGGACGAAGCCGCGATCAAGATTGACGGCGAGAATCGTTTTTTGTGGCGTCAGAACCGCCATCGATTGGATGCGGATGCTGTTCGCGACTTTACACTGGCGGCGAGCGGCTCACTCGACTTGAGCATGGGTGGTCCTGGGATACAGCATTTCAAACAGAGCAAGGGACCTCAATTGACGCCCGCTTTGGACTACAGCGGATACGATTGGGGAAACCCTGGTGCATCGCGAAGGAGCATCTATCGAACCGTCTGGCGAGGAATTGCAGACCCGTTTATGGAAGCTTTAGATTTCCCAGATCTCGGCTTGCTTTCACCCTCACGTGGCTACTCGGCGTCTTCGCTTCAAGCGCTCGCGCTCTACAACAATGACTTCATTCTGTACCACAGCGAGAAGATGGCGAACGAATCAGCAACCCACTTTCGAGAACTTGATCGGCAAGTATCTGAATGCGCGAAGCAAGTTTGGCTGCGTAGCCTCCGTGAAGACGAACATTCACGATTGACGCAGTTTGCGAAACAGCATGGGCTGGCGGAACTGTGTCGCGTACTGCTCAACAGCAACGAATTTCTTTTCGTCGAGTAACCAATGATGAATTCGATCCAACCCCCAGCAGCCTGCGACCACTTCGATCCGATGCGATTCAACAGACGCGAGCTATTCTCGAGCATCGGAGGTGGACTAGGCGGGATCGCACTATCGCATATGTTGGCTAACCATGCCGAGGCAGGCGAGCTGCAGCACCATCCTGCGAAAGTCAAACGCGTGATCCAGTTGTTCATGACGGGCGGCGCGAGTCCGATGGACACGTTTGACTACAAGCCGGAGCTGGAACGACTTCACGGTCAGATGCTTGGCCCCAAGGAGAAACCCGATGGGTTCACGGCGCCGGCAGGTGCCATCATGAAGAGCCCTTTCCCGTTTGCGCAACATGGCCAGTCGGGCCGATGGGTCAGCAGCCTGTTTCCTGAACAAGCTAAGCTGGTCGATGAAATGGCGTTCTTGATGGCCATGAGCAGCAAGACCAATGTTCATGGTCCCGGAACGTACATGATGAACAGTGGTTTCCTCCTACCCGGATTCCCTTGCATGGGTGCCTGGATATCGTATGCGCTGGGAAGCCTGACGGACAATCTGCCAACCTTTGTCGTGTTACCCGATGCAAAAGGCCTTCCGTACAATCAGAAAGGATGCTTTAGTTCCGGTTTCTTGCCAGCTGTGCATCAAGGGACCGTCATCCCGACAGCGTCCGCGTCATCGCCGCAACGGATAGCCGACCTGTTTGCCAGCCAGAAGTTTTCTTTTGCAACGGAGAGCGGAACCCAACCCAACAAAGCCGGATGGTCATTGTTGCGGGAGCTGAATCGAGAGCATGCGAACCGCTACCCCGATGATTCACGATTGGAGGCTCGCATAGCCAGCTACGAGCTGGCTGCAAAAATGCAACTTTCGGCTCCTGAAGCGTTCGACATTGCGAGCGAACCTGAATATGTTCGAAAGAATTATGGCCTAGACAATCCGGCAACCGAGGATTTCGGTCGCCGATGCTTGCTGGCCGCTCGATTGGTGGAACGAGGGACAAGATTTGTGCAGGTATGGAGTGGACCACAGGGAGCGACCGGGAACTGGGATAACCATGGAAACATTCAAACGGAACTTCCTCCCATGGCATTGAGCGTTGATAAGCCGATTGCGGGGCTATTGCGGGACCTAAGGACACGGGGATTGGCGGACGACACGTTAGTGATTTGGACAACAGAGTTTGGTCGTACACCGTTTGCCCAAGGCAGCTTGGGACGGGACCACAATGGAGGGAGTTTTGTTAGCTGGCTTTGGGGAGCCGGCGTCAAGGCCGGCGTGGCACACGGACGAAGCGACGACTGGGGATACCAAGCAGTGGAGGGAAAAACCTATTGCTACGATCTGCACGCGACCATTCTTTTCTTGATGGGGATCGATCATGAACGACTGACCGTACGGCAAAACGGGATCGACCGTAGATTGACGGATGTGCATGGCAAAGTCATTCAGTCGGTACTGGCTTGACCAAGTCACTGCAGAATGGTCGCGTCCAGTTCTTTCTTGCAAGCGGCCAAAACATCGGCAATCACCAGGTCGGCTTGCTCGCTCGTCAGTGTTTCGGTGGAACTTCGAAGATGCAGGCTCAGCAACACTCGCTTTTTGCCGTCGCCGTCCTTTTTCGGGTCACGGTAGATTTCACGAAAAAGCACGTTGAAGCAAAGAGGCCCAGCCGAATTTTGGAGGATCGTGGAAATGGACTGCCAAGTAGCCACTTCGCCAACAATCAAATTCAAATCCCTTTCAATTGTCGGAAACGGAACAATCGGCAATAGCTGGGGAATCAACCTCGCATGCGCTTGCAGCAGGTCCAAATTCATTTCGCCAACCGCGGTGGCGCTATCGAGTTTGACAGCGTCCACGATCGAACGATGCAGCTGACCAACCCATGCGATCGTTTCTACACCCAACTGCCAAACGATACCACTGTTGACGGCTAAGTAGTTCCATGCCACAGCCGATTGCGTTACTTGAGTCCGAAGGAACTCTGGTCCACAGACGCGATGAAGTATCTCTTCGAACGTCCCGGCAACTCCGCGGATGTCCGAGAGCCCGATCACTCCCAAATTGAATTGCTGCTTGGGCAATCCTGTCGCACTGGGTAGGTACACGTTGGCGGTCTCGAACAGTTGCGAATCGCGATTGCTTTGCGCTTGGTTGTACAGCCTGGCAGTTACCAAACTGGGAATCAATGAGCGTCGCAATTGATTGGCTCCCTCCAAAAGTGGAATGAGGGTTGCCAGTGCGTCATCGTCGGTCCATGGAGAAATCGGAGATGAGGGTGTTTTGCCGATCAAGCTCGGGGTCAAGGTTTCGTTCAATCCCGAGGCACAAGCGACCGAACGAACCGTTTCCATAACGATATCTTTGGGTCGTTTGGTCGAGGAAACCAACGGCACAGGTGCGTCCTCTGGGATATTTTCGTAACCGTAAATCCGTGCGATCTCTTCGATCAAATCGATTTCTCGCGTGAGGTCGGCACGAAAGCTGGGCGATAGAACCTCAGCGTCCTGCGACGACTCACAAACCGTCACTTCGCAGCCGAGCCGAGCTAGGATCTCCAGTGACTTTTCCCAAGGAACTTCGATTCCCAAAACACTTGCAATCTTGGATTCACGAAGGCGAATGGGTGATTTCTCTGGAAGCCGAGGCCCTGTATCCACCGCTCCTGCAAGCAACTGACCGCCTGCGATTTGCAAAATGATCTCGCAGCAACGACGGGACGCCCAGTCCAAGTTCGCTTGATCGATCCGCCGTTCATAACGGTAGGACGAAGGGGAATGAAGCTTCAGCTTTCTGGCCGTTCGACGTATGGACAACGGTACAAAGTCGGCTGCTTCCAACAACACATCCGTAGTTCCATCGGAAACCTCGCTATCGACTCCGCCCATAACTCCCCCGAGCGCTATGGCCCTTTCCGCATCGGCGATGACCACCATGCTGGTGTCCAGGGCATAATTGCGATGGTCGATAGCCTGGAAAGTCTCTTTGTCCGAAGCGGGTCGAATGAGGACGCGGCCGCCACGGATTTTGCCGAAGTCAAAGGCGTGCAAGGGTTGCCCGCATTCGAACATCACGTAATTGGTGGCATCCACCACATTGTTGATCGGTTTGACTCCGATGGTAGTAAGCCTTTTTTGAAGCCAATTAGGGCTCGGGCCTATTTTGACTCCTCGGATCACACGACCGATGTAACGGGGGCATGCCTCTGCAAAGCGATTCTCAATCGATAGGACGCTGGAGACCGGCTCGTCGCATGGTTGCAGATTGGGGGCCGGGATACGAAGTTCCGTTTGCAACAACACTGAGGCTTCTCGCGCGATGCCAATGTGCCCCAAGCAATCACCGCGATTGCTGGTGATTTCCAGGTCGACGACCGGGACACCATCCAAGATTTCGGTGCTTTCGTGGTTCAGACCGGTCATTGCCCAACGCGTCGCCATCGCTTCGTGGTCGAGATTGATATCGACATAATCCGACAGCCATTCCCAGGAGACTAACATGCTCTATTCCAATTGTGTTTTGACGTTTCAGGATGCAAATTGTTTTAAAAAGCGAATGTCGCTCCGATAAAGATCGCGAATGTCGACGATTCCAAAACGACGCATACACAATCGTTCCACACCCAACCCAAAGGCGAATCCACTCCATTGCTCGGGGTCGATATTCAAAGCAGCAAAGACATTGGGATCGACCATTCCCGCCCCACCGAACTCGATCCAGTTACCGTTCCACCAATAATCCACCTCAACGCTCGGTTCCGTGAACGGGAAAAAGGATGGTCGAAAACGGACGCGGACGTCACTCCCGAGATAGCTGGTCGCAAAGAGGCGCAACACACTTTTCAGTTGGGCCATAGTGACGTGCTCGTCGACCCATAGTCCTTCCATCTGATGAAACATCGGAAAGTGAGTGGCGTCCGGGGCATCAGGACGGTAAACCCGTCCAAGCGAGATGATTCGCAACGGCAGTGCCTGTGTTTCCATCGCACGAATTTGGACGGTGCTGGTTTGACTACGCAGAAGCATGGCGTCCCTGTCCGCAGGGCTCCGCATTTGTTTGCCGGCAGTAGCCAGATAAAAGTTATCGAGCGGGTCGCGGGCGGGATGGTCCTCGGGAATGTTGAGAGCCATGAAATTATGCCAAGTGTCCTCGATCTCAGGCCCTTCGGTCGCATTGAAACCGAGCCGGCCCATAATGTCCTTGAGATGCTCAATGGTCTGCGTGATGGGATGAAGCTGACCTAAGGTGGGGCGGATTCCAGGCAAAGTTGGATCCGGAACAGGTCCCGAAGTCGCATTGGCCGGCCCCCCACCCAGCCGCTCCGTCGCCAAGTCCAACGCAGACTGCAAAGCGTCTCGGACTTCATTGAAACGTTTACCGGCCAAAGGTCGGTTCTCCGCCTCAATGGCTCCCATCAACTTTTGCACGGACTTCAAAGCGCCGTTCTTTGCTCCGACGAATTTCACCCGCAAGCCTTCCAGTTGATCAGTCGACGCGACTGAGTTCAATGACTGCTTGGCTTCATCCAGGAGAGCGTCGAGGGACTCGACGAAGCTCTGAAGTGACATGAGTTTGGTCTCGAAAGTAAAGATACCTTATGCAAAGAGCCCGCGACCAAGAGGTCGCAGGCTCAATAAATACAATGCTAGCAGATCTGGTCGAGGTTATCCCTGACTGCTGCTAAGCGAGTCAAGCCAATTGCAACCTAAGCTGCAGCTTTGGAAGCGATGGCTTTTTTTACCGCGGCCACAACCGTTTCAAACCCGACCGAATCGTTGATTGCCATCTCCGAAAGTTGCTTTCGATCCAATTCGATATTGGCCAAGTTCAAGCCGTTGATGAATTCGCTATATCGCAAGCCGTGCATACGAGCTGCGGCATTCACTCGAATAATCCAAAGACGACGGAAGTCTCGTCGCTTTCGGCGGCGATCGCGGTAGGCGAATCGGCCAGCACGCACCAAGTTTTCCTTGGCGGTGCGGTACAAGCGACGACGACCGCCGACGTATCCTTCCGCACGTTGAAACAAACGACGTTTGGCCTGCCGACGGGCTGAGCCTTTTCTAGTTCTCATAGCAAAGCAACCTATTGTTGCATGTGGCGTTTCAGGTCATCGCGATGGTGTTGCAGCATTACAGCAACTGGCCCATGAAAAAAGTATCGCGATTGTTGTCTACCCAAACGCCTGGTGTAAAAAAGTTGGGCCAGGTGTTTCAAATTCGTATTTCTGATACGTGCGATCCGCAACCGAGCTCGCTTAGTAGCTGTAGTGACGAAGCGCGTCGTGCACAGCTCGCTGGAAGTTCGGCTCGAGCACACGTGTGCCACGGAGCTGACGAATCTTTTTCGCAGACTTGCTGATGGCCAAGTGGCTAGTGCCCGCTTTGCGGTGCTTGACTTTTCCGCTGGCGGTCAGTCGGAATCGCTTCTTGGTGGATTTGTGTGTCTTTTGTTTGGACATTGAAGCAGGGCAATCTTTAAAATCGGTTATTAGCGTCGCTAATGGCTGGCTAAGTTTCCTGTTCCGCACGAGTTTGGAAGGCAGGGGGAGCAAGTTTAGCGAGGACGGGGAATTCGTCCAAGGGTAAATCGGACGTTAATTGGTCAATTCGTGAGGCAGATAGTGGCTGTTGAAATGGCGAGAAGTATTTCGATTGAAAAAACAGCACGACGCGCTAGCTGGTGAACGCAGTTTTTAGGTGCGAAACACTAGCTTACGCGTCGTGCTATATCATTGGTTACGTCACTGGCTATAAACGCCGTACGGGCAGCTAATCGGCGATAGACACTTTGGATTTCGCCTCTCGCAATCCTCTGCTGAGGATGTCGCGAAGCAGAGGCGAATAATCTTCGTATCGGGCTTCGTCAGCTGGTCCGTCCGCATATTGGTAGATCGCGTCGCGTGGTTTTGCTCCCAAAGCGATCAACGTGCTGGAAACAGTCCCGTAATCTGCGCCTCGCAACACCATGTTTGCCCGTCCAGTAGGTGACGGAGCTCTAGCAAAGACTTTGCTAGCCACCGCCAGAAACTTGACCGGCGAGTCCAGTGTTTGCAGGGTTAGCAAACGGTTTGCTAATTGCACGCGTTCGTCGCGAGGGTCATTCAAGTTTCGACCACCGATGATGTTCAAACCTGAATGCATCTCAATGACTTCGTTTTCCGATTCATGATGGACAGCGAAACCAGCATCTCGGTCCACAACTACAAGGTTGCAGGCTTCAAACTGATGCTTGTCTAGTTCCTCAAGAATGCGTTCCAAGGCGCTTCTCGAACACGTTGCCTTGAGAGCTTCCTTGCAGAGAAGCCCTCTCGACCGATTGCTTCCAATAGGCTCCATGGTGCGTCGATTGCAGATACCCACAAATACGCCATGTTGGTTGACTCCCAGCCAAGTTCCGCCGTTGCGTTGGTCGGTAGGGCACAGGATCCTCGGCTTGCCCGACTGTATTGCGGGGGCCGTACTTCGTCTATCAAAAAACTCCTCTCGATTGGCAGCGACTAAGATCGGACTTTCGGGAACCACGCGATATTGAATGGCTAGTAAGCACATCGCAACATCAGCACTTTCTATGGTTGGAGTTTGCAAATCGAGCCGTGTGCAAAGGCAAAAGATCACACATACAAAGTGCGGTCCTGCAGCTCGCAAGTCCTTTAAATCTAACCTGTGGCCATGCTAGTAGTCACCCCCCAAAAGGATACAGAAACGGAAATTGTTGAATACTTGTCAGTAAAATTAGGGAACTTTATCGCGAGAGTGGCTTTTAGGTTTTCCTATTTTGCCTGAGCCGCAGGGTTTTAGGCCGTGCGAAATCCGCATTCGAGGGACCTGCGTGCGGGTCGTCGATGGAGAACTTGCACAAAAATGCTATATTTCGCTCTTGTCCCTCGTTAGGGAAATTGCGAAAAGCTCCGTGGTTTGAGGTTTTTCGCCGAAATGGTTCATTTCATCCTAGTTTAGTAGCTAATCGCCATCACTTCTTTCATCCCAATCAGTCAAAGCGGTCGCAGCCGCATCGGGCGCTGTCCTGGCGTATCCATTGTATCCACCGGGTCTTATGCTCCTGACCACATCATCACCAATGAGGATCTAGCTTCGCTCGGTTGCGACAGCGAATGGATCGTCCAAAGAACCGGAATTTTGGAACGCCGGAAAGCGAGGTGCGACCAGGCCTCGAGCGACTTGGGTTTTGAGGCAGCGATCCGCTGTTTGTCCAATGCTTCGGTCGATCCCAAGGAAGTGGACTTGGTCGTCTGCGCCACCATGACCCCCGACCACGTGAGCCCCTCGACAGCCTGTTTGATCCAGCAGCGCCTCGGTTGTATAGCGCCGGCAATGGACGTGAGCGCAGCCTGTTCCGGCTTCATGTATGCCTTGCTAACCGCAGCTCAGTTCGTTCGCAATGGCGTGTCTCAAAACGCGCTGGTACTCGGCGCTGAAGTGATGAGTCGAACGGTCGACGAGAGCGACAAGAAGACATATCCGCTTTTTGGTGATGGAGCGGGCGCAGCATTGCTGCAACCGGTAAACGAGCACCTGGGTGGTAGCACCGGCTTGATCAGCTATACCTTAGGATCCGAAGGGGATCTCAACGCATTGTGTATTCCGGCCGGCGGGTCGCGCGAGCCGCTTACGTATGCGGCCATCGAACAGGGGCGTCAGTTTTTGAGAATGGATGGTCGAGCCGTTTTCAAATGGGCTGTTCGCATTGTGGTCGATAGCTCGAACGATGTCTTGGAAGCGGCGGGCCTCAAACCATCGGACGTGGATCTTGTAATCCTTCACCAAGCCAATATTCGTATTATCGACGCGGCAGTTAGCCATTTCGGTATCGCCCGCGACAAAGTATTTGTCAATCTCGACAAGTTTGGAAACACGTCCGCTGCCAGTATCCCAATGGCTCTCGACGACGCAAACCAGAGAGGATTGATTCAGCGCGGAGACATCGTGCTGCTGTGCGGCTTTGGCGCGGGATTGTCCTGGGGGACGGCTCTTTTACGTTGGTAGCCCTTGCGTCTACCACAAATGCTTGCACAGAACTACGTGCTAGCATTTCAGCTGCATACTAAATGTAGTATGGCGTTTGCAATTCAGGATCGTTGCGACTACTTTTCTCGCTATCACATGCCGAACCCAACCCAATCGCTGGTTCGCATGGTCGAAGGATCGTAATCCAACATCATGAGGTTGAGCTCCCACTAGCAAACCGCAAACGAATGATTCGTTGAAGGTTCTGGATGGAACCATTTGGTCCATCTGTCTTTCGCGATAAAAAAGAAGCTCAAATTTAAGGATGGAATCCGTGGCTGAGCATCTAATTTATTGTCTTTCGAATCCGGTGTTGGCGACTGCTAACTCTCCTTAGAAGTGTTTCAGATCTTTCAAGGATGTTGCGATATGTCACCATTTCATTTAGGAGGATCCTACAGAATGAACCATCGTCCCCTCATTGGTTTGAATTGCGATTTCCGTGGCTCGCATCAAGGCACTCCTGCCTATTGCTACTTGGCCGCTGGCTATTTTGATTCCATCGCGAACGCAGGCGGAATTCCGATCATCGTCCCTCCCACCTCGGATCCAGCCCATCTGGAACAAGTGTTGGATCGATTGGATGGATTTGTGCTCGTTGGCGGTGGAGATTTGGATCCACGCAACGATGGATACATGATGCATAGTTCGGTCCGCCCGATGGAGGCGAGACGAGAACAGTTCGATCGCAGGCTTGCTCAGGAAATAGCCAATCGTCAGATGAGCCTGATGGCCATCGGCGTGGGCTTGCAACTTATCAACGTGATCCAAGGTGGTAATTTGTACTATCACCTACCGATCGACATGCCATCAGCCATCCCCCACAAGGACGCTCATGATCCAAACCACCGACACTCGTTGGTAGTCGAATCCAATTCGATTTTGGGACGCGTCTATGGCGAAGGTGAAATCCGAGTCAATAGCCGCCACCACATGGCTATCGACAGGCTCGCCGACTCTTTCCGTGTCACTGCCCGTTGCCAGGACGGAGTGATCGAAGGGGTCGAGAGCAATAGCGATGACTGGTTCGTCGTCGGTTGCCAATTTCATCCCGAGTCGTCCGCGGCGAGTGCCCTCGATATCCGAATCTTCGAGGAATTCATCGAAGGAGTGATGGCCAAGACCGGTCAAGTGCAACTGGCTGCTGCTTAGGTGCATCTTGCGCATCTCCGTCCGAGGAAACGAAACGACTTGCATTGGATGCAAGGTGTACCTGTGTCTGCCTGCTTGTTCCCAATCTAGCATGCAGACATAGCAATGCACTGGGCACGGACGCCCTGTTTCGTTTTCGATTGGCGGAAATCGTTAGAACCACAAAGAGCCGTTGCAAACCACACAAAGAGCCGTTGCAAACCAGCCGTGCAGCAACGAAAATGGCGAGATTAGCTCACCGAGAACTAACCTCGCCACCGGGGGAAGGGAATTCGGGCACATGCGACACTGGCGTCGCACATGACCCACCATCCACATTAGGTTGATGGCGGTCTCTCTTCAAAACTTTTCTTTCGGATTCGCTGCAATGTCGATTGGGTTAGCCGGTAAATGTGCCGTTTGTATCGGTTCTATCGTTTGTCTGGCCGTTGGGCCTGGCTGTGTCCCGCAATCCGAAAACAGTGTCGTCCTCTATTCTGCCGCCGACCGCGAATTCGCCGAACCGATTCTCAGCGCGTTTGAGCGAAGCCATCCCGGGGTCGAAGTCGCTAGCCAATTTGACATCGAAGCCTCTAAAACGTTGGGGCTCGTCACACGCATCGAACAGGAATCGCAAAGGCCGCGGTGTGATGTTTTCTGGAACAACGAAATTTTGCATACGATTCGCTTGCAACAAAACGGACATCTCGCGTCGCGTCGTTGGAAAGTCCCAGATGCTTGGCCAAAGAGATATAAGGCCAAAGACGGCACATGGATTGGGTACGCGGCTCGCGCTCGCGTGCTCCTGATCAACAAACAACGACTGCCAGACCCGGCAACCTGGCCTACGAGCGTCCTGTCCCTCGCAGAAGGTGCCTGGCACCAACGTTGCGGGATTGCGTTCCCTATCTACGGTACGACCGCGACGCACATGGCGATTCTGGCAACGCATTCATCCCGGATCCGATGCGAGGCAGATGGACTTGCCGCCTACGCGGGCAGCGACAGGACACTCCATTGGGAGAATTGGTGCCAGGGAGTGGTCGAGCACTCCGTTGTTTTGGCCGGAAACAAACAAGTAGCCTTGGCCGTTTCCAGCGGCGAACTGGATTGGGGACTCACCGATACAGATGATGCCATCATCGAAAAAGAGGCAGGAAGCCCTGTTGAAATAGTATTCCCAGACCAGGCCGAGAGTGGATTCGGTACTGTTTTTATCCCAAACACCCTTTGCGTGCTGAAACGAGCCCCACACCCAACTGCAGCCGCAATATTGGCTGACTACTTGGCCAGCGAGCAGGTCGAGTCGAGACTGACCATGGGTAACAGCGCCCAATTCCCGATTTGGCCAGGTGCGCGTCTGCGATCTCGTTTGGAACAAGCGGATAAAGCCCGCTGGGCGGATGTCGATTTTGAACTGGCTGCCCAGGGATGGCCCGAG
>Ga0105048_10011115_pt1 | contig 14218 bp, 12 predicted proteins | sample MAT05_FD_78382 | JGI IMG/M metagenome (GOLD analysis project Ga0105048, IMG submission 78382) | Freshwater microbial communities from Lake Fryxell liftoff mats and glacier meltwater in Antarctica - MAT-05 | ecosystem: Environmental > Aquatic > Freshwater > Ice > Liftoff microbial mat | place...
ATTTGCACGGAAAAATAGACCTCTTGTAACTTTCTAATTCATTTTCCTAAAACTATGTGTGGCATTTCCGGATTTGTAGATTTTTCTAAAAAGTCTTCTGAAGTACAATTAAAGATGATGAGCGATACGATTGTTCACAGAGGGCCTGACGGAGAAGGGTATCATCTTTATGAACTGGAGAATGCGAATGTAGGAATTGCCCATCGCCGTTTAAGCATCATTGATTTATCTGAAGGCGGAAAGCAACCAATGCATTATGAGCATCTTTCAATCACCTATAACGGAGAGATTTATAATTACCAAGAAATAAAAGAAGAGCTCATTCAGAAAGGTCATTCATTTACATCTCATTCCGACACGGAAGTTATTCTTCACGGGTTTATGGAATGGGGAGCAGCTGTTGTAAACAAGTTCATCGGAATGTTTGCTTTTGTCATTTTCAACAGCAAGGATCGTGAGTTGTTTTGTTGTCGGGACAGGGCAGGCGTGAAACCTTTTTTTTATTATCATACCGCTGAGATTTTTTTGTTTGCCTCTGAACTAAAAGCCATCGTTGCACATCCAGCATTCTTAAAAGAATTGAACAAAGATGCAGTGGGTGCCTTTCTGCAATTCGGATATGTGCCGCATCCACATTGTATTTATAAGAATACAAATAAATTAAGTCCGGGGCATTTTCTTCGTTTAACTATTCGATTGAATACTATAAAAACAGAGCAATATTGGAATGTATATGATGCATATAACAAGCCCAAGCTGAAGATAGGATTTGACGAATGTCTCGAAGAAACAGAACGGCTTCTTACCAGTGCCTGCAAGTATAGGATGGTCAGCGATGTGCCGGTTGGGATTTTTCTAAGTGGAGGTTATGACAGCTCAACGGTAACAGCGTTGTTGCAAAAAGATTCCACTAAAAAGATAAAAACATTTACAATTGGATTTACAGAAGCGTCAGTCAATGAAGCCCCATATGCTAAAAAAGTAGCTGAGTATCTCGGTACAGATCATATAGAGCATTATTGTACAGAAAAAGAAGCGCTTGATATTATTCCTGATCTTCCTTATTTTTTTGATGAGCCGTTTGCAGACAGCAGTGCTATTCCAACAACCCTTGTCAGTAAAATTGCGCGACAGCATGTTACGGTTGCCTTGAGCGCAGATGCGGGTGATGAGGTATTTGCCGGATATAACCGGTATGACTATCTGAGTAAGTTTGGAGGGAAAGTTAAATCGTTACCACCTTTAATACGTCGTTCTATTGCATCAGTGATGAATAAGGTATCGGCAGATTCCATTCCTGTCCTGCGAAATCAATATTTATTTCATAGCAGATATGAAAAAGTGAAACAGTTTCTGCTTGAACCCGATGATTATAAAATGAACCTGGTTTTGAGTAAACAATTCTCCGAAAATGAGGTTACATCCCTACTGAAACTTCCTGTGTCAAGACTGCTAACGGCATTCGACAGCAAGGAACTTAAGCCGGAAAATTACGATACGTTATCCTATGTCATGGCCATCGATTATCAGACCTACCTGGCGGATGATATCATGCAAAAAGTAGACAGGGCAGCAATGTCTCACAGCCTTGAAGGTCGTGAACCCTTTCTGGATCATCGGGTGATCGAATGGGCTGCTTCACTTCCGATGGAGTATAAATATAATAAGGGTGTCAAAAAATATATTCTTCGGCAGATCACACATAAGTATCTTCCTAAGGAAATGATGGAAAGACCAAAAATGGGGTTTGCAATTCCTGTTGCCACCTGGCTTGATGGGCAGTTGAAACCGCTTGTGGATCATTATCTTTCTTCTGATTATCTTGAAATGCAACAATTGTTCAATACCCCTGAAGTGCTTGGCATTGTGCATGCATTTTATACCGGGAAAAAAGAACGTGCAGAAAAAATATGGTATCTGTTAATGTTTCAAATGTGGTATGAGAAATGGATAAAAATTTAATCAATTACTTTTATATACTTGCGGATCATGCCTAATGCCCAATCTGATAAAACCTATCTGCTTATTACATCTATGGGAGGTGGAGGCGCGGAAAGACAGGTAAGCTCTATCTATCAGATTTCGGAAATAGATTTGCTATTGTGTATTGAACGTGAAAACGTCTATGATATTCCTCCGGAAAAAATAAAATTCCTAACAGATACTAAGGCAACAGGAAGTGTAATTGGCAAATTAAAACAGATCGTTACGACTGTCATTGCGTTAAAAAAGTTAGGTGTAAACAGGCATACACACCTGCTATGTTTCTTGCAACTTCCTTTTATCATTGGCAACATCTGCAAATTTTTATTTCGCTGTAAGGTCACCATAAGCATCAGGTATAATCCATTTGGATTTAATGAAACAAGTAAGGATAGAAGTATTCCGTTGGCACTTCTAAAATACTTATTAAACCGGGTTGATCTGATTGTTCCGAATTCAATTTCTACGGCCACTCAGCTCAGGTCTTTTCTCAAAAAAGGTCAGACTGTCATTCCGGTTTCCAATGGTTACAACCTTGAGGAGATTCAAATGAAGGCGATGAAACCTGTTCCGCACTATGTCGATCTCTTAACAAAATACGATTGCTTGCTATCGGTAGGCAGACTTTCGGCAGAGAAGGGACATAGGCATTTACTCCGTATTTTTAAGGGAGTGAAGAATACAACAGAATCACGTGATGTTAAATTAATTATAGTTGGAACCGGTGTTCTTAAAGAAGAACTATCCGCACAAGCCAGAACATTGGGGTTGAAGACATTTGTCTATGAAAGCAGTGATTCATTTCACCTGAATTATGATGTTTACTTTCTGGGTTTTCAATCAAATCCTTATTTTTTCTATACACATGCCACATTGTTTTTATTCCCATCATTATACGAAGGCTTGCCCAATGCGTTAATTGAATCATTTTTATGCAGATTGTCGGCTGTGAGCGCAGACTGTAATTCTGGGCCAAGAGAAATTATGCTACCTGAAAAAATTGAATCAAAAGAGCTGCGTGATGTAGAGGAGTCGCCCTTGGGATATCTCATCAAAGCATTTGATCCTACAGACCACGAAGACATACTCGTCTTAAATACAATCGAGGAATTATGGATAAAAACGATTCTGGAATTTCTTACAAGAGAGAATTCTTTGCAAAAGATATCCCTGTCAACACATCAGCATATCAGTGAGCGCTATAGCCTGAAAACAACCCTTCAACATTGGAAAGCGATCTTGTCATAATGAATGAATTTCCTGAAGTTTGTTTTCTTTACTTCTCAGAAGAATAACTAATCCTGAAAAATAAAATGGCATCATGGGAATTTTATAACGCATTAAGGTGCCAAAGTTTCCACTTGTGAGCCCGACCAAAATGCTAAATATGATTGCGAAAAGAAAGCATAATAGAAGTGTCTTTTCAGAGAAAATAAGCCTAAAACTTTTGAACCCTACTTTAAAAAAAACATAGATCGTCAACAGAAGGGTCAACAAACTTTCGATAGAAGCGAGAAGTGTAATAGGTTTATTCGCTTCCCATAAATAGGGTCGGAATAATGTAACATTTACAGATGCGGGCGCCAATGATAGAATGCTGCTTATCGTGGGTTCTACTTCCTCAAATGTATATCTGCTTGAAGAAAGGCCTTCCTGACTTAGATAGTCATAGTTTGTCTTCACGGTTTCTAAAAGATTTGATAATGCGAATTGTTGAAGTTGGTCTGAGAATAAATTCAATACCATAAATAATGTAAACGAAAGTATGACAATCACAATAGGAATTATCGTCACTCTCAGGAGTTTGCTACGGATCAATTCTAATTTTGAGTACATTAAAAAGAAGAAGAATGCAGCCAATAAGGAAATGAGTATGTAAATTTTAATCCGGTATAATAAGTACGACATCAGGATAATAATGATAGCGTTCAGAACAGAGAATCGTTTATAATAGAAAAATTCCAAGAGGTAATAAAATAAGTAGCCCATTGCACCAATACAAAAGACCTCTTTCGAAATAACGCAAGTCCAGAATATCAAGGATGGAATAAAGATGGTTGACCATGCAAATAATTTGGGTCTACCGGGATAAAAGCGATTAAAAATGATAAGCAATTTCCAATAGCCAAAATAAGAAAATAAGGATAACAAAATAGACGTTACCCAAAAACTATTACCCGTAAAAAAACTGACTACACTAGTTAATTTGATCACCAACGATTCATTCCGGGCAAATATGAATTGCGAGATATCCACACCGATAATCTGGTTAAAGCTATCGAATGAGGTGAATACCACCGAGATGGCCATCGAAGGTTTTATATAGAACAATTGAATGATATCATTGGAGGCCCAGTAGTAGGTAAATTGGTCAACGCCACCCTTATATATTAGCGTATGGTGAAAAAGGAAAAGTGGAATAGCAATTAGTTTGATGAAGAATCCAGGAAGAAAAAAGCGCTTTAGTTCTTCAGGCTGTTTCTCCCTCAATCTTTTCATAAAAAAGAAAATAACTAAAAGTACAAGAGGAACCAATACCAAATCTTTTAAGAAATAAAGTTCCTTATACCCGTATTCGGATACGGCTTTGGTAAATTCATTTGCTTCAGTGACAGATAGACTCATTGCATTGATTTATATGGCGTAGATAAACTGCGTTAATGGCATGGACATCAAATTTTTTTTCTGCCAATTTTCTACTGTTCTTCCCCATTTGAATCCGTTGTTCATTCGGAGATTCTATTATTTTTAAAATAGCGTGTATAAGGCTTTCAACATTTCTGACAGGAATACAATACCCATTCCAACCTTCCCTCACAGTTTCTTTACATCCAACATTGTCAGTTGTAATAATAGGAATGCCTTTACTTAAACCTTCCAATAAAACTCTTGGAATACCCTCTCTGTAATACGAAGGCAATAACAACACATCTGTTCTCTCGAGCAATGAATTCATGTTGTGTTCGGGCCCCAAATAAGTAATTGCATCACATGAACTTAGTTGTTTTTCCAAATCGCCAGACCCCTGACTTTTTATACCACTGATAAGAAATGTCACCTCAGGATATTTCTTTTTAATAGAAATAGCGGCTTCCATAAATTCGATCAGGCCTTTTTCTTTAACCAAACGGGCACTCATTAAAAAAACTAATTGAGAATGCTCTCTGTGATCATGTTGTTTTTCAGAGAATCTTTCGAGGTCGACACCCGAGCCATTTACTAGGGTAGTTTTACCGGCTTTTAGAATACCATACGTCAAAAAGTAATTTTTGTCATCTGGATTTTGAAAAAATACAAACGTCGATTTCTTAAACGCCATTCTATATAAAAATCGAAGCAATTTACTTAGCCAGTTATTTTTGGCCAAGCCTTCTCCAAGACCATTCACCGTATTAATAATAGTTATTGGCAAACCTAAGGCACCCAGATTTCCATATATATTTGGTTTGGCGGTATAGCTGACTACAACATGTATTCTGGTCCGTTTAAAAAGGGATCTGAATTCAGCGATCAATTTCAGATCCTGAAATAGATTCGATCCTTTTGCCTCTAAATGGTGGAGAGGAAAAAATTCACAATTTAATTCTGCACTAATCTTTTCTGTGAATTGGTCTATAGGTGCTATACAAATAACAGTGTACCCTGCACCTTGAAGACTTACTATTAATTCTCTGCGAAAATTGTAAATACTCCATGAGGTATTTGATATTATGGCAACTCGGGAATTATTTATCATTAGATTGATACCATTCTATAAAATTGTGTAAACCGCTCTCTAACGAAATTTTAGGGGCGTAGTTTAATAATGATGAAGCTTTTGAAATATCGGCATACGTAAAACAGACATCACCGGGTTTCATAGGCACTTTAATAACTTGCTCAGGTTTCTTTAGAGCAAGATAGATCGTTGAAATAAGATTTTGTAATGTAACCGGGTGATGGTTCCCAAGATTAATAATTTCATAAACTTCCTCCTTAGTGCAACAGTAGTTTATCGAACTTATAATCCCATCCACTATATCATCAATATAGGTGTAATCTCTTGCTGTATTTCCATCACCATACATTTCAATAGGTTCATTCTGTATAATTTTTGTGACGAATTTTCTAATCGCAAGATCAGGTCGTTGACGAGGCCCAAACACAGTGAAGAATCGCAGGCAGATCGCATTTATTTTGTACAGATGATACCATGAATGTATCATGAGTTCACAGGATTTCTTCGTGAATGCATAGGGCGAAATTGGATGATCCACACTATCTGATTCTTGAAAGGGAATTTTTGTATTATTCCCATAGACAGAAGACGAGGAAGCAAACACGAGATTTCGAATTTCATTCTTCTTCATATATTCAAGCAGATGGTATGTCCCGTTGATATTAGTCTCAATATAGTTACCAGGATTGGCAAGAGAGGGCAATACACCGGCTCTCGCAGCGAGATGAACAACGCAGGTGATCGGATGCACTTTAAGTTTTTTCCATATTGCCTGATCACAAATATCGCCTTCATAAAACGTGAAGTGGGGATTTGCAAACAAACCGTCCATATTTTTCAACTTCACCGATTTAGGATAAAATGCATCAAAATTGTCCAATCCAACTACTTTCTGTCCGTCAGAAAGCAACCGTTCGCATAAATGGGACCCTATAAAACCTGCACAGCCGGTAACTAATATCATAACAAAAATAATCCGCAAATCTACAAACTTATTCTATGAAGAAATTTGATAATTTTTTTAGGGTAAAGAGGCGTATTTTGGCCCCCTGAAATATGAATATACTACTTACAGGAGGCGCTGGTTTTATTGGGTCTAATCTCGCAAAGGCATTGCTGACACATGAAAAGGTCTCTAGGCTAAGGGTTCTCGATAATCTTTCAACCGGGTTTCGTCAGAATATTGTCGACTTGCTTTCTCATCCGAAATTCGAATTCATAGAAGGTGATATTACAGACTTTTCTACCTGTGAATCCGCCATGAAGGATATGCAACTTGTCAGCCATCAAGCTGCTTTAGGTTCAGTGCCAAGAAGTATTGCAGATCCTCTGGGAACGAATAATGCAAACATTACTGGTACGTTGAATATGTATACTGCGGCTAAAAATTCAGGTGTAAAACGGGTAGTATATGCAGCTTCTTCTTCGACTTACGGAGATAGTGAGTCATTACCAAAGGTGGAAGAGGTAATAGGCCGGCCGCTATCACCGTATGCGGTTACCAAGTATGTGATGGAATTATACGCCGATGTATTTGCAAGAACTTACGATATGGAATTTATTGGCCTTCGTTATTTTAATGTCTTTGGTCCTCATCAAAGTCCCACAGGCGCTTATGCGGCCGTCATTCCATTATTCATGGAGGCTGTTATTAAGAATGAAGCGCCTGTTATAAATGGCGATGGTAGCTATAGTCGAGATTTTACCTTCGTTGATAATGTGGTGCAGGCAAATATGAAGGCGTTGTTTACAGAAAATCCTCAAGCAATGAATCAGGTATATAATATTGCCTTCGGCGAAAGCACAACGTTGTTGGAATTATATCATACTATCCGAGACATTGCGGGTTCATCTCTCGAGCCAACATTCGGCGATTTTAGAAAAGGTGATATTCCTCATAGCTTGGCGAATATTGATAAAGCCAGAAAATTGCTTGATTATAACCCGGCTATTTCTGTCAAAGAAGGATTGCGTTTAGCATTTGATTGGTATAAAAACAACTAAGCTCAAACCCGCAACACGCTAACAAATCAACCCGTAACCCGCTAACTCATTAACACCTTAACCCGCTAACAAATTAACCCGCAACACGCTAACTCATTAACACCTTAACCCGCTAACCCTTTAACTCCCTAACAAATTAACACGCAACCCGCAACATTTAAATACACCAATACTTCATTTCCTTTATCTTTCCTCTCAGAACACCTTTGATATCAATAATCACACCGTGATCTGTGCAGATAGACTGGAAATAATTTTCGTCCAGGTCATCATATTCTTTGTGATTCACAGCGAGGATCACTGCATCATATTGAGTTCCTATCACGGGTGTTAGTTCCAAGTTATATTCATGAGTGAATTCTTCAGGGTCTGCATTCGGATCCACCACTTCGACGGTGGCATTAAATCCTTTCAGTTCATTCACAAGGTCTACGACTTTTGAATTCCGGATATCAGACACATTCTCTTTAAAAGTAGCACCTAATACCAATATCCTGGACTTAGAAATTTCTTTGCCTGATTTAATAATATGTTGTGCTGTTCGTGTTGCGATCCAGCTAGACATCCCGTCATTAATACTTCGTCCGGATAAAATAACCCTCGACTGAAAACCAAGCTGGTTAGCCTTATAGATGAGGTAATAGGGATCTACGCCTATACAATGTCCGCCCACAAGGCCCGGAGAATATTTATGAAAATTCCACTTCGTTCCTGCAGCTTCAAGTACGTCGTATGTATTTATTTTCAGTCTATCGAAAATAATCGCCAATTCATTCATCAAGGCGATATTTAAATCACGTTGAATGTTCTCTATAATTTTACCAGCCTCCGCTACTTTTACCGAAGGTGCTCTGTGAACCCCGGCAGTAATAATGAGTTCGTATAATTTTGCGATTTCTTCAAGTGCATTTGTATCATTTCCAGAAACGATCTTCACAGTATTCGTCAGGGTATGTACTTTGTCGCCCGGATTGATACGTTCAGGCGAATAGCCATATTTATAATCGACACCACCCTTCAAACCTGCAAGTTTATTTATTATCGGAAGACAATCCTCCTCCGTACAACCCGGATAAACAGTGGATTCATAGATTACATAATCGCCTTGTTTGATCACCTTTCCAACTGTTTCGCTGGCGCGCGTCACAGGCGTAAGGTCAGGTACATTATGCGAGTCGACCGGTGTAGGAACCGCTACCACGTAGACAGTGGCTTCGCGTAATTTTTCAATGTCGCTGGTAAACTCGATGGAGCAATTATCAAACGCATTACGTTCCAATTCATTACTCGGATCTTTCTTGTTTCGCATCATCTCCACCCGTTTCTCGTTGATATCAAAACCTATCACATTGATATGTTTCGCAAATTCGAGGGCCAGTGGCAATCCAACATAACCCAATCCGATAACAGCAATCTTTGCTTCTTTGTTTACTATCTCTTGATACATATTTCCTTTTAAAAATGTGTGCAAATGTAAAGTAAATATCCTGAAAACAGGATTGGGAGCCACTTCATTATTTGGCTGAAGAATCATTTCCACCATGAAAATGACTGTAAACCAATTCCGCTTTGGCATTGCCGACAACTGCGGCGATCTCTTGTTTGGAACTGTTTTGGATCTTTGTCACCGACCTGAATTTTGTCAATAACTGAACCGCAGTTTTCTCGCCAATACCCTCGATTTCCTCCAGGCCATTTTTAATAATACCGCTACTTCTTGTTTTACGGTGGAAGGTAATACCGAACCGATGCACTTCATCCCTGACTCGTTTTACAAAATTCAGCGATGCGCCGTTAAATGGTAATTTCAATGATTCTTTGTCGCCTGGATAAAAGATCTCCTCAATATTTTTTGCTAGTCCGATAACCGTAGTTTTGCCAAGAAGGCCCAATTCGCGAATGCTTTCCATCGCCGAACTTAATTGCCCCTTTCCTCCATCAATGATGATAAGCTGCGGAATAGGTTTATCTTCTTCCAAGACCCGTTTATATCTTCTGAACACCGTTTCCTTCATACTTGCAAAATCATCGATACCTTCTACTGTTTTGATATGAAAATGGCGATACTCTTTTTTAAAAGGCTCGGCATCTTTATAACAAACCATGGCAGAAACAGGATACGCGCCCTGAAAATTAGAATTGTCGAAACATTCAATATGCGAAGGCAACTCCTTCAGATGAAGATCTATTTGAAGTTGTTTTAATAAATCCATTCGGCCACTTTCAGAATTAGTGACTGTAAGTAGACTGTCTTTTCGCTTTTGTTCCTGGATGAAATAATTGGCATTCTGCAAGGAAAGTTCCAGCAGCTTTTTCTTATCTCCAAGTCGCGGAACGGTGATCAGTATATTCTCCGAAAAATCAATTGGATACTGTGTCACAATTTCTTTGGACGTACTTCCGAATCGTTCTCTCAACTGAAGTAACGCATGGGTGATGATTTCTTCATCCGTTTCCTGGAGTTTCTTTTCGATCTTCACACTATGGGTTTGTGTGATGGTACCCTGAACGATGATCATATAATTCACACAAGCGTAATCTTCATTCGACACCACGCTGCATACATCTACATGATCGATCTTACTATTGACGATGATGGACTTGCTCTGGTAATTACTGATGTATTCGATCTTCTTTTTAACGATCTCAGCTTTCTCGAATTCCAAGTTGGCGGCAAGTTCATTCATTTCTTTTTTATAATATTTAGTGATCTCGCCCATCTTTCCTTTCAATACTTCTTTCACCTGGTCTACATGCCAGCGGTATTCCTCTTTTGTTTGAAAGCCCACACAAGGTGCTTTGCAATTCCCGATATGATATTCAAGACATTCTTTGAATTTTCCCTGTGTGATTTTTTTTTCTGTCAATGGTAAGTTGCAGGAGCGGATAGGAATGGTTTGTTTGATCAACTGCATGATAGATCGAACCTTATCGACCGACGTAAAAGGGCCGAGATATTCTGAGCCATCTTTAATCATTCGTCTCGTGAGAAAGATCCTTGGATATTCTTCGTTTTTGATCACGATATACGGATAACTCCGATCATCTTTCAACGCAAGATTATACTTTGGCTGGTATTGTTTGATGAGTGAATTCTCCAACAGCAAGGCATCCTGTTCCGAATCAACGATCGTAAATTCCATTCGCGCGATCTCAGAAACCAGGCGCCTCGTTTTGAAATAATCAATATTCTTTAGAAAATACGAACTGACACGTTTGCGTAAATGCTTGGCTTTGCCAACATATATAATCTTATCCTCGGCATTGAAATATTTGTAAATGCCGGGTTTAAGCGGTATGGAAGGAACAATATGTACAAATTCTTCTTTTGTCACGTGTGCGAAAATACTTTATTTTTCGAACGTGAAATTCTAGAATATGAATGGCTAAACAACTTTTTAGTGAAGATCTTTTGGGCGGCAGACACGCTTTCCGTTCCAATCTTTGCCTTCAAATTTTACACGATGAACAGACAAATCGACGGCAAAGGATTTTCTCTCCAATCGTTGCCGCAGTGCTCGTAATAAAATATTCTTCTCATCTCGAATTTACGTTGAACATATCAATATGTAGTTTTTAACGCTACTCTTTAGTTCAAGAAACTCAGCGTCTTAATCGTTTTCTTCACATCCATAAAAGGGTACTTCTTAGCTTCTTGCACTTGCAACGTTTTCCCGACTACATACAACAGCTTATATTCCTTTGTAATGAAAAAACCAGCATCATGTGTTTCTGCATAAATAGTCATGATATTATTGGTTCCGGATTTTGCGGTGATACTCAGTTTAGAAGTGATTGCTTTCGGATCAATGGATGTAAGCAACATCGTCATTTTTCCATATAAGGTATCCGTAAACACATTGATGTCATAATGTTTGTCCAGTTTTTTCTGGTATAGGTTTGCTTTCAGAAAAGGTGCTTTCAGTTCTTTCCAAGCAACTTCTGATGCCTTTAAAAAAACAGAATCCTTTTTCCCGTTCTCAATGGTCATCAGCTTAAATGTATAAGGAGTCTTCTGGTAAGGTTCAAGATTTTCCTTCAGGATCAGTTCCATGTCTGGGTAATTGATCATGGAGTCTCCATCATATTTTTCTTCTTTGTTGCAGGCTATACTAAGGATAAAGAATACAAAGAGAATCGCGTTTTTTATTGAATGAGTCATTTTGTAAATAAGATTAAGATTTAACATGATACTTTAACTGCTGCAGGAATTGTACGACTTTCAATTTATAATCACCTTGTATAATGATCTGTCCTTCTTTAGCTGAACCGCCAGTGCCGCATTTTGTTTTTAATGTTTTGCCAAGAGTTTCAAGATCGTGCTGTTTGCCAACGAAACCCGTAACCAACGTAACAAGTTTCCCTGCGCGTTTTTTGCTATCAAGCGAAACTTTCAGGAATTGTTTTTCAGGAGCAAGTGTTTCCAGTTCTTCAGGGGTCTCTTCCTTAAACGCTTCCGGGTTTGTTGAAAACACAAGCCCTCCGGTAAATTCTTTTCTCTTGCTCATAAATTTATAGGTCTTTGATATGTTTTGGTACAAGCATCTTCAAGGCATTGGGTATCACTTCGATGAGGCAATTCCCGTCGCAATCATGCGCATCCCCGTCGGTCTGAAAATACTGTAACCTGTTTCCTTTTATAGTTATTTTTTTTGCCCTGATATACAAACAATGCTTATTATAAATCAATCTTTTTCGCCAGCCATCGATCACAAAGGAAAGTCCATTCAGGATATTAATTTTTTCTACGAGTATCATAACCAGATAACCATCCTGCAAGGTCGCTTTTGGTGCGATCTGGAAACCATAGCCAAATTCCTTTCCATTGGCTACATTCAGGAAGAAGGCTTTTTTGGTCATCGTCTTTCCATCGGTCTCTATCACGTAGGTGTCGGATATATATGAAAAATAATTCCTGATCACTTGCCGTATATACATTTTCAATCCACGGCTTTTGGTTTGTTTGATGGTATTACAAACCCAGGCATCAAATCCTACACCGGCATTACTGATGAAGTAAACACCATTCGCTTTTCCCAGATCTATAGTTACAGCTTTGCCTTCGGAAATAAGTTTAACAGCATCTTCAATGGTCAAGGGAATGGAACAATGTCTTGCCAATCCATTCCCAGAGCCTGTAGGAATAATTGCCAATGTGATCGTGGTTTTTGCTACTTCCTGTATCACTTCATTCACTGTGCCATCACCGCCAACAGCCACCAGTATCCGACATCCTTTTTGAATCGCTTCTTTCGCTAATAGTCTGCCATGTCCGCCATACGTTGTAATATGAATTTCTACAGGTCGTTGTTTCAGATACAGCGCGACAGATTGTTTAAGCGACTCTATCTTTTGCTCACCGATACGGGCATTGACAATAAAGTAAATCGTATCTGCCATGAATTATTTTGCCGCTTTTAAACTCATATCCATACTCCCTGCATGATGAATAATTGCTCCTACTGAAATAAAATCGACACCTGTTTTTGCAAAACTCTCAATGGTATCAAGCGTAATGCCACCACTCGCTTCGGTCTCGTATTTCCCGCCGATCAGTTGAACCGCTTCTGCCACCATGTCGGGTTGAAAATTATCCAGCATAATCCGTTGTACACCGCCATGAGCTAAGACGCGTTTTACATCATCGATCGATCTCGTCTCAATCTCTATAAGTAATTGCAGGTTATTTTCGGTTAAATACGCCAATGTGTTGTCGATCGCTTTTTCGATACTTCCGCAATAATCAATATGGTTATCCTTCAACATGATCATATCATACAACCCAAAACGATGATTCTGCCCGCCGCCAATAAGGACCGCCTGTTTTTCAAACCATCTGAAATTTGGTGTGGTTTTTCTTGTATCAAGAATTTTAGCATGATAATCTTTTATGCGCTCTACATAGGTATGCGTCAATGTTGCAATACCGCTCATGCGTTGCATAATATTCAAGACAAGTCGTTCTGCCTTCAAGATTGTATGTACAGTGGCAAAGACCTCATACGCAATGTCGCCGGGTTCTACGTTTGTTCCGTCTTTGATTAATACAAGAAAAGTACAGTCTGGTTCTATATAATGAAAGACCTGTTCTGCAATATCTACACCAGCCAATACGCCCCTTTCTTTTATTTTTAAGATGGCTTTACCCCGCTCATCGGCAGGTATGCAAGCCAAGGTGGAATGATCTCCTTCGCGGACATCCTCTTCCAGGGCGGTTTTGATAAAATCGAAAATATTCATGCGTCAAAAGTACAGCGGTATAAAGAAAAAATACAGGTTATGCCAATGCCATTTTTGTTTTAATCTAAATGAATATTTTATTTGCTGCAACTCTTCGTTTGAAACAACAGACAACAATACTTTTTCTGTCATCCTGAGCAATAGGCGATTATACTTTTTCTGTCATCCTGAGCGGAGTCGAAGGATAGAAAAAGATGCATTGCATTGCGTTCCCTTAGGCGTTTTTGCCAAAATCCTGCTACGAAGCGCGGCGAAAAACCTGCCCCTTCGAAA
>Ga0105048_10011118_pt1 | contig 14217 bp, 8 predicted proteins | sample MAT05_FD_78382 | JGI IMG/M metagenome (GOLD analysis project Ga0105048, IMG submission 78382) | Freshwater microbial communities from Lake Fryxell liftoff mats and glacier meltwater in Antarctica - MAT-05 | ecosystem: Environmental > Aquatic > Freshwater > Ice > Liftoff microbial mat | place...
GGCGGTTGTGGCGGCGCTACCTCGTCACCAACACGCAATTCGTCTGCCTGGTGGCCGCCGAGCTGCTGCGTCCCACCTCGCTGGCGCAGCCGGCCCCTGGTCCCGGGCGCCCACCCCTGCCCCCCACTCGCTCGACGCGCCCTTCGACGAGCACGATCGATATGCCGCAGGTGTCGGCGTGAGGGCCGGGACAAAGCTGGTGGTGGTCGGGCAGGGCTACGTCGGCCTACCCCTGGCGATGCGCGCTGTCGACGTCGGACACGACGTCGTCGGACACGACGTCAGCCAGAGCCGCATCAAGGCCCTGGCGGCCGGCGAGTCCTACGTCGAGGACGTCAAGGATGCACAGCTCGCATGGGCCTTGGGCACCGGCCGCTACCTCCCTTCGACCGAGCAGCGTTCCTGCGCCGGCTTCGACGTCGCCGTCATCACGGTCCCGACGCCTCTGCGCGAGGGCAATCCCGACCTGTCCTACATCGAGTCGGCAGCCCACACCCTGGCGCGGTACCTTCGTCCCGGCGCCACCGTCGTGCTGGAGTCCACGACCTACCCGGGGACGACCGAGGAGTTGGTCGCGGGGATCCTGGAGGAGGACTCGGGCCTCACCGCCGGTACCGACTTCCACGTCGGGTACAGCGCTGAGCGGATCGACCCTGGCAACACGGTCTGGACGTTCGTCAACACGCCAAAGGTCGTCTCGGGGATCGACGCTGCCTCCCTGAAAGCCGTGCAGGCGTTTTACGACACCCTTGTCGACCGGACGGTGGCCGTCGCCTCGCCGAAGGAGGCCGAGCTCGCCAAGTTGCTCGAGAACACCTTCCGGCACGTCAACATCGCGCTGGTCAACGAGCTCGCGGTCTTCGCCCACGAGCTCGGGATCGACGTCTGGGCGGCTATCGACGCGGCGTCCACCAAGCCGTTCGGCTTCATGCGCTTCACGCCCGGCCCAGGGGTCGGCGGCCACTGCCTTCCCATCGACCCGTCCTACCTGTCCTGGCGCGTCAAGCGCACACTGGGCCGCAGCTTCCGGTTCGTCGAGCTGGCCAACGACGTCAACAACCACATGCCCGAGCACGTGGCCCAGCGCGTGATGGTGGCTCTCAACGCGCAGTCCAGATCGGTGCGGGGGTCGCGCATCCTGCTCCTGGGACTGGCCTACAAGGCCAACACCGGCGATGCGCGCGAGTCCCCGGCGATGCGCGTCGCGCAACTGCTGGTGGCGCTCGGCGCGGAGGTGCGCGCCGCTGACCCGCACGTCGTCGAGGGCCACGTCGACAGCCGGGTCGTGCGGGTGCAGGCCGACGAGGAGGAGCTGCGCGCGGCGGACGCCGTCGTGCTGCTCACCGAGCACGACGCCTTCGACTACGCCCTGGTCTGCGCGTCGGCGCGCTACATCCTGGACTGCCGCCGGCGCCTGCCGTGCCAAGAGAACGTGGAGCTGCTGTGACGCTGGGACGGCTGTGATGAGGGTCGTGTGCGTCGCCGGCGCCCGGCCGAACTTCATGAAGGTCAAGCCCGTCATGGACGCCCTAGAGCGACGCGGGGTCGACGTGGTGCTTGTGCATACCGGGCAGCACTACGACCGAGCGATGAACGACGTGTTCTTCGACGAGCTCGGCCTGCGCGCCCCGGACCACCGCCTGGGCATCGGCTCGGGCGGTCACGCGGAGATGACCGGCCGTGTCATGGCGGCCTTCGAGCCGCTCGTGGCGGAGCTCGAGCCCGATGCGGTCATCGTCGTCGGGGACGTCAACTCCAGCCTGGCGTGCGCGCTGGTGGCCGCGAAGGCGGGCCCGCTGGTCGTGCACGTCGAAGCTGGCCTGCGCAGTCGCGACTGGTCGATGCCTGAGGAGGTCAACCGCGTGGTCGTGGACCGGATCAGCGACCTGCTGCTGGCGCCGTCCCCCGATGCGGTCGAGAACCTGCAGCAGGAGGGGTACCGGGACGATCAGGTGCACCTCGTAGGCAACGTCATGGTGGACACGCTGCTGGCCAACCTCGAACGCGCGCTTGCCGGCGACGTCCTGGAGCGGACGGGCGTCGCGCCGGGGGCGTACGGGCTCGTGACCCTCCACCGCCCCGCCAACGTCGACGACCCGTCCGTCCTGACCCCGCTTCTCGAAGCCCTGGAGCAGGTCGCCGAGTGGTGTCCCCTCGTGTTCCCGGTGCACCCGCGCACCCGGTCGACGCTGCAGCGCACCCAGCGGCCGGGCTCGCAGGTGCGGTTCGTGCCGCCTGCCGGCTACCTGGACTTCCTGGCCCTGCAGGCCTCCGCCCGGCTCGTCCTCACCGACTCGGGAGGGGTCCAGGAGGAGACCACGGCACTCGGAGTGCCCTGCCTGACCCTGCGCGACAACACCGAGCGCCCGATCACCGTCACCGGTGGCACCAACCAGCTGGTGGGCCGCGACCCCGCCCGCATCACGGCTGCCGCGCGGGCGATCCTGGCCGACCCTCCCGCCCCTCGCTGTCCACCCCTGTGGGATGGACGGGCCGGCGAGCGCAGTGCGGAGGTGCTCATCCGTGCGCTCAGCGGCGCGAGTCGGCCTCGTCCCACAGCCGCGCCCGTGGCGGCCTCGACGCAGCGCGTCCCGGCACCCCGATGAGCTGAGCCCACGGCCCAGGGCGCTGACAAGGCCGGTACCGACCGGGTCGAGGTCCTCCCCGTCCCAAGCAGCGAGGAGCAGCGTGGTGGTAGTAGGCGAACCGGCCGTCGGCGTGCAGGTCCACGCCCGGGGGCTGTGCGAGTCCGCGCAGGTCGGCGCGGGCACGCGGGTGTGGGCCTTCGCCCACGTCATGGCCGGCGCGGTCGTCGGCCGGGGCTGCAACATCGGCGGTGGCGCCTTCGTGGAGTCCGGCGCGGTCCTGGGGGATCGGGTCACCGTCAAGAACAACGTCCTGGTGTGGGACAGAGTCACGGTGGAGGACGACGTCTTCCTCGGACCGGCCGTGGTCTTCACCAACGACCTGCGGCCGCGCGCGCACGTCGCGCGGTCCGGTGAGGAGCTGGTGCCCACCATGGTGCGGACCGGCGCGACCCTGGGAGCCGGCGTGGTGATGGTCTGCGGGACGACGGTCGGGCGCCACGCCTTCGTTGCGGCCGGGGCGGTCGTGACCGCGGACGTCCCGGACCACGCGCTCGTGGTCGGCAACCCCGCCCGCCGGGTCGGCTGGGTCTGCACCTGTGGCCGGCGGCTCAGCCAGGAGCTCAGCTGTGAGTGCGGGAAGCAGTACGAGCTCGACGATGAAGCGCGCCTAGCGCCTGCACGGTGATTTGACAACCCCTTCCGGGCGGTGTCTCGGGCACGTCTTGAGGGGGCCGGGAGCGGCCTCGGGTGCTGGACGCTCACCAGGTCACGTCCAGCGTGGCAGCACCAGCACTCGTCCCCTGCCCAAGCTCGCGGATCCGAGGCCGTCCATGCAGCGCTCCCGCAACTCCCGCACTTCCCAAGCAACCCAGACCGGACTGCGCAGCGTCCGCGGCTCGTGGCGGGGGCGCGGCGGCGCGGCGGGCCTCGTGCTGGCCCTGGCGTCGTCGTCCTTGGTCACGCTGGCGTCACCAGCTGCCGCCCAGAGCGTCGGGTGCACCGGCAATGCCATCGCCTGCGAGAACCAGCTGCCGGGATCCCCGTCCTCGGAGTGGGACGTCCTGGGCGCCGGCGACCCTTCTATCCAGGGCTTCACGACGAGCATGAGCGTCGACGCCGGGCAGAGCGTGAGCCTCAAGATCAGTACCAACGCCCGTGCCTATACGGCTGAGGTCTACCGGCTGGGTTGGTACGGCGGGCTCGGCGCCCGCAAGGTGGCGACGCTGCAGCCGCCGGCGACCCTGCCGCAGACCCAGCCGGCCTGCCTCACCGAGGCCGCGACCGGCCTCGTTGACTGCGGGAACTGGCAGGTCTCCACCAGCTGGCAGGTCCCTACCGATGCGGTCTCCGGCGTCTACGTCGTCAACCTTGTCCGGACCGACACCGGGGGCTCCAGCCATGTGCCCCTTGTCGTCCGCAACGACCGCAGCCGCTCCGACATCGTCCTCCAGACGTCGGACACAACCTGGCAGGCCTACAACAGCTACGGCGGCACCAACCTCTACAGCGGTCCGGCCGGCAAGGCCGTCAAGGTCAGCTACAACCGCCCGTTCGCCACCCGTGGGCTGGAGAACGGGCGGGACTACCTGTTCAGCCCCGAGTACCCGCTCATCCGCTTCCTGGAGCGCAACGGCTACGACGTCAGCTACATCAGCGGCCTCGACACCCACCAGGCAGGGCCGCTGCTGCTGAACCACAAGACCTTCCTGTCCTCCGGTCACGACGAGTACTGGTCGGGCCCCCAGCGGGCGAACGTCGAGGCAGCCCGCGACGCCGGCGTGAACCTCGCGTTCCTCAGCGGCAACGAGGTCTACTGGAAGACCCGATGGGAACCCAGCATCGACGGGTCAGCCACCCCGGGGCGCACCCTGGTCAGCTACAAGGAGACCCGGGACAACGCCAAGACGGACCCGTCCCCGGAATGGACCGGAACGTGGCGTGACCCGCGGTTCAGCCCACCGTCGGACGGGGGTCGTCCCGAGAACGCCCTGACCGGCACCGCGTACATGTCGAACAACACCGACCTCGCGCTTCAGGTATCCGCCGAGGAAGGCAAGCGCCGGCTCTGGCGGGGGACCGCGGCCGCGGCCCAAGCACCGGGCCAGACGCGGACGCTGGCTCCGCACACGGTCGGCTATGAGTCCGACGAGGACCTCGACAACGGCTTCCGACCGCCAGGCCTGATCCGCCTTTCGACCACGACAGGACCGACGCCGGAGTACCTCCGGGACTTCGGCACCGTGGTCACACCGGGCACCACCACTCACCACCTCACCATGTACCGCGCACCGAGTGGCGCGCTCGTCTTCGGTGCCGGCACCATCCAGTGGAACTGGGGGCTGGACGCAACCCACGACGGCATCGGGGCCCCTGCCGACCCGGTCATCCAGCAGGCGACGATCAACCTGCTGGCTGACATGGGAGCACCGCCGAGCACTCTCATGGCCGGTATGCAGGCGGCGACCCCGTCGAGCGACACCGCTGCCCCCACAACGACGATCACGTCTCCGGCGGCAGGTGCGCTGCTGGCCAACAGCAGCCTGGTGACCGTGACCGGGACGGCCTCCGACACCGGCGGTGGCGTCGTTGCCGGCGTGGAGGTGTCGACCGACAGCGGCGTCACGTGGAAGGTCGCCACGGGGACCACGTCGTGGTCGTTCACCTACAGCCAGACCGGCACAGGCGCGGCGACCATCCTGGCCCGGGCGATCGACGACAGCGCCAACATCGGGACGAACAGCACCAGGACCGTGACCACCAGTTGCCCCTGCACGCTGTACGGGAGCAACGTTCCTGCCACCCCCGACTCGGGTGACAGCAGCGCGGTCGAGCTGGGCGTGCGCTTCACGCCCTCGGTCCCCGGCTGGGTGACGGGGGTCCGCTTCTACAAGAGCGCAGCGAACCTGGGGACGCACACGGGCACGCTGTGGTCAAACACCGGCACCGCCCTGGCCACCGGGACCTTCGTCGGAGAGTCGGCCACGGGCTGGCAGGTGCTCACCTTCCCCGGACCGGTCGCGGTCAGCTCGGGGCAGACCTACGTCGCGTCCTACTCCGCCCCCCGGGGCCGTTACGCCGCAGAGCCGTACGCGTTCCGCACCAATGCCCTGTCCTCTCCGCCGCTCACCGCGCCACGCAGCGCGACGACCGCGCTCAACGGGGTGTACGCCGTCGGAGCACGCTTCCCGGACCGCAGCTTCAACGAGACCAGCTACTGGGTCGATGTCGTCTTCGACGACAAGGACACCGCACCGCCCGCCATCTTGACGCGCACACCCATAGCGGGGTCCTCGAGCGTGGCACCGGCCGTGCGGCCGTCGGCGGTCCTCAGCGAGTCGATCACTCCCGGTTCCCTCGAGATGTCCCTGCGGGACGGCAGCGGGGCGCTGGTGGCCGGCGCGACCTCCTATGACAACACGACACGGACCGCGACGTTCACGCCTGCGCAGCCGCTCGCCTCCGCGTCCCTGCACACGGCGTCTGTGCGGGCCACCGACCTGGCGGGCAACGCCATGCCTGCCCCCAGCACCTGGACGTTCCGAACCTCGGAGCCGCCGAGCGTTCCCGGCATCTGCCCGTGCTCGCTCTGGGACGACACCGCCACGCCCGCGATCGTGACCGTCGCCGACGGTGCAGCCGTCGAGCTCGGGGTGAGCTTCACCGCCGACAGTGCCGGCCAGGTCCGGGGGCTGCGGTTCTACAAGGGCCCGCAGAACGTGGGCACCCACACCGGGTCGCTCTGGTCCTCCACCGGGCAGCGCCTGGCCACGGCGACCTTCACGGCGGAGAGCGCAGCCGGTTGGCAGAGCCTGACGCTGGACCCACCCGTCACCGTCTCGGCCGACACGACCTACATCGCCTCCTACCTCACGACGACGGGCTACTACTCGGCCACCACGGGCGCCTTCCGTGGCTCGGGGGCCGACTCGCCGCCGCTGCGTGCGGCGACCGGTGGCGGCCGGTACCGCTACGGAGGTGGCTTCCCCACGACGACCTCGACGACGAACTACTGGGTGGACGTCGTCTACACCCCGGACACGACGGCGCCCCCGACCGTCACCCGTCTGCTGCCGGCCGACACCTCGACGAGCGTCCCGGTGAGCACGACCGTCAGCGCGACCTTCGCGGCGCCCGTGCAGGCCGGTTCGGCCGTGGTCACCGTCACTTCGCCGTCCGGCCCGGTCCCCGGGACCACGACGTACGACGCGGTCCGCCGCACCGCAGTGTTCCGCCCCACCACCCCCTTCAGCGCGGCGGCGGCGTACGCGGTCGAGGTCTCGGGGGCCAGGAGCACCAGCGGGACCGCCATGGTGGCGCCGGCGTCAGGCTCCTTCACGACCTCCGGGGTCGCTGCCTGCCCCTGCACGCTGTTCGCGTCGACCGCGACCCCCTCCCTCGTCGACGGCGGTGACGGCGCCTCGACCTCGGTCGGTGTCAAGCTCGTGCCCTCCGTCGACGGGTTCCTCACGGCGGTCCGCTTCTACAAGTCCACGGCCAACGTCGGCACTCACACGGGGTCGGTCTGGTCGGCCACCGGCGCCCGACTGAGCACGGTGACCTTCACGGGTGAGACGGGGTCCGGCTGGCAGACCGCGGTCCTGCCCATCGCTGTGCCCGTGGTCGCGGGCAGCACCTACGTCGTCTCCTACCTGGCTCCCTCTGGGCGCTACTCGGCGGACAGCGGCTTCTTCGCGCAGCCGTGGACGAACACTCCCTTGTCGTCGCCCGTCGGTGGCGCGGCCGGGAACGGGCTCTACAGCTACGGCGGGGACCAGTTCCCCACCAGCTCGTTCGGGAGCGCCAACTACTGGGTCGATGCGGTCTTCCAGCCAGGCAGCCATCCGGACACCGCCCCACCGAAGCTGTCCGCGAGCAACCCTGTGGACGGGGAGACGAGCGTCCCCCCGACGGCACGCCTGAGCGCGGTGCTGTCGGAGCCGATCGATGAGGCGACGCTGCGGTTCAGCCTCACGACCAGCGCAGGTGCGCCGGTCACCGGGAGTGTCACCTACGACGCCGCAAACCGGACCGCGACCTTCGCGCCGTCCCAGCCTCTGGACCGGACAACGGACTACAGGCTCGCCATCCGGGCCTCCGACCCGGCAGGCAACGCGCCAACGGCCGACGAGACCTGGGGCTTCCGCACGGCCCTGCCCTCGCCCACGCCGGGTACGTGCCCGTGCAGCATATGGACGGACGACACGGTGCCGCAGACGGTGACTGCCAACGACACGGGCAACGTGGAACTCGGGCTGACCTTCACCGCAGACAACGATGGGACCGTGTCCGGGGTCCGCTTCTACAAGGGCCCACGCAATACCGGCACGCACACGGGGTCGCTCTGGTCGGCGTCCGGCCAGCAACTCGCCACAGCCATCGCCGTCGGCGAGTCCAGCGCGGGCTGGCAGACCGTCGTGTTCGGCTCGCCCGTCACTGTGACCGCGGGCACGCCCTACGTCGTGTCCTACCGGGCCCCCTCCGGAGGCTACTCCGTCGGCGCCGGCCAGCTCGCCAGCGTCGGGCTGAACGCTCCGCCGCTGCGGGTGGCTGCCCGGGCTGGGCGGTACACCTACGGCACCGGCTTCCCCTCGGCGACCTCGAACGACAATTACTGGGTCGACCCGGTGTTCACCCCAGGCGGCACTCCTCCACCCCCCCCACCCCCTCCGCCTCCACCCCCCCCACCCCCTCCGCCTCCGCCGCCCGACACGACCCCGCCGGTGGTGACCGGGACGTCAGCCTCGGGCGAGGGCACGAGCGCTACCGTCGCGTGGAGCACGGACGAGGCCTCGACGGGCAGGATCGCGTACGGCACTTCGGCGACCGCGCTGACGGCCACCGCCACGTCCGGCACCACGGGCACCGGCCACACGGTCCAGCTCACAGGACTGATGCGGAACACGCGATACTGGTTCACCGTCACCGCCACCGACCTGGCCGGGAACACCACGACCTCGCCGTCCGGAACCCCTGCCACCTGGACCCCCACCGTCCAGCCCTTCGTCGAGACGACGACCGCCGAGCTGACCGGGACCCGGTCCGCAACGTACGTCGCCGGGGAGGGCGACGGCGAGATCGTGCTGAGCCCGACGCAGGTGACCGAGTTCCCCGGATCCGTTCTGCCGTCCGGGTGGACCTCCACCGCCGTGACCGTGGGCGGCTCCACTGTCGTGGCCTCGGGGCAGGCCACCGTCTCCGGCGCCCGCCTCAGCGCATCGCCGACCCGCAGCAGCGGGCGGGAGCTCATCGCCCGGGCGGCCTTCACCGGACCCCAGCAGCGCCTGGGCTGGGGTTCCACCGCCGGCAGCACGTCCGCGGTACACGCCTCGTTCGCGACCGACGCAGCAGGACAGCTGCGCGCCGAGGTCACAGACACGACGTCACGAAGCGCAACGTTGACCGCGCCCACTCCCGGCGCTCACGTGTACCGCGTGGACTGGCAGGCCTCTGCCGTCATCTTCTTCATCGACGACCTGCAGGTCGCCTCCCTGCCCTTCACGACGGGCACCGCACTTCGGCCACTCGCCCTGGACAGCACCACCGCCAACGGCGCGCTGTCGGTGGACTGGCTCCGCGTAACCCCGTACACGGCGTCGGGGACATACACGTCCACCGTCCTCGACGCCGGGGCTCGCGTCGCCTGGGACCGGGTGCTCGTGGAGGCCACCACGCCCAGTGGGACGACCCTCCAGGTGCAGGCACGCACGGGAGACACCGCCTTACCGGGCACTGGGTGGTCCGCCTTCACGAATGTCCCCGCTGACGGGGCGGCACTGGGCCGCTCTAGCCGCTACCTGCAGTACCAGCTCGTCATGACCTCGACCGGCGGCCGCACCAGATCACCGGCGGTGCGCCAGGTGGCCGTCGGTTACACCGTGCCGTGACGTCCTGGCTGGCTCGCGCTGCGAGTGGATCCCAGGTGGCGACGTCGGTCCCGCGCGCCGAGATAGGCCACCACGCTGACCGTGAACCCGAGACCGAGGAACGAGGTGGTGGCGACCGCGAGGCCGCGCTGCCCCGTCCCGTGCCGGACGACCAGGCCCGAGGGGCTCGTCAGGGTCGTGAAGCGGAGGGCGGGAGCCACTCCGGCCTGAGCTTGGCGTGCCCGCAGCGCCTCGTCGATGGTCCCCACCATGTCATCGACGAGTCGCCGGACCTCCTGCGGTGTCGAGGCCACGGCCTGCACATCCAGGACGGGACGGTCGAAGTTGTTAGCCCACTGGCCACCGCTGTTGGCCAGCCGGACCCAGGAGCCGTGCTCCACGCCCTGCCCGACGATCGTGACGTCGTCGGAGACCACCATCCCCCCACCCGGTGGACCCGCCACGTCGCGCTGGACCACGCCGGCCAGCATGATGGCGCTCATCGGCTGCAGCCGCAGGGTGTTCTGGAACTCGTCGGCCTCAGGAGCCAGGACCAGGACATCAAGCTGCGCCCAATACACCGAGGGCAGGGCCCGAACCCAGAGACCGGCTCCCAGTGTCAGGGTGAGGCCGACGAGGGTCAGCACCCAGTAGCGCCCCGCTGCTGTACACAGGTCCCACACCGTCACCGCCGCACCCCCGACCGCATCGTGACACGAAGGGACAGGCGGGCGCACCTTGCTCGGCGGGCGCAGCACCCAGGCACCTCGGCACTTCGCCGGTACGGACGCGTCCGCGCCGATACGCTCCCAACAGCTGTCCACCCGGGCTGGAGCGTCCTGAACCTGGGTGGACGGGAAGGGGATGTTGTTGTGCTGTTCGCCGAGCTGCCGAGAGTCCTGCTCCGCCGGTGGTATGTCGTCGCGTTCGGGCTGCTGGCGACGATCGGCCTGAGCCTGTGGACGATGTCGTTCGTTCCCGTCCGCTACTCGGCGCAAGCCGAGGTGCTGCTCCTGCCGCCCAGGACGACGACGGGGTTGAGCGGCAACCCGTACGTGGACCTCGGGGGCCTCGGACCGACGCGGGACGTGTGGGCCCGCGCGCTCAACGATCCCACCTTGCAGGAACGGCTCGTCGAACAGGGCGCCCCTGGCACCCTTGACGTCGGTCCCGACCTGGCCTCCCCCGCACCCCTGGCCGTCATGACGGTCGAGGCCTCCACCCCGCAAGCAGCGCTCGCCCTGCTCGCGGCGCTGCTCGACGAGTCCCCCCGGACACTCAGGGGTCTGCAGACCGACCTCGACGTTCCGGAAGCCGCTCACATCACCTCGACGGTGGTCACCCAGTCGAGCGAGGCCATGGTGGTCCGCAAGCCGCAGATCCGCGCTCTGCTCGTCACGGTCGTAGCTGGCACGGGCGCCACTCTGATCGCGGCCGCGGCCTGCGACGCACTGCTGTTCCGCTTGCGCGGTTCGCCGCGAAGGGTCCGGGTCGACGACGTGAAGGTGGGCCCTGCGGCGCCCGGAGACGGTCTGGTCCCACCCGCAACCGCTCACGTTCCCGACTGGGAGGCCGCGTGGTCCGAGCTGCCTGATGGGCCGGGGCCCCCCCTCGTCGCGCCGGCCGAGCGGAACGACGTGGAGCCCCCGGTCGCATCGCAGCGCGCCTGAGCCGTGATGGACCACGTGCGCCTGAGCCCAGGACTGCGAGCGGGCGGCGCCGACGCCACCACGTTCGTCACGGTCTACGTCGTGCTGCTCGTCTGCCTTCCGGCTCGCCTGGTCTTCGCTCCGCTCGGCGCTGCCGGAACACCAGCCCAGGTGCTGGGCATCGCTGGTGCTGGTTGGTGGCTCTGGCACCACTGCGCACGCCGACAGTCCTCCGCCCCGCGGGTCGCCCCCGTGCGGCGGGCGATGCTGTTGTTCGCGGCGAGCGTGCTCACCAGCTTCGTTGCCGCCACCCTCCGGCCGATCGACGCCGTCGAGCTGGCGACGGGCACCATGGGCCTGCTGAGCCTGCTGTCGTGGCTGGGCGTGCTGCTCGTGATTCACGACGGCATCACCGACCGCGAGCGTCTCGACGTGCTCCTGCGGCGTCTCACGGTCGCTGCTGGCCTGGTCGCCGTGCTGGGACTGACGCAGTTCGCGACGGGCAGGGCCTTCACCGACCTCATCCAGGTCCCAGGGCTGTCGGTCAGCACTCCGCTGTTCGGGGTAGCTGAACGGGACGGACTGCCGAGGCCCGCGGGTACGGCGCTGAGCCCCATCGAGTTCGGCGTCTTCCTGTCCATGACGCTGCCCCTGGCGATCCACTACGCCGTGCAGGATGCGCACCGAGGGCGCGGCCTCCTGCGCCGCTGGCTCCCTGTTGCGGCGCTGTCAGCGGTGATCCCGCTGTGCATCTCGCGGTCGGCCCTGCTCGGGACGGTCGTCGTGCTCGCCTTCCTGGCGCCGACCTGGACCAGGAGCATGCGGCGTTGGACAGCGCTTGCCATCGGGCTCGTCCTGAGCACGGCGTTCGTGCTCGTGCCCGGCCTGCTTGGATCGCTGTTGAAGCTGTTCACCGGGATCAGCAACGACAACAGCGCGGCGTCCCGCACAGACAGCTACCCGCTCGCGTGGGAGTTCATCGTCCGCGACCCCCTGCTGGGCAGGGGATTCCTGACCTTCCTGCCGAAGTACCGGATCCTGGACAACCAGTACCTGCTTCAGCTGGTCGACACGGGAGTCGTTGGTCTGGTGTGCCTGCTCGTCGTGCTGGTGACCGGGATCATCGTCGGCCTGCGTCTGCGCGACCGGTTGACGGACGCCGCGGACCGTGACCTCGCGCTCTCCCTGTCGGGTGGCATCGCCGCAGGAGCGGCCAGCTTCGCGTTCTTCGATGCCCTGTCATTCCCCATGGTGGCCGGGGCGGTCTTCCTCCAGATCGGAGCCGTCGGTGCTCTGTCGAGGACGACGATCGAGGACCCCGGGGACGCGGTGGACGCGGTGGACGCGGTGGATGCGGTGGACGGCCAGCCTCCACTGGCTTACGCGGACGCGTCGTGACGCCATCTCCCGCAGGGCCGGCACCATTCTCGTGCGATGTGGAGGTCGTCGCTGTGGTGGTCACCTACAACAGCAAGGACGTCGTCGGTGACCTGCTCGATAGCCTGCCTGCGGCGTTCGGGGAGCTCACCTGCGCCGTCGTCGTGGTGGACAACGGCTCGCACGACGGCACCGCCGACCTGCTGGTCGCCCGGGGCGACTGCCACGTGGTGCGGGCCATCAATCTTGGCTACGCCGCCGGCATCAACCGCGGGGCCGCCCTGGCTCCTCCGGGCGCCGACCTGCTCGTCCTGAACCCGGACGTGCGCATGGCGGCCGGCAGTGTCGCCCCGCTCGTGGCTGCGGCCCGTCGGCCTGGCGTCGGCCTGGTCGTGCCGAGGGTCCTGGACCCGAGCGGGGCTCTGTACCGGTCGCTGCGTCGCGAACCCACCCTCGGTCGGGCTCTAGGGCTCACGCGGACCCGCGCCGCAGGTCTATCGGAGTACGTCGATGGGCCGGAGGAGTACGCCCGGGCCCACGCCGTCGACTGGGCGCTCGGCGCCGTCGTCCTGGTGCCTCGCGCGACGCACGACGCACTCGGCGGGTGGGACGAGTCCTTCTTCCTCTACTCCGAGGAGACAGACCTGTGCCTGCGTGCCCGGGACCTCGGACTGCAGACCTGGTACGAGCCGTCCTCCGAGGCCGTGCACGTGGGTGGTGCGTCGGGTCAGAGCGCAGCAACGCACACCATGCAGATCCTCAACCGGGTCCGCCTGTACCGACGACGCCACGGCGGGTTCGCCTCGGCCGCCTACTACCTGCTCGCGCTCGCGAGCGAGCTCTCCTGGGTCGTGAGGGGAAGCACGCGGTCGCGTACCGCCGTCGTCGCGCTGCTGGTGCCCTCCCGGCGTCCGGAGCAGCTCGGGCTCGGGCCGGGCCTGGTGCCGGGGTGACGCCCTCCCGCACGGCTGTGCGCACGAACAGGGCCCGGCTCGCGCTGCGCAAGGTGGCCTGGGGGTCGGGCCAGGTCGGGTTCGCGACGGTCGCGGCCGGTACGGCGAGACTGGCCTGGCTCCGCGCCCGGCGACCGAACACGGTCCGCGTCACGTCCCATCGGCACGGGCTCGCCGTCACCTTTCGATACCCGTCCCAGCTGATCCCGACGCTGGTGGTCTTCGGAGACCTGCTCGAGCCGGAGCTCGGCCTTCTGCCGGGCCGGCTCGGCCAGGGCGACGTAGCCGTGGACGTCGGTGCGTCCATCGGCACCTGGTCGATGGTCGCTGCCCGGACGGGGGCGGCGGTCCATGCTTGCGAGCCCGACCCGGACAACCTCGCCGTGCTCGGGCACAACCTGGCGGCGAACGGGCTGGGGTCTGCCGTGACGGTCCACCCGGTCGCCGTCGGCCGCCACGCCGGCCAGGTCACGGTTCAGCGGCACAGCCGTAGGTACCTCAACCAGGTCGTCGCCGTCGGCGAGGGACCGTCGTCGCAGGAGCGCCCCACACCGATGGTGACGCTGTTGTCACTGGTCGATCAGCTTGGCGTGCGTGAGATCGCGGTCCTCAAGGTCAACACCGCCGGCCATGAGGCGGACGTGTTGGCGGGAGCCCTGCCGCTCCTGATTAAGGGGCGGGTGCGCGTCGCGCTGTTCCTGGACGGCACACGGGTCCGGGAGGCGCTCGAAGACGCCTTCACCCGTGGAGCTCTAGCGGCGTACGCACTCGCGATCTTCGACGGTGA
>Ga0105048_10011120_pt1 | contig 14216 bp, 7 predicted proteins | sample MAT05_FD_78382 | JGI IMG/M metagenome (GOLD analysis project Ga0105048, IMG submission 78382) | Freshwater microbial communities from Lake Fryxell liftoff mats and glacier meltwater in Antarctica - MAT-05 | ecosystem: Environmental > Aquatic > Freshwater > Ice > Liftoff microbial mat | place...
CGAGGGGGATCATGGGGAATAGCCCTACGGTCCCATCCGCATTCGCTTGGAGCAATCGACCGGCGCCGAACCGAATCGCGGGCACATCCACAATGGGGCGGTCCGATTCCGTCTCTTCGAGGGCATTGCCCGTCTTCAGACTCAGCGCTTGTAGCAGGCCCGATTGATAAGCGACGAGCACGCGATCTTTCTCCGCTTGCCAGCCGAGCAGCTCGCCACTCTCCGGTAACGGCGGCCGGGCGACCCATTCCGGCGCGTCCGCCGTCGAATTGAGACAAACGAGCGATTCCCGCTTGATCGAATAGACCAACCGAGGGCCATCGGGGCCTTCGATCGCCGTGAACTGCTGCGTGGCCGCACCTTCCGGGATCGGTCCTTTCGCGCTCCCCTTCCACGTGCGAATCGGTTCCCGCAATGGTTTGGCTCGGTCGAATAAGCAGATTCCCCCGGCGTCGTTTCCCGTGACCAGCAAGTTCGTCTCGCCGCTGGCGAAACCGAGCGCGGGCAGGCCGAGTTTGCCACGGCCATCCCATGGTCCGGCGACCCGCGCGGCCTCGTCTTTGTCGGTCGGCCAAGTGAACTGGCTCACTTCCGAATTGCCATCCGTCGCGAAGTAGCCGTCCGGCCCGGCCGGCGACAAGTAGCAAGTGGTCGGCGCTTTGACGGTCGCGCCGCGCCAGACGCTCCCTTTCTTCAAGGCTTTGTCGGCGATGTCGATGCGGTAGAGGTAGCCGTTGGTCAACGGCACGAGCAACCGCGAGCCGAACGCGAGCGCCGCCCCGGCGGGTTGGTCGAGCAGTGACACCGCGGTGGCACCGGCGATCTTGCCCTCGGTGAACTTCTGCAATTTCAGCTGCGTCCCTTCGCTGCTCGATTCCAAGAGCATCGTCCAAACGTCTTTGCCGTCGGCGGAGACCGCGACGCGGGCCGGGGCACTCGAGCGATCCGCGGGAGGCACGACCGTCTGGATTTGCAATTCGGGATCTTGGTCCGCCTTCGCGGCGTCGCGGATCCGATGGACGCCGGCGAACGCGTCGACGAGCAAATACTCCTTGTTCGGCAGGGGAATCGGCGGGTGCACGGCCGCGGCCCCGAGCTGCCGCTCCCACGCCGGGAACCCGGTCTCGAGGTCGAACGCCATCATCCGCACGGCGCCGCCGGCGCTCGGGCGGTACGTGACGTAGGCGCGATTCAGCGCGGTGCGGACCTGCGAACGGGCGAGCGGCTCGCCGAGTGTCCGCGCTTCGCCGCGCGCCTCCAGTCGGTAGCCTTTCACGCCGTCGATGGCGACCCGTAACCGGACGAGTTTATTGCCGAAGAGTACCCAGATCGAGTCTTCGTCTTGGGCGATGACCTGCGACCGGCACACTTGATCTTGTTCCTTCGTCGGCGCTTGGCCGGGCAGCGTGAACAAGCCTTTGTCGTTGTTGCCCGATTGATTCACCCCGAAGGCGATGAACGCCCCGGCATCGGTGCTGACGCTCAGCCGTTCGCCATCGGACAGCGGCGCGAACCAGCACCAACCGTCGACGCGCGTCTCCGCTGTGGAATCGAGTTTCGTGTCCCCTTCGTTCAGGGGTTTGCTCAACTGCTCGATCGTCGGCAGGGGGAAGCTGCGGATCTTCATCGCGGCGGGGCCGTCCCCTTCGCACAGGGTCAACCGCGCGGGGGCGTCGGCGTCGCCGCCGCTGGTCAGGATCGGTTCGACGCGGAGTGAATCTTTCGGGTGGTCGGTGGCGAAGCTCCGCACGCACGTCAGCGGTTCGCGGCGGTTGTCGGGGTCAATGCGGCCCCACTCCAGCACGAAGACGCGCCGGGCATCGCCGGGGACGACGAGGAAACCGTGGTCGGCCCGCACGCCGGGCAGCACGGCAACGCCTCCTCCGATCGGTTGTCGCAGCGCCAGAGTCCCGTAGTGTTCGCCCGTGACGACATCGAGGTGGACGACGGTGCCGAGGGAATCTTGCAGCGGCACGAAGAGCTGGTTGCCGATGAGCGCGGGTTGCCCCAAGCAAGGGTAGGGCAGCGTTTGATGCCAGATGGCCTCGCCGCTGCGCGTCCGGCGGGCCGTGATCGCCGGCTTGCCATCGAGCGTGGACGGCAGCAAAACCCAGTCGATGGCCCCGTCCGCGAGCACGACCCGGAGTGGCAAGTCCATCGCCTTCGGGTCCGCGTTTGCCGGGTGGAGCTTGCGACCCCACAGCGGGTTGCCGGTGTGGGCGTCGAGTGCGTAGAAGACGCCGTGGGCCATGCCGAAGACGGCGTCGTTCGTCGCCTCGGTGCCCGACTTGGCGTCGGGCGATCCCGCGATCGGCGGGGCGATGAACGCCAGCGCGGAACCTTCGGGCGCGGCGACCGCGGCGCGGCGATCGGGCGCGAACTTCACCTGCAAGCGCAGGTTCGTCCGGGCTTGAACTAGGATCTCCTTAGCTTCCGAATCTTCGATCAACCCGGATTTCTTCAGCGATTGTTCGAAGGCTTCGATCCGCAGATCGGACGGCTCAGACACGAGGTTGCGATAGGGGGCCAGCACCGCGAGGCGCGCCCGCTCTTTGGCGACTTCGCCGGCCGTGGCGTCGAAATTCTCGCGGGCTTTCTCCGGCCCGAGTCCGCCGCTGCCCCGATAGCGTTCCAACTGCGGCAGCAGTTCGCGGCCCAGTTGAATCGATGCCTCGGCCGAGTCCAGTTCCGGTAGCTTCTTGCGATCCTTGCGGAACTCCTTGACGTGATCCCCGGCGTTGTCGTTGAAGACGTTGGCGAGCTTGTGCCCGGCCTGCACGATGTCGGTGCCGTAGCCGGTATCGGGCTGGGCCAACGGCGATTCCCCGAACTCGGTCAGAAACTCGCGCAGGGTTTGCAACGGGCCACTCGGATTTTCCCGTGCGGCCACGGCGCCGATCGCGTTTTGGGCCGCGCTCAACCGGCTGAAAAACTCGTACTTCTTGGCGTTCTCGCTCTCGGGGTATTCCGCGTGCAGTTCTTCGTAGCGCTTCGCGGCCTCGCCGAATTTGCCATCGGTATAGAACTTCTCGGCTTCCCCCGCGAGCTTCGCTTCGGTGCGACTCGCTTTGATGAACAGCAGCACGCCGATGGCGACCAACACGCCGAGCAAGCCGAGGCTCACGAGGGCGAGCGTCGCCTTCGGGAGGCCCTTGCGTTTCTTCCGCACTGTCACCGGGGTGTCATCGACCGGCTTGGGCTTCGGCTTCGGCACCGAGATCGGTTTCGGGGCGACCGGGAACGGGTCGGCCGCGGCGTCCCAATCCACTTCGCGCGGGCCGGGCAGCGGCACGGCCGCCGGCAATTTCACCGCCGGTAGAATCGGCGCGGCCTTCGTCGGCGGTGGCAAGCTGCGCGCCACGGGTACGATCTCGGCATCGTAGATCGCCTTCGCGACTTGCGCCGGCTCCAGCGGTGCGGGAAGCGGCCCAGCGGTTACCGGTTCGTCCGTGCGGACCTCGAAGATCTCGCGGCAGTCCGGGTTGGGGCAGCGCATCGACTTGCCGAGCAAATCCGGGCTGAGTTGGAATTGCGATTCGCAATGCGGACAACGAACGCCCAGCGTCACGGTCGGCTCCCGTCCGAGATGAATCCTATCCGCAGATTGTAATGAACGCGGCGATGGGTCGAAATGGGAAAGTACCCCGGCGAACCGGCAGCTCACGCTGGCCGGCTCACCGGGGGAAGCCGAATCTCATTCCGCATTCAAGCCCGAGACCATCTCTTGGAACTGCAGTGCCAACTTCTGCTTGATCTTGTTCAATTCCGCGATCTTCGCTTGGCGCTTCTCGATCTCGGTTTCCTGATCGTCGAACTTCTTCAGGTAGCGTTTGTAGATGTCCGACGATTTATCCGCTACGGCGAGGTTGCTGCGCATCCGGGCTTGGGCCTCGTTGATCACCTTGAGGGCCGCCTCTTCCTCGGCGATGGCGACGTCATTCAGCCGCGGGGCAGCCATGGCTTCTTGCACTTTGGCGAGCGCGGCGAGCACGGCCGGAGAGGCCAAATTCATTTTCGCAATGCGCTTGAATTCGAAATCCGACAAACTCAGTAGCGATGTCGTTTCCGTCACATTTCGCTCTTCGACGATATCGAGTGTCGCCTCTTTGCCGGCGGCGACCTTCAACTCGAAGCGTTGCAGGTCGGCCGTGGTTTCGACAGCCCCCGCCGGGGCGACCAGTTTCCAATCCGACTTCCGAGCTTGGGTGATCCAGATCGTTCGCGCTTCGGCGCTCTTGTTGAAGGCGGTGTACTTGGCGGTGGCTTTCAGCAGGGTGGCCACGCGGAGGTAGCCGGCCACGATTTTCACCGACAAATTCTTCGTGTCGGGGACTTCGTCGGTCGCGGTCATCGCCACGTCCAAATCGATGGCATAGCTGAGCAAGCGCGAATCGCCCGGTTTCAAATCGGCGAGCCTCGCTTGCCCAACGACGGTGTCCCCTTCGAAGACCGTCACCGGACCTTGGGCGATGAACAGCTTCGACGTGTTCTTCACCCGCAATCCCTTGAGCGGATGCGTGGCGAGAACTTGCTTCGTGAACAGGCTGATGCGTTCGATTTCGAGCGGCTCGTTCAAAATCGGCAACAGGGCCGATTTGAACCGCGGCAGGCTCACCGGCTCCGCGACGATGTACTCGAAGGCTTCGCCGAGGTTCGCGCCCGCAGGAATGGTCGATGGTTTCGCCGGATTCATTTTCAACTCCTCTTGGCGCTCATACTCACGCATTTTGAAGCTTTCCAAATCGAGTCGTTCCCCCAGCAGGCTTCGCACAGACGGGCGGGTCAGGCTGTTGGAATAGCCCGCGTAGCCGCCCCCCTGGATGCCCGACGCCCCTAACACGCCACCGCCGACGCCGAGGTTGTTGCCACCGCCTTGGCCGAAGCCACCGCCTTGGCCGAAGTTCCCGCCCATCATCTGCATCGCCGGGCCTTGGTACACCGGCGGTTTTAGCGAGGCGTACAGCTCTTGTTCGACTTGCGGGCGCGGCACGAAGAGCGGATCGTACAGATCCATGGTGAAGGTTATCGGCCGGCCCGACACGAGCTTGACCTTCACGTTCTCCCAGTCTTCGTCGGTCGTGTTTTCCACGGCCGCGACGCCGACGATCTTCGGCGCACCGTCGCCGACGGTGAGCCGGTAGGTGGGCTTCCAAAGTGGCGCTTCGGTGACGTAGCCGACGCTGACTTTGCGCGAACCTTTACCGGCGAACGATACTCCGACGGACTTCGTGGCCGCGCCGCGGGCGTTCGCCAAGGCTTCGAGGGCCTTTTTGAATTCGGTTTGGAGTTCCGGCTTGGTGAACTTGACCTTCTTGACCTTGGCGAGCGGCACGGTGACCAAGCCATCTTCGGTGAGGACGCTGACCGACTCGAATGCCGCGGGTTCCACGGTCGTGATGGTTTGCGGATCCTCGCCGGGTTTCTGGAGCGTCTTGGTCTTCGGATCGGGCTTGATGACACTGACGATACTCCCCGCGACGGTCGTACCGCTCATTTCGGTGATCTCGACTTTCTCCCCGCGCACTTGCAACAGCAGATTGCCGACCGACGGATTCTCGGTGAGGTCGATGCTGAACGCTTTCAGCGTGATCTCGGCCGGGGCGCGGTTGTCGTAGGTGACGGCGCGGGCCGTGCCGTTGGGGTCGTTCACCATGAGCGTCAGGATCAAATCGTTGATGTCCTCTTCGTTCACCTTCAATGCCAACTTGGAGGGGCCGTCGATGGTGCCGGAGCGCTCGAAGTATCCGAAGCCGGCGTTGAAGAGCACGACGCGGGTCAGTGGCAGTGTGACGGCTTTCGGGCCTTCGGAGGTGGGCACCGGTTTGTCGGGCTGTCCGAACAAAGGCAGAGCGCAGAGGGCGAACGTCAGCCCTCCGGCTACGATCCAAGGGGCGAGGCGCATGGGGAGAGTCTCATCGAAGAGTGGGGTTTCCGACAGGTGAAACTACAACGACGCGGGGCGAATGGCGTTGGCGCCGGCGTTAGCGCACTGGATACGGAAGATTCCACTACAGTCCGCGGCCCCATCCGGGGCCAATGGCAAATGCCACAATCCGTTGCTCACAAACCCGTCCGGATTGGCCTAGCGACCCCTCCGGCTCCGCGGTATTTCCCATCCGGTCGTGCGAACTGATTCGAACACGCTACCCCGGATCTTCCATGCGCATCCTGATTCTCGCCGGTCTCGCTGGATTTCTCGCATCCGCGGCTTCCGCGAGCGGTTTGCCACCCGCTTACGACGACGCGCCGCTACACGCCGTCCATTTCGTGGATGCCAAAGAAGGCTGGGCGGTGGGCGATCAAGGCGTCGTCTGGCACACGCCCGACGGCGGCAAGAATTGGGAACGGCAAATCACGGGCACGCAAGCCTCGCTGCGGTCGGTGCATTTCCTCACACCGTATTGCGGCTGGATCGCCGGGCGGACGATGCTGCCGAACGACGCGGGGAGTTCGGGGATCGTGCTGTTCACCGAAGATTGCGGCGCGACTTGGAAAGAACTCAGCAGCGGCGATCTGCCGGGGCTCAACTTCATCAAATTCTTCAGCGAGACCTCCGGCATCGCCTGTGGCGACGGCTCGGATCTGGTCTCCAGCGGCGCCTTCGTCACCCATGACGGCGGCAAATCGTGGACGGCGCTGCGCGGGCCGCGAGCGACTTCGTGGACAGGCGCCGACTTCACGGCGCTGAACTACGGCGTCCTCGGCGGCGTCTGGTCGAAGGTCAGCACGCTCCGGGACGGAAAAATCGCCGCGTCCGAACTCGACAGTTTGAACGGCCGGGCCATCAACGGAATCAGTTTGAAAGGGACGAGCGCCGTGGCCGCGTGCTCCGGCGGCGTCGTGCTGCTCAGCGACAACGGCGGTACCAAATGGAGCGTCGCCAACTTGGGACTGCAGGCCGAAGTGCTCGAATGCCTCGATTTCCGCACCGTCGCCCGCAGCGGCGCCAGCATCTGGATCGCCGGGCGGCCCGGTTCGGTCGTGCTGCGTTCGCAAGACGCCGGGAAGACGTGGGCGCTGTGTAAAACCGGCTGGGCACTGCCGATCCGCAGCCTCTGCGCCGCGAGTGAAACCGAACTCTTCGCCGTCGGCGACCTCGGCATGATTCTGAAAAGCTCCGACGCCGGCACGACGTGGAAGCCGCAAAAGTGCGGTGCCCACCACGCCGCGATCCTGTTCGCCCAAGCCGACGGCCGCACGGTACCGATGGACGCCATCGCGCGCCTCAGCGCCTGCAACGGCTACGTCGCCACGGCACTCAGTTTGACCACCGCCGACTCCGCGAGTGCCCCGGTGACACGCTGCCTCGATCCGTTTCGCCTGTCGATGGCGACGCGATCCGCCGGCGGTGCCGCGGCCGACAGCGGCTGGGCGTTCCCGGTGGCCAACCATTTGAACGAAGGTTCGCCGAAGGATCTGCTGGCCGCGTGGAACAAACTCGGCGCGAATGCCGAGGAGCGCCTCGTGAAGCAACTGGTGCTGGCGTACCGCATCTGGAAGCCGGAAGTGATTGTGTCGGATGCGATCCTCAGCACGGCGACTCCGGCCGAGCAACTCGTGTTGATCGCGGCGCGCAAGGCCTTCAAACTCTGCGATGATCCGAAGGCCTACCCGGAACAGCTGGACGCGCTCGGGTTGCAGGTACACTCCCCGAAGAAGCTGTACGCCATCGGCGACGAGGCCGGTGCGGGCTGCGCGGTGAAGTACGACCAAACCGCCTTCGAGAAACGCCTGCTCGATGCCCCGCAGCAATTCGCCGAGGCGAGCTTCGCCCTCGCTGGCAGCGGCTGGATGTCGCCGAAGCAGCGCTGCTTCCGCCTGATTTCGCACCGGTTGCCGGGCTCCGAAACGCACGCCGACTTGATGCAAGGCATCCACCTCGGCGAAGGGGGCACGGCCCGCCGGAAACTGCCGATCTTCGGCGATGGCTTGGAGCCGATCCTCGCCGAGCGCGAGAAGGCCGTGAAGTCGCGCCAACGCCTCGAAGGGATCGCCCTCGGTGCGACGACCGCGATCGCCGCCGAGAAGACACTGGTGCAGATCGCCGTATCGCTGAAGACCATGCCGGACGACATCGCCTGCCGGACGGGCGTCTCGCTCGGTCGCCAACTCGCCGCGAGCGGGAAATGGGTTGCCGCGCGGGAGATGTTCCTGCTGGTCGTCAACCGCTATTCCGCCTTCCCCGAAGCCGTCGATGCGGTGCGCTGGTTATCGAAATACTACGCCAGCACCGAGGCCCGCCATTGGGCTGAGAGCGAGAACAACGTGACCTACACGACGGGTTCGGTCACGCCGAACACCGGCGGCTTGAAACCGGCGACGCACGTCGATGTGAATATCGACAAGCAGACCTTCCGCATGACCGATACCGAAACGGCCAAGTCCCATTGGAAAGCGTGCCTCGAACTCGAAACCAAACTCGCGGGCTTCGGGCCGGTCTACAACCGCGATCCCGCGATCCTGTTGGCGACGCTCGCCGCCCGCCGGCAGCTCGGCCTCACCGGCGACGCCGCGAAGCAGATGGCGGCGTACTTCCAGAACGTCCCCGGTGCCAGCGAATTGCCGCCGGGCGTCGATCTGTGGCGCGATTGCTTGGCTTCGGAAGTTTGGCTCTTCAACAAAGCCGCGATCACGGTGCAGCCGAAGCCGTTGGCGATCTGCCCGACGGCCCCGAAGAAGCCCTACCTCGATGGCAAACTCGACGACGAATGCTGGGGGGCGTTCAAGCCGCTCGACATGAAGAACGCCACGAGCGCCGCCGACCTGAAGGGTTATTCGACGAAGACGTACTTCGCACACGACGAGCAATTCGTGTACGTCGCGGTGGAATGCAAACACCCCGAAGGCAAGCACGTGCCGAAGGCGGAGAAGCGCCTGCGCGACGACAACCTCGCCGGGCACGACCGCGTCGACATCTTGTTCGACCTCGACCGGGACTACCAAACGTACTTCCGCTTCCAAGTCGATCAGCGCGGCTGCGTCGCCGAAGATTGTTGGGGCGAGAAGGGTTGGAACCCGAAGTGGCACGTCGCCCTCGACAGCACGCCGACGGGCTGGACGGCCGAGATCGCCATCCCGCGCGGGGAACTCAGCGCCGGGCCGATCGCCCACGGCGCGACGTGGGGCATGAACGTCAGCCGGGTGGTGCCGGGCGTCGGGGTGCAATCGTGGAGCGGCCCCGCCGACGCGAATCCCCGCCCCGAAGGAATGGGTCTGATGAAGTTCCAAGTCGACGCGGTGAAGTAGACGCGAACGGGGAATAGCCCTGTTGGGGTCCAAGTAACACACCTCCCGAATTCCAGGGGTTCCGCTTCGCTCCACCCCTGGCTACCCTCGGTCGTCCCGTTGGGACTCAATTTCGACGACACAAATCAGCCGCAATCACCCCACCAGTTTCCGGTACAGCGCTTCGTAATCGGCGGCGCTGCGCTCCCAACTCCAATCTTGGCGCATGGCGGTCAGCACCACTTGCTGGAAATCCTTCGGGCGATCCCGGTAGAGCATGAGCGCCCACTTCACGGTTTCGTACAGGGCCTTCGGCGTGTAGTCGTCGAAGCTGAAACCGGTGCCGGTGCCGTTGGCCAAGTTCTCTTCGTTCGCATTCACGATGGTGTCGGCCAAGCCGCCGGTCGCCCGCACCACCGGGGGCGTGCCGTACTTCAAACTGTAGAGTTGGTTCAGCCCGCTCGGTTCGTACCGACTCGGCATCAAGAACAAATCCGACCCCGCTTCGACCAGGTGGGCGAGCTGTTCTTGGAAGCCGAGGTAGATGCCGACTTGCTGCGAATGCCTCGCGTGGAAGCTCTGCAGTTGATCGTGGAATTCGCGGTCGCCGTCGCCGAGGAAGATGAGCTGGCAGCCGAGGTCGAGGAAGCCGGGGGCGGAGCTGAGAATCAGGTCGATCCCCTTCTGGCTGACCAACCGCGCCACCAACCCCAACACCGGCTTGGTCGGATCGACCGGCAACCCGAAGCGCTTCTGCAGTTCCGCCTTGCTAGCGGGTTTGCGCTCGAAGACGTTGGTTGCGTCGTAAGGCTCCGGCAGCAGCGGGTCGATCGCCGGATTCCACACGTCGTAATCGACGCCGTTGACGATGCCGCTGAGTTTCTCTTTGTTTTCGATCAACAAGCCTTCCATCCCGCAGCCGTACTCGGCGGTTTGGATTTCCCGCGCATACGTCGGGCTGACGGTGTTCACCGCGTCCGCGAAGACGACCCCCGACTTCAAGAAGTTCAAGTGCCCGTGGAATTCGAGCTGCTTCGGGTTGAACATCCAGCCCGGCAGTCCGGTCATGCGCATCACGTCCGCCCCGAACATCCCCTGATAGGCGATGTTGTGGATCGTGAAGACGCTGCGGATGTTGGCGTACTTGGGGTTCGTCCGGAAGACTTCGCTGAGGTACGCCGGCACGAGACCCGTCTGCCAGTCGTTGGCGTGGACGATGTCCGGCTGGAAGCGGACCGTCGGGATTATTTCGAGCGCCGCCCGGCTGAAAAACGCGAACCGCTCGGCGTTGTCCGGGTAGTCCGATTTGTATCCGCCCGGCATCGTGGCTTGGTAGAGCCCCCTGCCCTGGTAGCCGTCGTCGCGGTCGAAGTATTCGGGGGCATCGATGAAGTAGATCGGTACCGCCGAGCCGGAGAGTTTGGATTCATACACCCGGCAAGCCAGCGTCCGCGAGCCGATGGGAACCTGCAGTACATGGCTCGTGGCCTGCGGCGGATTCTTGCCGAAGCGCACGGCCCGGTAGTACGGCATGACCACCGCGACTTCGTGTCCGCGTTTCGCCAAGGCTCGCGGCAACGACCCGGCCACATCGGCCAACCCGCCGGTCTTGGCGAAACCGACGACTTCCGAAGCGACGACGAGAATACGCAGGGGTGCCACCGAGACGACTCCTAATTCGGGGAGAGAACGGCCATCTTACCGGTACGGGTCGGCAAGGCAGGGCGCGGCGGCGGTTCCGCCGGAAAATGATTCCGGCGGCTGAACCGACTTCTTGCCACGTTTCACATCCTCTTCGCGCGGATCGAAACCGTCACGGGCACTTCGTCCTTCGTTTTTCTGGCCGCTTCGGTCATGCCGAATTCGGTCTGCGAGATGGTCATCGTCGCATCGAACGACACCGTGTCGGGTGCGATGGCGATTCGGGCCGGGAACGCGACCGGGCGCTGGACGCCGTGCAGCGTGAGTTGGCCCGACACCTGAAACTGCCCGGCGGCCCCGGTCGGTTTGACGCTGTCCAGTACGAATGCGGCCGTCGGAAAGTGCGCCACGTCGAAGAAGTCTTCGCCCTTCAGGTGCTTGGTCAGAAGTCCGATTTTCGTCGTCGTCGATTGCATGTCGATCGTGACGCGGATCTTCAAGTCCTTCGGATCTTGGGTCGGAGCCTCCAAGGCACCTTCGAATCGTTCGAAACGACCGCTCTGCGAGGCCAGTGCCGTTGAGCCCGTGAAAGCGATGTTCGTGTTGGCCGGAGAAATGGGGATCCCGCCCGTGCGGGGCATGCCATCGGCGGAATCCGGAAGGGATCCGGCGTGGGTCACCGGCGCGCCGGCCGGCTTATCCCCTTTGGACGAAAAGAGATGACAGCCGACCGCGAGAGCGAGCGGGATCAACAAATAGAACGGTTTCATCGGAATTCCTTCGGGGCTTCGTTTCGGAGAATCATCGCTTCGGGAGATACTTGTCGGTGGCTTTTTTCACGTCGGCTGGGGCCGCGTCCGTCCAAGCCTGCTTCACGATGTAGTCTTGGTAAAGCAGGATGGTGTTGGATACGGCGGCGTCGATCTTGTAAGCCTTGAGTTGCTTCTCTTTCCGCTCCGGATCGGGCCGACAGAGCATGACACTCTTCAACGAAGCCTCTTTCGCCAGTTTGCGGAGCTCGTCTTCCGTACCATCGACGACCAGCACCACTTTGAGTTTGCCCGGGGCGTGGGCGATGGCGATCGCTTCCAACGACTTGGCCAGTTTCTCCGCGGCGGCCACATCTTTGGCAAACGCCAAGAGAACGGGGGCATCGAGGTAGGTGCAAACGGGGCAGGTTTTCGTGCCGGCGTGGGGTCCCACCACATGGATCGGCTCCCAAGCCGAGACTTCGTCACCCGGGCGCAATCCGGAAGTCGGTTCGGCGGCCATCGCAACCGATACGAATAATGAACAGCAGAGTATCAATATGGCCCGCATGGCAATCCCTCCCGTGTGCAATCGGAGGGGAATAACCGATGGGGCCATGCCATACAACTCCGAGTCGGAATGGTGTAGCAACGATTTTGAAGCCTCCACCCGCCCTACGAAACATCCCGCTATCGTTGCGAGGCCCATCACCATTATTCGCCTTGCCTAATTCGATTGTTTAGCCTATAGTAATAGTGTCGTCTTCACTTAGGTTCACGCTCATGTTCCCCCGTAGTTGCCTCGGGTTACTCGCCCTGCTTTCTTTCCTCGCCAGCGGTTGTTCCAATGCGCCGCCCCGGCCGACCATCGTCACCACCACCAGCATGATCGCCGATGCCACTCAGCGGATCGCGGGGCCGCATTGGAAGGTCGAATGCCTGATGGGGCCGGGGGTCGATCCGCACAAGTATCAGCCTTCGCCGAGCGACTTGGGCAAACTCACCGGCGCCAAGCTGGTGCTGTTCAACGGGCTGCATCTCGAAGGGAAGATGGTCGATGTGCTGGAGAAGCCGGCGAAGGGCCGCAAAGCCGTGGCGGTGACGCGCGACTTGAAAGAAAGCGATCTGCGCGCCGCCGAGCCGGGGTTGGAAACGGTTCACGATCCGCACATCTGGTTCGATGTCCGGCTCTGGAAGAAGTGCGTGGATGTCATCCTCGCCGAACTGTGCGAACTCGACCCGGCCCACGCCGGCGACTTCCGAGCCAACGCCGCGGCGTACCAGAAGGAACTCGATGAACTCCACAACGAAGTGCTGGCGAAGGCCGCGAAGATCCCGGCGGACAAACGCATCCTCGTGACGAGCCACGACGCCTTCGGCTACTTCGCCGCCGCGTATGGATTGGAAGTCCACGGTTTGCAGGGCGTCAGCACCGCGGCCGAATCGGGGACGCAAGACGTCGAAAAATTGGCGACGCTCATCGGCGAGAAGAATGTGCCCGCGGTATTCACCGAAACCTCGGTGCCGAGCAAGGGCCTCGAAAAAATGCTGAGCACCGTCAAGGAACGCTACAAGTTCGATGTCCGTTTGGTCGCCGGGAACGACGCGCTCTATTCGGACGCCCTCGGCGAGAGTGCATCGACCGGCGCGACCTACATCGGCATGGTCCGCCACAACATCGACGTGATCGTGAAGGCGCTCTCGCAGTGACCGCACCCATTCTCAATGCCATCGAAGTCCACGACCTCACGGTGGCCTACCGCGACAAACCCGCGCTCTGGGACATCGACCTGAGGGTGCCGCCGGGGGTGCTCGTCGGCGTCGTCGGCCCCAACGGCGCGGGCAAGACCACCCTGCTGAAATCGATGCTCGGATTGATCCGCCCCGTCTCCGGGCGCGTGCTCATCCACGGCCAACCCTACGACGCCAACAAGCAGGCCGTGGCCTACGTCCCCCAGCGCGGCAGCGTCGATTGGGACTTCCCGACGACGGTGTTCGACGTGGTGCTCATGGGCACCTACGGCCAACTCGGTTGGTTCCGTCGACCGGGGGTGTTGCAGAAGGAAGCGACCGCCGAAGCCCTGCAAAAAGTGGGCATGGCCGATTTCGCCGACCGGCAGATTCGCCAACTCTCCGGCGGCCAGCAGCAGCGCGTCTTTTTGGCGCGGGCGCTCGTGCAAGAGGCCCCGGTCTACTTCATGGATGAACCGTTCCAAGGCGTGGACGCTGTGACGGAAGTAGCCGTCGTCGATTTGCTCCGCGAGTTGCGCAGCCAAGGCCGGACGGTGCTGGTGGTCCACCACGACCTGACGACGGTGCCGGATTACTTCGACGAGGTGGTGCTGTTGAACGTGAGGAAGATCGCCAGCGGCCCGATGGCGACGACGTTCACGCCGGAGAATCTGCGCGCGACCTACGGCGACCGGGTGCGCGGCGGGATGGGGAAGTGAAAGTGCTGCTCGTCAGAGCCGGACGCGTTAGCGACGTTCGAGCTTGGCGGTGAGTGAGCAAATTTACCCCGAGGTTCGAATCCAAACGTCGCTAACGCGTCCGGCTCTGACGAGCCCATTTGCCGTGACCTACGGCGACCGGGTGCGCGGC
>Ga0105048_10011121_pt1 | contig 14216 bp, 10 predicted proteins | sample MAT05_FD_78382 | JGI IMG/M metagenome (GOLD analysis project Ga0105048, IMG submission 78382) | Freshwater microbial communities from Lake Fryxell liftoff mats and glacier meltwater in Antarctica - MAT-05 | ecosystem: Environmental > Aquatic > Freshwater > Ice > Liftoff microbial mat | place...
CCCGTCAGCAGTTCCTGGAACACGATCGCCAGGCTATATTGGTCGGTAAATCGGCTCACCCAGCCCTCGAACGTCTCCGGGGCCGCGTAGACCGGCGTCACACCACCCGTAATCGTGCCTCGGCCGCCCTCGAACATCTTGGCCAGCCCGAAGTCCGCCACCTTGATGTGGCTGAACACCAGGAACAGGTTCTGCGGCTTGATATCGAGATGCTGAATCTGATAGTGGTTGTTCATCAGATCCAGGGCTTCCGCAGCTTCCTCCATATACCGGAGCAGCTCTTCGCGGGGCACGCCGCCGAGTCCCTGCGTGCGACATTCGCGGAAGCGATCCCACAGGTTGCGATCCGCCAGCTCCATGACAATGATAAGCTGGCCTTCGATGATCTGAACTTGTTCCAGGGAAAGGATATACGGATGGCGAATGAGCTTGACGCGATCGAGCGCTTTCTTCTCCTGCTCGGCCGGGCGCGAATCTTCATCGGCTGCATCGAGATCGCCAAAGACAAACTTGATCGCCTTGAGAAAGCCTCCAGGGGCCTCGGCTTTCCAGACCTCTCCGAAACCGCCCCTTCCAAGGCGTTCGATGAGGCGGTAGCCAGGAAGAGGCTCCTCATGAGTGGCCAGTCGCACCGGCATAGGATCGAGAATCCCTGGAAGATGTTGGGCCGCGCCACGAGTCAGTATTAGAGTGCGCGGATTACCGAATCTGATATCCTTTAGGACGCAGCCGAAGGGTTGGCAAAAATCCGGGGGTGTTTCAGAGGCGATTTTGCGGTCTGGAGCGAATTTCCGGCTGCATATTGTCAGGAGCTGACGGAGAATTGCGATGCCCACGCAACTCGTGGCCCCGCCGGAAGGCTGGGTCGCCCTTTCCATCAAGCAGCCCTGGGCCGGGCTGATTGTGGCGGGGCTGAAGTCTATCGAGGTGCGAACCTGGTCCGCGTCGCGTCGCGGGCCCGTGCTCATTCACGCCAGCAAAGTACCGGATGAACGGCCGGAAGGCTGGTCGCACGTCATGACGCCGGCCGTCCGAACTCTGACGGAGCTTCGCGGCGGCATCGTCGGCCTGGCGAACCTCGTGGACTGCCACGAGTATGCCACCAGGGCTGCGTTCGTGACCGACCGACTGAAGCACCTCAACGATCCCTCGTGGTTCCGACTGCCGCGTCTCTTCGGCCACCAATTCGAGGACGTTAAAATTATACCCTTCTCTCCCTACACCGGCCAAACCATGTACTTCAGCGTGAAGAAACTGGTGAAAGGGCTTGCACTTTGACGGGGATGGTCGTCAAGGGTGAGTGAGGATCGGCGGATTTGCCAGCCGCGGACGCAACGACGTTCGGTAGTGACCGTCGATCGACGCATCCGCCGGTCCATGGGGATGTCGCTTCAGTTTTATGATCACCTCTCAGACGATCCCTTGACCGCGAAGCCCGATCGTGCGTGTAAGCAGGAGCACGACGAAGGCGACAGCGATCATCAGGAGCGAGACGGCGAGTGCGGCCTCCAGGTTCCCGATACTGAGCTCGAGGAACACCGTGGTCGAGAGCACTTCCGTCTTCATTCGCGTCGCCCCGGCAAAAATCAGGATGGGGCCGAACTCGCCGAGAGCCCGGGCCCACGCGAGCGTGCCGGCGGAGAGTACGCCCTGCCAGGACTGGGGAAGAGTGATCAACCAGAAGGCACGACCCCGCGAGCAGCCGAGAGTCATGGCCACATCTTCTTCACGGGGAGAGATCTGTTCAAAAGTGACTCGCATCGTGCGGATCGCGAAGGCCGCCGACACCGAGAACTGGGCCAGAATCACGGCGGGGACGGCGTAGGTGATGGTCACGTATTTTTGGAGAGCGAGGCCTGGAGGAGTTTGAAAGAGGATCAGCAAACTCAGACCCACCACCAGGGGCGGAAGCACGATCGGCACATCCACGAGAAGATCGACCAGTGCCTTGCCGGGAAAGCGAGTTCGGGCCAGCAGGTATCCCAGGGGCACAGCGACCCACAGGGAAAGAATGGAGGAGATCGAGCAGCTGAGCAAAGTCAGCCACACTGCGCTCCGGATCTGCGGCGAAGCCAGTGCCGTGAGGACACGCCCCGGGGTGGTGTACGCCAGATCCGCCACGAGCATCGCGAGGATCAGCACGACATACAGCCCGCCGATCAATCCGAGCGACAAGTAGAAGGGTGCGGCCGACCCGCGGGACCAGGGGGAGTTCACTTCTTTGCTCCCGACCCTGAACCGAGCCGTGCGATGTGTTCCTTCGCGTCCGCCGCCTTGATCGCGTCGAGCAACCGGCCGGCCAGTCGCGGATACAGAGTCCCCTTACTGACTGCGAAACTGACTGCGAACGACTGATTTCTGCCAGCGGAGGGGGTCTTGTCGAGCGATTCGTTCGACTCGCGTGTCACGGATACACCCTCGCGTTGCTCGAAGTCCGCGATCGTCTCGTGGACGGCGGGCCGCGGAATGGCGTTGGAGTACAGAACGAGATTGGGATTCTCGGCCCAGGTATCGGCAGGTTCCAGGATGTGGAAGCCGGCCGTGCGGAAGTGAGCGAGTCCGCGGTCGGCTGCCGTCAGATAGCGAGCGAAGTGGAGCGCCGCGGTCGGATTGGCGGATTGCTTGAGGACAGCGACTTCGACCCGGGCCGTGACGCCGTCGAGTTCGGGCATTCGCAACACCGTCTGGTCGGGATAGTTGGCGGCCACGGCATCCCACACGATCGCCGCATCGACGCTGCCCACCTTGGAGGCGTTGGCCGCCTCGGTGACAGTCCCGGTGTCGATGACTCTCGGCTTCAACGTGTCCCAGCGGCCCGTTAGTGCGAGATACTCCCGCGTCAATTTCCCGATCGCCGCGGCCGGGTTCGGCACGGCGACACGCACGCCCTCTCGCTGCAAATCTGCATAGAGCGCAAGCGATTTTGGGTTTCCCTCGGCCGTCAACGCCACGGCGCGCATGGAAGCGATTGGCACGCGCTCGGCGATCAAGCCTCGCTCATTCGCGATGCGGAGATACGATTCGTCGGCCGGAAGGAGAAGATCCGCGGGCGCAGAAGGGTTGAAGAGCCCCGCCTTGGTGAGAATGTCCTCCGAGGCCCCGAAGCGGAGTTCCACCTTGCGCCCGGTCTCGTTTTCGTACTGCTGGGCGATGGCCTCCATCGGAACACGAGCCGCCGCGGCGACATACACAATGAGCGGAGGGCCACTCGAACCCCCCGTGGCATCGAGACACCTCCGGTACAGCCCGAGTGTAAGCAGGCCCAGCGTAAGAAGCGAGGCCGCCGCGATGAGTGTCGGTCTGGAAATCATGGCGACCTGGATCGGAGCGGCGTCCCGACAAGCGTGCGTCATCTCGACCAGATTCAAGAACCGAGCCCGGCAAATCGGAGTCCGGGTTGGCTTTCAACGTTCGAGCGAGATTCGTCGGTAGAGATCGTCGATCACCCAGTGGAACGCGGTCAGGTGGATCGATTCGACGATCCCCATATCGTCGAGATTCACATGCAGATTGTGGTTCGCGAGGGTCTTGAGTTTGCCGCCTCCGAAGCCAGTGCAGCCGAGTGTCGTGACGCCGTGAGCGTGGGCCCACTCCACGGACTTGAGGATGTTCGGGCTGTTGCCGGACCCGCTGATGGCGATGAGCAGGTCGCCAGGGCTGGCGAGATTCTTGAGTTGCTCCAGGAAGACGCGATCAAAACCCTCGTCGTTGCCCCAGGCGAGGATGTACGGCGTGTTGTCCGTGAGGCTGAGGACTTTCAGCCGCTTGACGCGATCGTCGTCGAAGTACTCGCGCTTGATGGTTCCCTTGCCAAGATCCTCGCAGAGATGGGAGGCGTTGGAACCGCTGCCGCCGTTGCCGATAATGAAGACGAAGCGGCCTGCGAGGTAGCGTTCGTACACAAGGTCCGCGAGGTTCTTCACCTGAGCCGGATCGATTTTGCCAAGTTCCTCCGCGACGCGGTCGAGGAACTGGCGGGGGTTCATTGTCGCGCCGATCATCCGAGTTCTCCGGGGAAACGCTTCGACTCAGGTGTCATCGTATCGGTGGAAACGATGCCGAGCAGATCTGTCGAAAGCCTCACCCATTCAGGCTGTTGTCATCGTCTACCCTGGCTCGCAGTTTGAGGCATGCGGCACTCCAGCGGCGGCGGATAGTGCGTTCGTCCACCTGAAAGAGGTCCGCGATCTTCTTCTGGGTCCACCCGTGGTAGAAGACGAGCCCGATGACTTCGCGTTCCTCGGGGTCGAGCCCATCCACAGCCTCGTGGAAGCGGCACCACGTCTCGAAATCCTCCGGAATCGCAGGCGAAGCGGGGTGGAGGCCATGGCCGGGGGTCGACTCCGTGCTGGCATCGTGATCGAGTGAAACCATCCTGCGGCGGCGGTAGTGGCGGGCCAGATCGAGCAGTTCCCGGCGAATATGCACCGAGGCCAGATTGAAGAAATCGCGAGTGGTCTTCGGGGTGATCGTCTCGAGCGTGTGAAGCAGTTTCAGAAGGCTGTTGTGCAGCACGTCCTCGGCCTGTTCCCAACCGCTGACGTTGGGGAAGCCGCGAAGCATGTGGCGAGCCAGGCGGTCAAGCCTTGCGTGGCAAGTGGCCACGAGTTCGTTCATCGCCTCGCGATCCCCCGCCTTCCAGCGGTTGAGGTAGTCGTGAAGCATCATGGTGTCCAGCGCCGGGTCCGACATAGCGTCCTCGTTGAAGGGCGAGGCTCGGAAGGGGCGAGACAGGCGGGCGACGAAATCGCAGGCTCGGCCCCAGAGTCACCGTGGGTCGACCGTGAGCGGAGTTCGTCATTCCTTCGACGAAGTTGAACCTGTTTGGGATTTCGCAATTCGTAGCAGGAATCTTAGCAGGTGGAAGTGACGAAACCAACCTCAGTCGACAACGGTAGGGGAAAAGGACCGCAAGACCCACTTTACAGCTGGTGGCGGAGCGTAGCCTCGCCTTCGATAGGATTTCGCCGGCACTTCGTCACGGAAACTCTTGCAGGGACGCGGGATGGCCACACGCAAACTCACATCCGAGGATATCCACCGGGGCGGCCATGGATGGCGACCACATCTCAGAGTTCCGGCATCTGCGACCGCCTCGGCGAGGCACGATCGCCGGCGCCGACTCAGATCGCGATTTGGCGGAAGTTGCTCAGCACGACCGTGGCCGTGCCGGTGGCGCCCGAGGGAGTCAGTGCGACAGTCACGGCACTGCACGTCTCCGAGGGGAAGTACTTGTTGCAGAAGATATCGCCGGTCAGGTTGCTGTAGCTCAGCGTTGCCGTGTGCAACCTGGGCCCGGCGGCGGCGCCGTTGACGACGAACAACAGATCCCCATTCACGCTGATGCTGATCTGATCCGTGCTGCCCGGGCTCGTAAACTGATAATCGAACGTCAGGCCGGCCGTGCCGGCAGCTTGTTTGTAGTATCCGGTCCAGGTCGACTGCCCTGACGTGTCGCTCATCGTGACGGTGTCCGTCGCCAGGTTGGAGGTCACGGTTCCGGTCGAAGCATCCGCCAGGAAATCCACCGCTGTGAAGGTTGGCTGCACCGTCGCCGTGGGTGGGAAAGCTTCCGCCACGTTCAGGGTGTACTGCTTGCTGAGATCCTGCGGGAGCTTCTGCCAGGCCTGGGAATACGCCGCCGCGAGCGGCGTCACCGGCGGCGGGTTCAGCAGCGGTGAGAACGCCAAACCGCCATTGCCCGAGACCTGGCTGGTGCCCACGTACCATGTCGGTGCGTAGCTGTGTCGCTCGCTGAAGTTCAGTTCGCTGTACAGAATGGGATCGAGTGTGACGTCCACGATCTTTGAAAGATTCGGTAGGCCGATGTTGCTGTATCGCGTGTTGAACTCCGAGATGTAGTTGTCCACGAACGTTCCGCCATCGGCAGGCGTGCGGCTGATCGCCACGTTCTGGAGATAGTACCAGTTGAAGTTGACCGCCTGCGCCAGGTTGGTGATCGTGCCGACCTCGGGCGAATCGAGCACGGTGAGTTGGTCGACCTGAACTCCCGCGTTCTCCAGTGCCAGCGTGGCGACCGTGGCGACCTTTGAACCATGGCTGTGGCCGAGGATGTGAAGCTGTCCGCCATTGGTGAAGAAGTTGCTGGGCAACACCTGTTGCAGAGCCTCGGCGAGCCGGAGGCCGTTCAAATCGGTGTGGGCTTCGGAGAGGTTCGCGTCGTGAGGGATCTCGTTGAAGAGAGCATTCTTGGTCGCGGAATTGTCGATCCAGCTATACGCCAGCACCACGGCATTCGAGTCGATCGACTCCACAGCCGCGGCCAGACCAAGGGTGGACACCGTGACCTTTAACGGGTCCACAGGAAAAGGGTTGCTCTGGAACATGAAGTTGCCAGCCGGAATGAGATCGTCCGGATTATCCTGGCCATCGTAATTGACATCAGCGGGATTCGTTTGCCACCACTTGAGGACCTGGCCTGTCCGGGCCTGGTAGTCATTGACCCAGTCCAGATACCCTGGCGCCCAGCCGTGAACCGCGACATAGAGATTCGTGTTCGCGGGCAGGTTCGAAAGATCCACGGGCAGGAATGAGGTGCCATTGAACTGACCGAGTCGTTCGACGACCGGGATCTCCGCGTCGACGAGATTGTTCTTGGCCGGTTCGGTGCCCGCCCCCCGACTCACGCCGCCCGTGAGAGCGGTGACGCGGCCCGGCGTGGTTCGAAGCTGCTGAAGCGACTCGAAGTCGTAGAAGCTCACAGCTCCACCGTCGGAGGCGAGAATTTCGTCGAGATCGTCGCCAGAACTATCGGTTGCCCCGACGAGTGCTCCCTCCCGGTCGGAGGCATCACCTGCGTAAAAGTCCGCCGCGACGGTCAGGCCCGCATCGTGGAACACGCGAACTCGGGGCCCGCCGCCGGTGCCAGCGCCGACGATGAGATCGGCCTGCCCGCGGCCCGTGAGATCGGAAGCGGCCACGTTCACGCCGCCGGTGAAGGCTTCATCGAAGGCGTAGAACCGCGTCAGCACCGCCCCGTTCGTGCCGTCGAAGATGCTGACCGCCGGGCCGCCGCCCGCTCCGGCGGCCGCGACGATGTCCGCGTGTCCATCCGGCTTGAAATCGCCGGCGGCGACGTTGACCCCGCCCGTGAAGGCGGCATCGAAAGCATAAAAGCTATAGAGGACCGCGCCCGACACGCCATCGAAAACCTTCACATGCGGCGCGCCACCGGCCCCGGCCCCCACGATGATGTCTGCATGGGCGTCGTTGGTCACATCGCCCGCTGCCACGCGGACGCCACCGGTGAAGGTCAGATCGAACGCAAAGAAGCTCAGCAGGACCTGCCCCGTCTCGCCATCAAAGACCTTGACGTGCGGCCCGGCGCCCGGCCCCGCTCCGACGATCACCTCGGGCGTGCCGTCACGGTTGATGTCCCCCTGGGCAAGGCTGACGCCGCCGGTGAAAGAGGGATCGAACGCCTGGATCGTCCGCACCACGCTGCCCGTGGCCGCGTCCGTGATGACCACGAGCGAGCTATTCGGCGAGGCCGTGGCGTATATCGCGGTGGGATTGATGCGATCGGTAAGCGACTCGAGCTCGAGACGGTAGATCGGAGATGCCATGCTGTGCGCTCCAGGGTGTAGACTAAGTTTACTTCAACCCTGGGCTCGCTCAAAGGTGATTGTTGATCGTTCGATGCACCCATTCGTCGGCGCCTCGACAAAAGCTCCCCCGGAGGAAATGATCTTCGACGATACAACGCCCCGCTCAACCGCCTTACGACCATTGCAATGCCCGGCGAAGAGGAGGGGGCAACTACAGCTCCGACGACACCAGCGAGTGGGACGAAGAGAGTTCGGATGTGCCGATCGGGTGGATGGGGCATTCCGTGAATTCGAGATCCTGGACCAGTTCGGCCAAGACACGTTGCAAGGCCACGGGATCCACGGGCTTGAAGAGGAAGCGGTCAATTCGCAGCTCTCGAGCACGGGCTATTTGCACCTCCGCTGTGACCCCGGTCAGAGCCACGACGGAGGTTAGCTCGCAGCCTCGCAGCTTGTGAAGCCGGGCGACGAACTCGAAGCCATTCATTCGCGGCATCGCGATGTCCAGGATCACCACGGAAGGCTGGCGGCGAACCACTGACTCGAGGGCTGTCACGCCGTCGTAGCAGGCGGAAGCATCATAACCCCAGTATGGCAAAAGTGCCGTCAGGCTGTCCGCGGCATCGGCGAGATCATCGACGACCAGAATGTAGGGCCGTTCCCTTGGCATGTGACCTCCATCGAGCGCCCGGCTCGGGTCTGTGTCTGGCTTGAGAAATCATGTCGTCGTTCTTAAAGCCAATTGTCCCCATCGGCTCGAGGATTTGAAGTCGGGGGATGCGAGTAAACCGGAATGAAAAGCGGGAATCGACATGTCAGGGACATCCCCCGATTGACGGGGAATCTCTGGACGGGAAGAGAGGGGATTCACGTGTCGCGAAGCCAGCCTTGCTGGACGGCGTAACGCACCAGTTCCGCGCGGCTCTGGAGGCCCAGCTTTTCCATCGCCCTTGCCTTGTAGGTCTCGACCGTCTTGACACTCAAGTCGATCTGGCTGGCGATCTCTTTGTTGCTGTGCCCGGCGGCGGTGAGGCGTGCCACCTCTTCTTCTCGGTCGCTGAGCGCCCCCTCCCGCGACCCGGCCTCCGTGGTTTCACGGCGAACGAAACCGCCGACGACCTGGCCGGCCATGGTCGGGTCAAGGTACATGCCGCCCGAGGCGACGACCCGGATCGCGTGGATGAGTTCTTCCGCCGCCGCCCGCTTGAGGACATACCCGGCAGCCCCGGCGGCCAGCAGTTGGCGTATGTAGCCCTTGTCTTCGTGCACCGTGAGGGCCAGCACCTTCACGGAAGGGCATTCCTGCCGCAAACGCTCCGTGGCCTGTGAGCCGGTCAGCTTGGGCATGGAGACATCCATGATCGCTACATGAGGCCGAAGTTTCAGGATCTGCTCGCACGCACTGAGTCCGTCTGAAGCCTCGCCGACCACGGTCATGCCGGGGTGGGAATTGATCAAGGCTTTCAGCCCTTCACGGACCACCGCATGATCATCAGCCAGGAAAACGTTCAGGTCAGCCATCGCGAGTTTCTCCTGGGGTTGTGCTCAGTGGCACGCGGGCGATGATGGTGGTGCCATGTTCGAGACTGGATTCCACCGTCAGGTTTCCTCCCACCAGGGCGACCCGCTCTCTCATACCGAGAATCCCCAGTCGGTTGGCGGTCGCCGCTGGTTGCGATCCGGATTCGACATCGAAACCCCGCCCGTTGTCCTCGATCACGGCCGAGACGTGATCCGGCGAACGCTGCAAGACAAGACTCACACGCCTGGCTTGGGAGTGCTTCAAGACGTTCGTCAACGCCTCCTGGACCACCCGGTAAAGCGCCGTCTCGACGGGAGGCGGAAGCCGGCTGCTGTCGAGTTTGGCGGCCTGAAAATCCACCTCGATACCCGATCGTTCGGACCACTTTTCCGCGTAATGCATCAACGCCGCTCGTAGGCCAAGGTCGTCGAGTGCCGTCGGGCGAAGTTCCAGCGCCAGGTGGTGGACGTCTCGACCGATCATGTCGGTGAGAGTCTGAAGGTTTTGCAGCCGGGCGCTTGCTGGAGACGAGTCGGGAGTGGCGTCCCGCACGAGTTTCAACCCCAGGCCCAGCGCCGTCAGGTGCTGGCCCATCTGGTCGTGCAGTTCGCGAGCGATCCGCCGCCGTTCATCCTCCTGGGCCGTGGTGAGCTTCTGTTGCAGGTCGCGGCGATCCGCCTCCGCGAGTTCACGCCGGGCGATCTCCTCTTGCAACTCGGCGTTCGCGAAGGCTAGTTCCGCCGTCCGCTCACCCACCCGTGTCTCCAACTCGGCACGAGCCGCCTGGACGGCGTCCTCAGCCCGCTTGCGGTCGGTCACGTCCCGGATGTTGCACTGGATCACCTGAGTATCGCCAACATCGTAGACGTTGCTGACGAACTCCACCTCAATGCTACGAGCGTCACGGGTCCGCAGCGGCAGGTTTTCGTAGCGGATGTAACCCGTTTCCTGGAGAGTCTGAAAGGCGGCCTTGTTCGAGGGAATATCGTGAAACAGGCCGATCTCGAAAAGCTCCTTTCCCACCAACTCCTCCCGGTGGTATCCCAGCAACGCCGTGAGAAACGGGTTGGCGTCGAAGATCTTTCGAGTCTTCGGATCGACGAGAAGAATGCCGTCCTGGGCCGTTTCGAACAGCCGTCGATAGCGGATCTCGGAGAGCGACAGCGCCTCGACCGCCCAGAGCCTGTCGGTCGCATCTTCGACAGCCAGCAGGATCAACGCGGGCCGATTCCCACCCACTTCGAGACGACGAGCGTTCAGAGTCATCCGCCGTCGGCCGAGCCTGTTAAAGGTGTGGTCGACTTCAAAGTCATCGAACTGGCTGTCCCGGGGGAGAATTTCCTCCAGCAACTCGCGGAGCCGGGGAATATTCCACTGGCGATTCCCGAGATCGAAAACCAGCCGGCCTATAGTTTCCGAGGCGGGCACCCCAAACGTCCGATAGAAGGCGCGGTTCGCGAGCCGCACGATCAGGTTGGCTTCGAGCACCAGAAGTGGTTCGCGGACCGTCTCGATGATTCCCTCGGCAAAGGCCAGGGCTTCCTCGACCGCACGCTCGGCCCGGCGTCGCCCGGTGACGTCCCGGAACACAAGAACGACCGCGACGATGGCCCCGAACTCGTCACGAACGGGAGCCGCGCTGTCATCGAGATGCCATTCGGTGCCATTGCGGGCGATCAGCACGATGTGGTTCGCTGTGCCGACGACTTCGTTGCTGGCGATCACCACCGCGACGGGATCGATCACCGTTTCGCGGGTTTGCTCGTCCTCGATGCGGAAGACATCCACGAGGCGCTTGCCCGCCGCCTCACTCTGTGGCCAACCCGTCAACGACTCCGCCACCGAGTTCATGAAGCGAACCCGACTCCGAGCATCGGTGACAATCGTCGCGGTGCCGATGCCCGTCAGCGCGGCTTGAATCCAATCCGCAGGATGGTCTCGTTTTTCAGGATCAATTCGGGGCATCGACGTGATCTCCAGGCGGTTCCTGCGCTGCGGTCGACACATCGTCGACAGTGAACCCCGGGATCAGAGAGTGGAACGCGAAATGTCTGCGGGACTAGCCGAGATTGTGCACGACGATGCCTCAAGGGCGGGCTTCACACTAGGGCCCATATTCGCGCGTCACCTTCGGGGACGAATCGAGGATGTTCCCACGGGAGTCAACGGTGAGGAAGTAACTGTTGGCGATGGTCGCCGCAACCGACTCGGTCCCGAGATAGACATTCACCCTGTAATGATTGTCCCAAAGCGGACGCACCGCCACCTGGAAAAGATCGCGTGGACGCCCCAGGAGAGCCGTCACATTTCGGCCGATTGTCGCTAGCACCTGTTGTGTCGATTCAGGCTTTCGATCGAAATCTTCGGGCGGCGGGGCAAGCGGTAAAGTGGTCACAAGAGCCCTCGTCTGGAATTCCAACGGAATAAACCTTGAGCCGTATTTTCGCACCTACGGGACATGCTCACTGTCAAGAGAATGGGAGGAGCCCGTCAGGAATCCTGGCCCTCCCCTGTCAGTAGATCGAGAACCATGTCAGGGCTTTCCCGCATGTCAGCTTGGATAATCCTCACATAGAGACCCAGTTCTTTCGCAATAGCCATGTCTTGACCAGCTGCGTGAGCAGGACGTACCCGAACAGGATCGACGCAAGCATGGGCCAGTATAGCAGAGGCAGTGGCGTGAACCCGAGCAGCGGGCCGATCGGGGAGAACGGCAAGGACGCTCCGATGGCCATCACGACCACGGTGGTCGCGATCAACGGCCAGCTTGCATGGCTCTGAATGAAGGGGATTCGATTCGTGCGGATGACGTGGATGATCAAGGTCTGCGTCAACAGTGATTCCACGAACCAGGCCGTCTGGAACAGGGAGGCCTTGGCAGGATCCCAGCACCCGAAGACGTAAAGCATGACGAAAAAGGTAACGTAGTCGAAGACAGAACTGCAAGGCCCGATGAACAGGATGTAGCGCATGATCTGGCCGATCGACCACGGCCGCGGCTTGGCGACCTGTTCCGGGTCCACGTCATCGGTCGGAATCGCGACCTGGGAGCAGTCGTAAAGCAAATTGTTGGTGAGGATCTGGATCGGCGTCATGGGAACGAACGGCAGGAACACGCTGGCACCGAGCACGCTGAACATGTTCCCAAAGTTCGAGCTCGCTCCCATGCGGACATACTTGAGGATGTTGGCGAACACCTTCCGCCCTTCTCGCACACCCTCTTCCAACACTCCGAGATCCTTTTCGAGGAGAATCGCGTCGGCGGATTCCTTGGCGATATCGGTGGCCGTGTCCACGGAGATTCCGACATCCGCGGCACGCAGGGCGGGTGCGTCGTTGGTGCCGTCGCCCAGGAATCCCACCACATGGCCAGCCCCTTGCAGGGCCTTGATGACCCGCTGTTTATGGGCCGGGGAAAGCCGGGCGAACAATGTCGCCTTGCCGGCGGCCTCGGCGAGTTCCTTGTCCGACAGGCTCTCGACCTGCTGGCCCAGGAGCACGATGTCCGTGGCGATGCCGACTTCATGACAGATCTTGCGGCTCACGAGTTCGTTGTCGCCCGTCAGCACCTTGATCGCCACGCCATCGTTCTGCAGAGCGGCGATGGCCGTTCGCGCGGAGTCCTTGGGTGGGTCCAGAAACGCCACGTACCCGCGTAGCGTCAGGTCCTGCTCGTCCTCCTTCGAGTAGGCCGATTTCGCCTCGAGGTCGCGGTAAGCCACGGCAAGGACGCGGAAGCCGTCGGCGCTGAGGCGATCAAACTCCTCTTTGAGGTCCGTCTGGATCATGGGGTTGACCGGTTCAAATTCGCCGTCAAGTTCAAAGCGGGTGCATCGCTCGTAAACCGCTTCCGGAGCGCCCTTGCATATCAGCCGAGGCCTGCCGTCAGGCGTCTTGACCACGACGGACATCATCCGTCGTGAGAAGTCGAACGGAATCTCGTCAAGCTTGGCGTACTCCGGGAAAGCCGGGTGGGCATGGACCTCGGCGTGAGCAAGAATGGCCCGGTCCATCAGGTTTTTCAGCCCTGTCTGGAAGTGGCTGTTGAGGTAGGCGAGCAGCAGCACTTCGTCGTCTTCTTTCAGCGTCACATCGCAGTGCTTCTCCAGGATGATCCGATCCTGGGTCAGCGTGCCGGTCTTGTCCGTGCAGAGGATGTCCATCGCCCCGAGGTTTTGGATCGAGTTCAACCGCTTGACGATGACCTTTTTGCGGGACATCGCAATGGCCCCCTTCGAGAGGCAGACCGCCACGATCATCGGAAGCATCTCGGGCGTCATCCCGACCGCGACCGCCATGGCGAAGAAGAAGGCCTCGCCCCAGTCGCCTTTGGTCAGCCCGTTGATGACGAAGACGAGCGGAACCATGACGAAGATGAGGTCGATCATCAGCCAGGTGAAACGGGTCATGCCCCGATCGAAGCTGGTGGGCTCTTGAGGTTGGATGAGAGTGGTGGAAATGCCGCCAAGGAAGGTGGAAAGGCCTGTGACCACGACGACGGCCGTCGCGGCGCCGCTCTCAACACTGGTGCCCAGGTAGCAGACATTGTTCAGTTCCAGGGGCGATCGTTTCGCGACATCTTCCCTCGCGGCGAATTTCTCGACCGGGAACGATTCCCCCGTCAAGCTTCCCTGGATGACGAACAAGTCTTTGCAGGAGAGCAAGCGAACGTCGGCCGGGATCATGTCGCCGGCTGCGAGTTCGACCACATCGCCCGGCACCAGGTCCGCGATCGGCACCTCCTGAGAGCGACCAGCGCGGAGGACGGTCGCATGCACGCTGATCATGGCCCGCAGCCTGGCGGCGGCGGAGTCGGCCCGGGCCTCCTGGACAAACCGCACGACCACACCGATGAGCACCATCAGCAGGATCACGCTTCCCGCTCGAGCGTCGCCCGTCACAAAAGAGGAACCCGCTAGAACGACCAGCAGAATGACAAGGGGATTGATCAGAGCCTTGCGAAGCAACAGCACACGTGGATGGCGTTCGTCCCGGGCCACGACGTTGGCCCCGGACTCCTGAATTCGCCGTTGAACCTCTTCTTTGGAAAGCCCGCTCTTTGACGTGCGGAGCGTCTGCAGCACCGCCTCGGCCTCGTGGCCCGCGGCTTCGAGCAGCAGAGGCGA
>Ga0105048_10011124_pt1 | contig 14215 bp, 13 predicted proteins | sample MAT05_FD_78382 | JGI IMG/M metagenome (GOLD analysis project Ga0105048, IMG submission 78382) | Freshwater microbial communities from Lake Fryxell liftoff mats and glacier meltwater in Antarctica - MAT-05 | ecosystem: Environmental > Aquatic > Freshwater > Ice > Liftoff microbial mat | place...
CGGTGAATGCGGCGTTGGCGTTCGGAGAATAGCTGCCGCAGAGTGGTGCCAAACCGGAGTTGCCGATGCTGACCGTCCTGTTCGCCGCCCCCACCGTCTGGACCGAATTTGCGCCGCACCTGCGGACGGCCCTGACCGAGGCCGGCATCGCGGCAACCTTGGTGCAGGACGCGTCGCCGGGTGCGGTGGACTACATCGTCTATGCCCCCTCCAGCCCGCTGCAGGATTTCACGCCCTATACCCGCTGCAAGGCCGTCCTGAGCCTTTGGGCCGGGGTCGAGCGGATTGTCGGCAACGCCACGCTGACCCAGCCGCTGTGCCGGATGGTGGACCCGGCGCTGACCGAAGGCATGGTCGAATGGGTCGTGGGCCATACACTGCGGCATCATCTGGGACTGGATCGGCACATCGTGAACCCAACCCGGGTCTGGGACCCGACCTGCCCGCCGCTGGCGCGCGAACGCGCGGTGACCGTTCTGGGCCTCGGAGAGTTGGGGGCCGCCTGCGGGCGGGCTCTGGCGGCGCTGAACTTCCCCGTCACCGGATGGAGCCGGACGGCCAGGGCGGTGCCGGGGTTGGACTGCCTGCATGGCGAGACCGGGCTGGCACAGGCACTGTCGAGAGCGGCGGTCCTTATCACGCTCCTGCCGAAAACCCCCGAGACCGAGAACCTGCTCGACGCCGCGCGCCTTGCCCTGATGCCGCGAGATGCGGTGATCCTGAACCCTGGTCGCGGGGCGCTGATCGATGACGACGCGCTGCTGGCGGCGCTGAATGCCGAACGGATCGGCCATGCCACGCTGGACGTGTTCCGGGTGGAACCCCTGCCACCCGGCCACCCCTACTGGACCCACCCCCGCGTCACCGTCACCCCGCACATCGCCGCCGACACCCGCCCGGCCTCGTCGGCGCGTGTCATCGCCGAGAACATCCGGCGCGCCGAGACCGGCGCGCCGCTGCTGCACCTTGTCGACCGCGCGCGCGGCTACTGACCCCTGCCGCTTTCATTCTGACAAAAATATCCCCGCCGGAGGCTCTTTCTGACAGCGGGGCCGCGAAACAGCCGACAGAGGCTTGCCTGCTGCCTGGAACCCGGGGGGACTTCACGTCCCCCCGGCCCCCCCTGTGGGATATTTCCGAACAGGAGAGGCAAGATTTTAAATGAATTGTAGTGGTTGCCTTATCGGAACCGGCGAAAGAACCGGGTCTTGGCGTAAAGGCCCTCCAGCTGTTTCATCCGGGGTTCGGTGACGTCCCATGTCAAGTCCTGCACTGCCGCGAGCAGAGTTTCGACCAGCACCATCAGCGATACCGTGCTATCCCAGGCCGAGGGCGCCTCGATGTGGCAGCACAGTGTGTGGGTGGCATGGACGGCGGCGGGCGAGACCCAGCGGTCAGTGATCAGGATGATCTCGGCTCCCTGCCCCCGGGCCATTTCCGCTACCAGCAGGACGGCGTTTTCGTAGCGGCGGATGTCGAACACCAGCAGCACGTCGCCCTTGGCCATGTCCAAGAGCGCCGGGGCCCACGCGGCGGAACTGTTTGACAGCAGGGCCACGGCGGGCCGCACCACCTGCATCAGCGAGGCAAAGTAATCGGCATGCGCATGGGTGATCCGCCCGCCCATCGCAAACACCCTCCGCGCCGGATCGGCCAGCAGCGCCGCTGCCGCATCAAATTCGGTGTGGTCGATCTGGCCGAGGGTGGATTGCAGGTTCGCCATGACAGCATCGGCAAACCGATTGAGGATATGGGTGTCAGGCACCCCGCCGGCCCACCGGTCGTGCTTGACCAGCGGCGAGATCAGCATCGCCTCCAACTCGACGCGCAGCGAGTGCTGGAAATCGGGATAGCCCTTGTAGCCCAATTTCTGCACCAGCCGCACCACCGTCGGAGTCGACACTTGCGCCGCCTTGGCCAGCACGGTGATCGACCCGAGCGCCGATACCGGATACAGCGACAGGATATGGGTCGCCAGCTGCCGTTCGGCCCGCGTGAGATGACCCAACGCATTGCGCATCTGTTCGTCCAGAGTAAGGCTTGCATCCATCTGGTCACCCCGCTTTGGAAAACATTCCTACAGGCTGGCGGCCTTCGAAACAATCTTGACAGTCGGCGGGCGTCGCGACAGCCTTTTGGCCGGATCGTCAGGGGAACGGGTGCCATGTCTGCGGTGTTTGAGCCAGTCATCGAGAATGCCGCCGGATCGGCCCGGATCGTTCTGGTGTGCGAACACGCGTCGAACGCGATTCCCGAACTCTGGGGCGATCTGGGGCTTAACGCCGAGCAGCGGCAGGCGCATATCGCCTGGGACCCCGGGGCACTGGGGCTGGCGCGCGGGCTGGCGCGGGCGCTGAATGCGGTGCTGGTCCATGCGCCGGTCAGTCGGCTGGTCTATGACTGCAACCGCGCGCCCGACCGCAGCGGGGCAATGCCTGCCCGATCGGAAGTGTTTGATATTCCGGGCAATGTCGGGCTTACCTCGGCCGAGCGGGCCCGGCGGGTGGCGGCGGTTTACACGCCGTTTCATGCAGGCTTGCACGGCGTGATTGCCGGGCGGATTGCGGCGGGGCAGGCTCCGGTGCTGGTCACGGTCCATTCCTTTACCCCCGTCTATTTTGGCCAGCGGCGCTCCGTCGAATTCGGCATCATCCACGATGACGATCCGGGCTATGCTCTGGCCGTTCACCACGCGGCCCAGGGCACCGGGCTGCGGGTCGAGTTGAACGCGCCCTATACGGCGGCCGATGACGTGACCCACACGCTGCGCCTGCAGGCCACCCCCTACGGCCTGCCGCATACAATGCTGGAACTGCGCAACGACCTGATCGCCGACACCGCCGCCGAACAGGCGATGGCCGATCTGCTGGCGCCTGTGCTGAACATGGGGCTTGTCGAGATTCAGCGGCAGGCCAAGGCCGGCTGACCCCCGCCCGCCAGACGACGCAACCCCATTCAGTCCCCGGAGCCGATCCGGGGCACCCTCAACGGAGACATCACATGCCCGGAAATCTGACCCTCGGCACCCTCAAAGACCTGGTTTCACGCGGCACCATCGACACGGTGCTGGTGGCCGGCATCGACATGCAGGGCCGCCTGATGGGCAAGCGGTTTCATGCCCAGTTCTTTGTCGATGGCGGCTGGCACGAGACGCATTGCTGCAACTATCTGCTGACCGTCGACATGGAGATGAACACGGTTCAGGGCTATGCCAGTTCCAGCTGGCAGACCGGCTATGGCGACTATGTTCTGAAGCCCGACATGGCCACCCTGCGCCTGGTGCCGTGGCTGGAGGGAACGGCCCTGGTGTTGGGCGACACGCTGGACCATCATGGTCACGAGGTGCCGCATTCGCCCCGCGCCATCCTGAAGACACAGGTGGCCCGCGCCCGGGCGATGGGGTTCGAGCCGATGATGGCGACCGAGCTTGAATTCTTTCTGTTCGAGAATTCCTATGCCGAGTTGCGCGACAGCAATTTCCGCGACCTCAAGCCGGTCAGCGCCTACAACGAGGATTACCACATCTTCCAGACCACCAAGGAAGAAGACGTGATGCGCGCGATCCGCAACGGGCTTTATGGCGCTGGCATCCCGATCGAGAACTCGAAGGGCGAGGCGGACGCCGGGCAGGAAGAGGTGAACTATCGCTATTCCGACGCTCTGGACACCGCCGACAACCATGTGATCGTCAAGAACGGCATCAAGGAAATCGCCTTTGGCCGCGGCAAGTCGGTGACATTCATGGCCAAGTATGATCACCGCCGCGCCGGATCGTCGAGCCATATCCATCAAAGCCTGTGGACGCCCGACGGCAAGGCGGCCTTTGCCGACCCGGATGATGTGCATGGCATGTCGGCGCTGATGAAGCATTTCCTTGCCGGGCAACTGGCGCATGCACAGGAAATGACGGCGTTTCTGGCGCCTTACGTCAACAGCTACAAGCGGTTCTGCATCGGCATGTTCGCCCCGACCAAGGCGGTGTGGAGCGCCGACAACCGCACGGCGGGGTTCCGGGTCTGCGGGGTGGGGACCAAGGCGGTGCGGGTGGAATGCCGCATTCCGGGCAGCGACGTGAACCCCTATCTGGCCTGCGCCGCCCTGCTGGCCGCCGGTCTGGCGGGGATCGAGGGCGCGATGGAACTGGAGCCGGAAATGTCGGGCGACATGTACATGACCGGCGGCATCCGCGAGATTCCCAAAACCCTGCGCGCGGCGGCGGCGCTGCTGCACGGCTCGGCCATGCTGCGGGCCGCGTTCGGCGATGACGTGGTGGATCATTATCACCACGCGGCGGAGTGGGAGATTTCCGAGACCGACCGGGTGGTGACCGATTTCGAAGTGCAGCGGCTGCTGGAACGCGCATGAGGCGGGATGGGCATTCTGCCCATCCTCTGGCAATGACGGGCCGACGGCCCACCTCTCGAGGACGACATGACACCGATTGAACTGATTTCCCCGGTCGATGGATCGGTCTATGCGACACGGCACCCGCTGTCGCAAACTGCCGCCGTGGCCGTGGCGGCGCGGGCGCGTGTGGCGCACAAGGCGTGGGCGGCGCGGCCGCTGACCGAACGGATGGCACTGGTCAAGGCGGGCGTCGCCGCGCTGATCGCCCGCAAGGAGGTTCTGGTCGAGGAATTGGCCTGGCAGATGGGCCGCCCGGTGCGGTTCGGCGGCGAATTCGGCGGGGTGCTTGACCGCACAGAATACATGGCCAGCATCGCCGAAGCGACCCTTGCGCCGCAGATGGTCGAGGACAGCGACCGCTTTACCCGCTATCTGGCGCGAGAACCGGTGGGTGTGGTGTTCATCGTCGCGCCGTGGAACTACCCCTATCTGACCACCATCAACACGCTGGCCCCGGCGTTGATCGCGGGCAATGCGGTTGTGCTGAAGCATGCCAGCCAGACCCTGCTGGTGGGCGAACGTCTGGCGCAGGCCTTTCACGAGGCGGGGGTGCCTGCGGATGTGTTCCAGAACGTGGTGCTGGACCACGCGGTGACCGAGACGCTGATCGGCGCGCGTGCCTTCGACTTCGTCAACTTCACGGGGTCGGTCGGCGGCGGTGTGGCGATGGAAAAGGCCGCGGCGGGGACCTTTATTGGCCTTGGGCTTGAACTGGGCGGCAAGGACCCTGCTTACGTCCGCGCCGATGCCGATCTGGATGCGGCCGTCGACAGCCTGATGGACGGCGCGATGTATAACGCGGGCCAGTGCTGCTGCGGGATCGAGCGGATTTACGTCCACGAAAGCCTGTATGATGCGTTTGTCGAAAAATCGGTGGCATGGGTCAAGACGCTGACGCTGGGCAACCCGTTCGATGCGGGCAGCACACTGGGGCCGATGGCCAACAAACGCTTTGCCGCCGTGGTGCGGGCCCAGACCGCCGAGGCGGTTGCGGCGGGGGCAAGGGCGCTGATCGACCCCGCGCTGTTCCCGGCCGATGATGGCGGGGCCTATCTTGCGCCGCAAATTCTGGTGGATGTCGACCACTCGATGCGGGTGATGATGGAAGAAAGCTTTGGACCCGTCGTCGGCATCATGCCGGTCCGCGACGATGCCGAGGCCGTCGCCCTGATGAACGACTCGCCCTATGGCCTGACCTGTTCGGTATGGACCGCCGACGCCGGTGCCGCCGCCGACATCGGCGCGCAGATCGAGACCGGCACCGTGTTCATGAACCGCTGCGACTATCTGGACCCCGCCCTGTGCTGGACCGGCTGCAAGGACACCGGGCGCGGCGGGTCGCTGTCCTATCTCGGGTTCCATGCGGTGACCCGGGTGAAATCCTACCATCTCAAGAAGGTGACGAAATGACCCATGCTGTTCCCAACAGGAACTGGTCCTATCCCACGGCGATCAAATTCGGCGTGGGGCGGGTTGCGGAACTTGGCGAACACGTCAGGGCGGCGGGGCTGAAGCGGCCGCTGCTGGTGACCGACAAGGCGCTGGCCAGCTTGCCGATCACGGCGGCGGCGCTGGATGTGATGGACGCGGCGGGTCTGGGGCGGGCGGTGTTTTCCGAGGTCGATCCGAACCCGAACGAGATCAACATGGCCGCAGGAATTGCCGTCTACAAGGCGGGCGGCCATGACGGGGTGATCTGCTTTGGCGGCGGCTCGGCGCTGGACCTTGGCAAGATGATTGCGCTGATGGCCGATCAGACGGTGTCGGTCTGGGACCTTGAGGACATCGACGACTGGTATACCCGCGCCGATGCCAGCGTGATCGCCCCGATCATCGCGGTGCCGACCACGGCTGGCACGGGGTCCGAAGTGGGCCGCGCCGGGGTTCTGACGAACTCGCAGACCCACAGGAAAAAGATCATCTTCCACCCCAAGCTGCTGCCCGTGGTCACCATCTGCGATCCGGCGCTGACGGTGGGAATGCCGAAATTCATCACCGCAGGCACCGGGATGGACGCGCTGGCGCATTGCCTCGAGGCCTACTGCAGCCCGTTCTACCATCCGATGAGCCAGGGGATTGCGCTGGAAGGCATGCGGCTGGTGTTCGAGAACCTGGCCGTGGTCTATGCCGATCCGGGCAATCTTGACGCCCGCGCGCACATGATGTCGGCGGCGGCGATGGGGGCGGTCGCATTTCAGAAGGGGCTCGGGGCGATCCACAGCCTGAGCCACCCGGTCGGCGCGGTGTACGGCACGCATCACGGCACCACCAACGCCGTCGTGATGCCGATGGTGCTGGAGTTCAACAGGTTCGAGATTCAGGACAAGATCGCCCGTGCGGCGGCCTATCTGGGTTTTGACGGCGGCTATGCCGGATTCCACGATCAGATCATGGAGTTGCGGGCGGTGTTGGACATTCCGGCCACCCTGTCGGCCATGGGTGTGCAATTCGCCGACCTTGACAGGCTGACCGACATGGCGCTGGAGGACCCGTCCTGCGGCGGCAATCCGGTTCTGATGACGCGCGCGAACACCCGGGCCCTGTTCGACGCCTGCATGTGACATTCCGGCAGCAGGCCGGAAACGGGCCGGACGCGGGCCAAAAGGGGCCGAAATCGTTTCTGTAGAAAGGATTTCGGCCCGGCGGTGAAGAGGGCGGGACAGGAATGAACCGATGGAGGCCGGCACGGAAACGCTGACGACAGAGATCGCCATTCTTGGGGCGGGCGTGGTGGGGTTGGCCATTGCCGAGGCCCTGCTGGCCGAGGGGCGGTCGGTGGTGCTGGTGGACCCCGGCCCACCGGGGGGTGGGGCCAGCTACGGCAATGCCGGGACCATAGCCGATTATGCGGTGCTGCCGGTGGGCACGCCGGACGTGCTGCGCAACCTGCCGGCACTGCTGTTCAACCGCAACTCGCCGCTGGCGATCCGGCATGCGGCGGTGATGTCGCTGGCACCCTGGCTGCTGCGCTTTGCCCGGCAGAGCCTGCCTGGGCCGGCCGCGCGCAACGCCACGGCGATTGCCGCGTTGGTGGCCGACGCGCGGCCCCGGTGGGAGGCTTTGGCCGACCGGATCGGCGGGGGCGATCTGCTGCGCCACCGCGGCTGCCTTTATGTCTACGACACCGAGGCCGGGTTTCGGGCGGCCGAGGCGGACCTCGCCGGCAAGCGCGGGTTCGGCGTCGCGGTGGAGACGCTGACGCCTGCGGACCTCGCCCGGATGGAGCCGGGCCTGCCGCCGATGGCGGGCGGGGCGGCGTTCTTTGCCGATGCGGTGTCGATGGCGGACCCGGGGGCGATGGTGTCGCGGCTGGCGGCGGTGGTCGCCCGCGGGGCGCAGATCGTGACGGCGCGGGCCGACGGGATTGTGCGCGATGCGGGCGGGGTCGTGGTCGAGGGTCCGGGCCTGCGCCTGCGGGCGCGGCGGGTGGTGATTGCCGCAGGGGCGCACAGCAAGCCGCTGGCCCGGTCGGCGGGGGACCGGGTGCCGCTGGACACCGAGCGCGGCTATCATCTGGAGTGGGACATGGACACGCCCCTGCTGAACCGCCCGGTGTGCTCCACGGCGCGCGGGTTCTACCTCTGCCCGATGGCGGGGCGGCTGCGGGCGGTGGGGACGGTGGAACTCGGCGGCTTTGCCCCACCCTCGCCGCACCGGCTGGCCCGGCTGGACGAGGGGGCACGGAGCCTGTTTCCGGGGCTGGGACCGGTGGCGCGAAGCTGGATGGGATTTCGCCCGTCGATGCCCGACAGCCTGCCGGTGATCGGGCCGTCCGCCGCGGGGGCGGATGTGATCCATGCCTATGGCCACGGGCATATCGGCCTGACGCTGGCCCCGGTGACGGGGGCGATCGTGGCCGATCTGGTGGCCGGACGGGTGCCCGGGGTCGACATCGCGCCCTATCGGGCAAGCCGGTTCTGACGGCGCGCGCCGGGGGGGCCGTCTGCCCCCCCGGACCCCCCCGAGGATATTTGTGTCAGAATGAAAGCCGGTCTTGCAGGGGTTGGTCCGCGGCGGGCGGTCTGGTATTGCCGGGGCGGCAAGCGGAGGTAGGGCATGGCGCGCAAGGCACTGGTCACCGGGTCGGCGGGGTTTATCGGCTATCATCTGAGCCAGCGGCTGCTGGCCGACGGTTGGCAGGTGGTGGGGCTTGACGGGATGAGCGCCTATTACGATGTGACGCTGAAGCAGCGCCGCCATGCGATGCTGCTGCAATCACCCGGATTTCGCGGTATCGAAGGGCTGCTGGAGGCACCGGGGCTGGTGGCGGGGATCATCGGCGATCTGCAACCCGATCTGGTGGTGCATCTGGCGGCACAGGCCGGGGTGCGCTATTCGATCGACGCGCCGCGATCTTATGTCGAGTCCAACCTGATCGGCACGTTCGAGGTGCTGGAGGCGGTGCGGGCCCGGTCGGTGGCGCATCTGATGATGGCCTCGACCAGTTCGGCCTACGGGGCCAACACCGAGATGCCCTATGCCGAGCACCACCGCGCCGACCACCAGATGAGCTTTTATGCCGCCACCAAGAAGGCGACCGAGGCGATGGCCCATTCCTATGCCCATCTTTACGCGATGCCGGTCACCCTGTTCCGGTTCTTTACCGTCTACGGCCCCTGGGGCAGGCCCGACATGGCGCTGTTCAAGTTCGTGAAGGCGATGCTGGAGGGCGCGCCGATCGACATCTACAACCACGGCGACATGCGGCGGGACTTTACCTATATCGACGATCTGGTCGAAGGGATCGTGCGGCTGATCGATGCGGTGCCGGCGATCGGCGGGGCGGGAGCCTCGCCCGTCGCTCCGTGGCGGGTGGTCAACATCGGCAACGGCGCACCGGTGGGGCTGATGGACTTTGTCCTCGCCATCGAGGCGGCGTTGGGAATCGAGGCTCGGAAGCGGTTTCTGCCGATGCAGCCGGGCGATGTGCCTGCGACCTGGGCCGATGCGGCACTGCTGGAGACGCTGGTCGGGGCCCTGCCGAAGACCGATCTGCGGCAGGGGGTGGGTCGGTTCGTCGACTGGTATCGCGATTACTACCGCGTCTAGCCGAAAGTCGCAGGGTCGGGGCCGATCCGTCCGCCTGCATCGAGTGCGGCAAGGGCGGTCACGTCGTCGGGGGTCAGCGTCAGGTGACTGGCAGCAAGATTTTCGGCCAGACCCGCCCTGCGGGTCGACCGCGGGATGACCGAAAGGCCGAGCGCCAGATGCCAGGCGATGATGATCTGGGCCGGCGTGGCTTCCAGCCGCCGCGCCACCGACTGCACCGCCGGGTGACCAAAGCTGCGGCCACCGCCAAGCGGGGTCCAGCTTTGCGTCACCACGCCGCGCGCCGCATGGGCCTGGCGCAGGGCGGACTGTTGCAGGTGCGGGTGGAGTTCGACCTGGTTCAGCACCGGGGTGTCGCCGGTCTCGGCCGTCAGCCGGTCGATCTGTTCGGCGTTGAAGTTCGACACCCCGATCGATGAAATGGCCCCCTGATCCCTGAGATGGATCAGCGCGCGCCAGGTCGGCACATAGAGGTCGCGGGCGGCGCAGGGCCAGTGAATCAGGCACAGGTCCAGCCGGTCGAGCTTTAGCCGATCGAGGCTTTCGGACACCGCTTGCAGGGTGCTGTCATAGCCCTGCCGGTCGTTCCAGACCTTGGTCGTGACAAAGATCTGGTCGCGCGGCACGGCGGCGGCGGCGATGCCCTGCCCCATGCCGACCTCGTTGGCATAGATCGCCGCGCCGTCGACCAGGCGGTAGCCGAGGCCAAGGGCAGTTTCGGTGACGCGGGCGGCATCGTCGACCTGCCAGAGGCCGAAGCCGAGCTGCGGGATCGAGGTGCCGGAGGAAAGGGCAAGGTGCATGGAGGGCTCCTGGGGCAGAGTGCTGTCGCGCGCACCCTGCCCCAGACCGCCGCCGGGGAAAAGCGAAACTAGTCGCAGAGCAGTGTTCCGGCGCGGCGCACGCAGATGCCGCTGGAAAGTTTGGCCGGGGGCTGGCCATCGGTCAGGCCGCGATCCTGACCGATCACCAGCGCCGCTGGCGCGGGGGGCGGTGCTTCGGGGGCAACCGGGCTTTGCACCCCGACCGGCTCTGCCTCGGGGACGGCCGCTGCGCCCCAGACGACCGGGTGGTCAGTGTTGACCATCTCCTTGGTCAGCCCGGCTTTGGCCGCCAGACCGGGCATGTCGATGCCCGCGAAGATGGCCTGCACCTCGGCATCCGCCGCGTTGGTGAGCACGAACAGATGGACGGTGCCGATATCGGCGTTGAACCGGCGATATTCCACTGCGGTTTCGGTCCCGGTCGTGGAATCGCGGCTGGTTTGCGCCCATTGGCGGACCACGACACCCTTGACCGCGCCAAAGATCGCGGGATCGGTGCCCGGCCCGGATGCCTTGACGGTCGGGGGGATGTCGGCGGTCATCTGGTCGGTGAAGGCCACCTCGACGATGACCCGCAAATCGCCTGCGGCATAGGTGTCAACGATGAAGCCACTGTTCCTGCGCCGTTTTTCGAACCCGCCCAGCAGGTCGTTCGTGGTGTCCACCGATGTCATCGAGGCCCGGTATGGGCGTCCCGTCACCGTTTCGCCGTCGGAACTGCGATAGGGCGCGCGGGTCCAGCCTTCGGGGGCCGGTGGCAGATATCCGGCAAGGTCGAGCGGATCGGCCGGGGCCCGCGTCGTCGCAGACCCGATGCGCTGCCGGACGCTGTCAAGATAACTGGCAGGGGTCACGACGCCGCTTTGCCGCAGGACCGCGCTTTTGTTGTCGTGGATGTGGTAGTCCAGCCCGACGACTGTCGCCGCCATCACGCAGCCGAAGATGGCCTTGAACACAACCGACATGCCCGCACCCCTGATAGGTCCGGGGATCAGGCCCGCAAACGGTGCCCGGGTCGGGGCGCCGCGGCGGCGTTTTCGTGGCGACGCGCTACAACATTCCCGGCACGACCTGATCGGGCGGGCGGTGGCCGTCGGCAAAGGTCTTGATGTTCAGGATCACCTTTTCACCCATCTCGATCCGGCCCTCCAGCGTGGCCGACCCCATATGCGGCAGCAGGACGACGCTGGGCAGTTCGCGCAGGCGGGGGTTGATCTCGGCGCCGCGTTCGTAGACGTCAAGGCCGGCCCCCATCAATTCGCCCGACCGCAGGGCGCGGGTCAGGGCGTTTTCGTCGATCACCTCACCGCGCGAGGTGTTGACGATCACCGCGGTCGGCTTCATCAGCTTCAGCCGCCGGGCGTTGATCAGATGAAAGGTCGACGGGGTATGCGGGCAGTTGATCGACAGGATATCCATCCGCGCCGCCATTTGATCAAGGCTGTCCCACCATGTGGCGTCCAGATCGGCCTCGATCTCGGGGCGAAGGCGCTTGCGGTTGTGGTAGTGGATCTGCAGCCCGAAGGCCCGCGCCCGCCGCGCCACCGCCGACCCGATGCGGCCCATTCCCAGAATGCCCAGACGCCGCCCCCCGAGCCTGCCGCCAAGATTGGCCATCGGCGACCAGCCGGGCCATTCGCCGGTCTGCATCTGCGCCAGCCCCTGCGGGATGCGGCGGGTGACGCCGAGGATCAGCGCCATCGTCATGTCTGCGGTATCCTCGGTCGTGACCCCAGGGGTGTTCGACACCAGAATGCCGCGACTGCGGGCGGTCGCCACGTCGATATGGTCGACGCCCGCGCCGTAATTCGCGATCAGTTTCAGCCGGTCACCCGCCTGCGCGAACAGCCCGGCGTCGATCTTGTCGGTGATGGTGGGGACCAGCACATCGGCGTGCCGCATCGCGGCGGCCAGATCGTCGCGCGACATCGGGGCATCAGGATCGCGCAGATCGACATCGAACAGCTCTTTCATCCGGGTCTCGACAGGCTCGGGCAAGCGTCGCGTCACGACAACACTCAGGCGGGTTGCGGGCAAGTTGGCCTCCGTGCGCTTTTCAATTGGAATCCCTGATGGCAAGGTGACGACAAGCGTGCGTCGGCACAAGCCCCGCGGAGCAGCGCAAGGCGCCGGTCGCGCCACAGAGTCAAAGGCAGGCAGAACAATGGTCAGGGCATGGATTGCGGCAATCGCATTCGGTGTGGGAGTGTCGGGCGCCATGGCGCAGGAGACCGCCCTGCCGGTGGTTCCGGTCGTCAAGGAGGCCCCGCGCGACCCCAACCGGGGCGCCGTGACCAACCTGCCGCTGCCGCGCTATGTGTCGCTGAAATCGGGCAAGGGCAACGCGCGGCGCGGCCCGGGGCTGACGCACCGCATCGACTGGGTGTTCACCACGGCGGGAATGCCGCTGAAGCTGACGGCGGAATATGAACACTGGCGGCGGGTCGAGGATGCCGAGGGCGTTGGCGGCTGGGTCAATTATGCACTGCTGTCGGGCGTGCGGTCGGTGCTGGTGCAACAGGACATGGCGGAATTCCGCAGCAAGCCCGACGAGCGCGCCGATGTGGTCTACCAGGCCGAACTCGGGGTGATCGGGCGGCTGCTGAAGTGCGATCCGGACTGGTGCCGCGTGTCGGTCGACGGCAACAAGGGCTGGACGCGCAAGGCGGCGCTGTGGGGTGTCGAGCCGGACGAACGGGTGGAGTGAGCGGCGGGGCCAACCACTGGTCAGGCGCGGCTGGACCTTGGGGCGGGCGGTGACTATGTCTGGCGGTCACCGGGGCAGGGTGCGGCCGCTCTGGCGCAGTCTGGCCGCCCGCTACTCCGCGGTGGCGATCTAGGAATGGACCCCGATGGCCCTGCATGAACACACCCGTCTGAACCTGTCGGCGGGGCTGGTCTCGGTTGCCGTCGCCGCCGTGCTGGTGGCGCTGAAGCTGTGGGCCCTGGGTGAGACCGGGGCGCTGTCGGTGGCGGCGTCGCTGGCTGACAGCGCGATGGATCTGATGGTGTCACTGGGGGCGGCCGCGGCCATCGTCTATGCGGCGCGGCCCGCGGATGAGGACCACGCCTTTGGCCACACCTCGGCCGAGGATCTGGCAGCGCTAGGCCAGGCGATGTTCATCCTGATTTCCGCCAGCATCATCGCGGTTGCATCGGTGTTGCGTCTGCTGTCGCCGCAGCCAGGAACCCTGATGGCCGAGGGGCGCGGCATGGTGGTGATGGCGGTGTCGATAGCGCTGACCCTTGGTCTGGTGCTGTGGCAGGGCCGCGTGGCGCGCCGGACCGGCAGCCAGGTGGTGGCGGCCGACCGGCTGCATTATCTGGGCGACCTTTTGCCCAATATCGGGGCCATCGCCTCGTTGTGGGCATCGACGCGGTTCGGGTTGGTGTCCATCGATTCGGTGGTGGCGATCGGCGCGGCGGTGATGCTGGCTTTCGGCGCGGTGCGGATCGGCAGCCGGGCATGGAACGCCCTGATGGACCGGCGCGCCGAGCCCGAGATCATCGCCGGCATCGCGCAGATCACCGAAGGCTGGCCCGGCGTGCGCGGCTATCACGACCTCAAGACCCGCACGGCGGGCAGCCGGGTGTTCGTGAACCTGCACATCGAACTGGACGGGGATCAGCCGCTGCGGGTGGCGCACGCCATCGGGGCGGGCCTGCGACGGGCCATCCTGACCGCCTATCCGCAGACTGACGTCATCATCCACAAGGATGTGGCAGAGCGCCGGCCGGAAGACCCCGCCGATTAATGACGGTGCCGGTTGGTGACGGTGCCGGTTGCTGACGGTGCCGATTTGTGAAGGTGCCGGTTGGTAACTGCGCCCTGTCGCAGGCAAATCTGCAGGTCGCAGATCTTCAGGCAGTCTGATTGCATCGAAGTCTGGTGTTTTTTGGTGGATTTCGCGGCTCTTTTGCCATCGCGGATTCAG
>Ga0105048_10011126_pt1 | contig 14214 bp, 11 predicted proteins | sample MAT05_FD_78382 | JGI IMG/M metagenome (GOLD analysis project Ga0105048, IMG submission 78382) | Freshwater microbial communities from Lake Fryxell liftoff mats and glacier meltwater in Antarctica - MAT-05 | ecosystem: Environmental > Aquatic > Freshwater > Ice > Liftoff microbial mat | place...
TCAAAGCTCGGAGGGCTACCGGGCCTCGAAGGGCCCGCAACCCACCCCCACTAACGACCGGACCGGAACGCCTGGCCCTCCATGTCATCAGAACCATCATCAGTGGCATCACGCTCACCCCGCGGCTAATGACCATCACCCATCCGGCGGCCCGACCTTGCGGCCTGGCCCTCGGTGTCCTGCGTCTCGGTGGCTTCTACTTCTTCAACCTCTTCGATGTTCTTCTCTTCACTCATTGCTCTGAACTCCTCGTGTTGTGTTTGAAATGGACTTCAAATTCGATCTACTGGCTACCTGACGGACCGTAGCCCACTTTTCTTCCCTCACTCAACGATCGGCTTTCCACGACGCGATTTTCATCCGGGGCCCCCGAGCACTTGCCTGACCCTTCGATACAGCCAGAGAACGATCGTCAACCCCAGGGTCCAGGCCAGAACCACGCCGGCGACTGCCGCCACGAACGGGATCCACCATGCTGAGACAACGTCACCAACACCTTCACAGAACTCCATCCAGTTCTGAACTATCCAGACAACCCCCAGAATGGCGCCGGCAACCAGGGCCAGGGAAACGAGAAACCTGATGAACCCGACGATTGGAAACAGAAAACGAAAGAACCTCTTGCTGCCCCGGTTGATCTTCTTGATCAGATCCGGGTCTCCAACGGCAAGGCTTTCCCCTACACGCTGAATGAAACACCAGTCCTTTTGGCTCGCTACCGGAGCTTTCAGATCAGCAAGCTCTTTATTGTCGCCAAACTCGAGGCCGGCCAGCAGGTAACCGCAGGCGGCTATTGAATCGATTTCGACCCTGCTGAACGTGTCGAGGTCGGTCCGGATACGGGAAACAGCTTCGAGTGCCCGGGGATGAACCGGACGGCCTTCGATCGCTTTGCCGCTTGGTGGCCAAACCGGCTCCGAGTAGGTGCCATCCGGAGGCAACGGTCTGGGATTGAGGCCCTCTCGCAAGTGGATCGTGTGAACGTCGACTTTTTCTCCCGGTTTTCCGCCCGATTCAGCAGCTTTCAGCTGAAGTTCCCTGACCCGGTCGCCCTGAATGCTTGAAGACCGCCCGAGCGAAGCTATCGCGCCTCCACCGAGTCGAGCCAGGTCCTTCATCTGGCCGGACCCGTCGCTGACGATCATCACATTGCATTTGTGGTCGGTCAGGGCCTGGACACCCTGGTTGTCGCTCACCCCGCCATCGGTGAGTTGAACCCTGAGGTTCGAATACATGCCCGAGACTGGCAAGGCCGGGAAAGCACCCGGAAAGGCCGCCGAGGCAGCAACGGCAAGTCCCAGCGGAAAATCCTGAAGCTTCTCCGGTAGGGCCTTGCGACCCTTGACGGGTTCCTTTCCCGGCACCAGAAAGTAGCCCGGTTTCAGAGTCACGTTGCCATCGGCAATCACGTCAGTGGAGGTCTCCTCCTCGGAGGTGGGATCCTCCTCCGAGGCGTGATCTTCGTTCAAACCGACTTCTTCGCCCATGTGGCTGGCCTCGAAACACCAACGGTGACCGGTGTTCAGGCAGGTGGCGTTGATCGCCAGTTCCGGCACCTTGAACTCCAGCCCCGCTGCCCGGTTGTGGCCCTTTGGCTTGCCGCCCAGATCTTTGCCTTCCGGTCTGATCAGAATCTCCCGAAGCTCCACCTGCCGGTCACGCCGCAGTAACCGCAATGGGATCCGTTTGTCACGTTTCGGGACGCAGTCAGGATCGCCCTGCCAGAAAATCCGCTTGTAGAGGTAACGGTCGGCCATGTCGCCGATCCGGTCGGTGCGCGAATAGACCCGGCCCTTCGGCAGCCAGGGTGAGATCATCGCCAGATTCTTCAGCGGATTCGCCAGCATCCTGCCTCTCATGCCGCATCTCACCGCTTTCCGCATCCGGCGCTCAAGATCCTCAACCAGATCGACATAATCTGACCGGCTCAACTGGTCCACACCCTTTTCTTCGAGCAGGTTCCGGACCATCAGGTAGTACGCGGTGCCGATTATCGATCCACCCGAAACGGTGGAGATGACTTCAACTCTCGGGAGGATCCCGCGTTCAGCCAGTCGGGCGAGGACACCCAGATGAAAGAACGCCGCCCGAAAGCCACCGCCTGAGAGTGCCAGACCAATACGCGTTTCAGGGTCGATGTCGATTGCCTGATCTCCTCGATCGAGACTTTGTGGCAGGGAACCAGTGGCTGACTGGCCCAACCGACGGCGAAACATGTTCCGGATCCGCTGCCGCCAGCCGCTCATGTTGATTCCTCTTCCGCATCCCCATTGCCTGATTCAACCGGGCCGGTAGCCCGCAGCGGAGTCAAACGGCTGATCATCTGGAACCAGAAGGGAGCCCCGAGGGTGAGAGCGATCACAGTCAGCATTAAGCCGACCAGTTTGGAAAGGAAAGCTCCAGGGTCGAACTCTCCCTTGAGTGGAAACTCCTTCCAGCCGATCGGGAATCCGGCCGCCAGAAACTCCCGAATCCGGCTGTCAGCCTGCTCGATAAAACAAACAGACTGTTCGACCTGGCTCGAAACTGTGGTCGGCCCTGTAGGTGAAGTCAGTCCGCTTGGTCCAGTTGTGGTCGTTGAACCGCTAGCTCCGGTGGGGATCGAGGGATCGGTCGGACCAGTGGGGCCAGTTAAGCCAGTCGAACCAGTGGGGCCCGAAACACCCTTGGATCCGTTTTTGGCATCGCAATCGTTTGCTACCGGCTTCTGCTTGACGACCTTCTCGGCGCCAGCCACGAGCGCAGCCCGCGCGACCGGGTCCGCATCGAGGCTTTTCGCAATGTTGATCGTGTCGACGTTCAGGAGGCAGGTAACGATCAGTGCGATCAGACCCAGGTAGATCGTTGCTTTGCGTTTGTACCAGCCGCTGACGCGATCCATCGTATTGTCGAATTCGGTGGTCAACTCCTTCTCGAGGAGTTCGAGTTCCTTGACCAGGGCTTGCTTCTGCCCGGCAAAGACGGGGCTGGTCCTCAGTCGGGTACGAACCCGGGAAAGGCAGGACAGACCGCTTTCGTCTACGGGTGCACCCACAGCTTTTTTGAGGGTGGCTATGTCGCTGTCGGAAAGGCCCCGATCCCTGAGTTTCTGGTCCGGCCCTTTCAGCATCAAGCTAAGGATCACTTCGCCGGCAGTTTCCGACGGAATGTACGAGGGGTCACGCAGTCTGTACTTGACGCCCGAGCACGGCCGGGGAGGCTTGGACAGGGCCGAAGTGCCATCCACTCTGTATCCCAGCCGGCGCAGTTGAGAATACTCGGCGATTTTCTTCCAGAATCGATCCGGGCTTTGGAAGAAACCCGACTTCTTGACCTTGCCCAGGGCCTGGATCCTGCGATCAGCGAAGAAATCGTCGGCCCCGGCTTTGCCGAGCAGATTGATCAGCCCCAGTTTCAAGTCCTTTGGCCGCCACCTGAAGAAAGAGGCCACCGCTTCGTTGATCGCCGAGCAAACCAGACTGAGCAAGAAGTACAGAAAGGACAAAGCAATGACTATCTCGAGGACGCTCCCCGTATCAACGCCTGCGGTCACGGCGACTCCCCCTCATTTGGTGCATCCTGCACTCTCCCCCTTCGATGACTGGTGGACTGACCATACCCCGCTAAACCGGGAATTGCCAGCCCTGCAAGACCAACGCCCGCCGGGTGGCGGGCGTTGGGTACCGCGATCTGACTAGGCCCTGCCGCGAGCGGCGTGACCCTCGACGTCGTCGGAGCCGTCGTCATTGGCGGCACGCTCGGCCGGGGGGAGGTAGTCCTCGGACTTGCGTCCGCGAGCCTTAAAGGCCTGGCCCTCGGTGTCGGACTCGGCCTCTGCGTCTTCGCGCTGTGAAGCGGGAAGGTGATCTTCGTTCCTGTTCGCCCGCTTGAAAGGCATTTGGTGCTCCCTCTGTAGGTGTTTCGTTTCGGTGAAATCTGCTTCCTGCCCTACATGACGGAGCATAACTCCGTTTTCTTCCCCCGGCGGAGGAAATCTTCACCGGGCGATGCCGAGGCGGGTGGCGACGATGTTCTCCGCAGACTCCGTGCTCGCCGGGTTGCGTGCCACCGAATCGAGGAACTCGTCCCGGTCCAGGGCCAGCAGTTCCGTTTCCTCGATCGCCCTGACCGTGGCGGTGCGGGGCACCTCACGCAGCAGGGCGATCTCGCCGAAGTACTCGCCCGGACCCTCCTCACGGACCTTCACTCCGTCCTCGAAGACCTCGACCAGACCGGAATCGATCAGGTAAAACAGCTCACCTTCTTCACCCTGGGTTATGACCTCTTCACCGGCCGACGCAGAAACCGGCTGGAGGCTGTGGGCGATGCCCTCGCGGATCGAAGCTGAAAGCGGAGAGAAAATGTCGGCTCCGTCCAGCAGCTCAAGTCGACGGACCGGGGGCTTGAACTCTTCATCGATCCGGGCCAGACCAGACCTCGAGAACACAGCGACCACCGGTAGGACCAGACCGGTCACGATCAGTGCTACCTCCATGCCGAACTGATCCAGCAATAGCGGTGCGAGCAAAGAACCGGCCGCGATCGAGAGCACCACAACGCTTTCCAGCACCCCGTACACACGGCCCCGCATCTCCTCCGGAATCATCCGCTGGAGCATCGTGTTAGTCGAAGCGTCTACCACTGTGTTGGAAATGCCGATCACGACCATTGCCGCGACAGCAACCGCGACCGTCGGGACCAGCCCGATGAAGGCGATCGGCAAACCCCAGACAACAATGCCGAGCGCCAGTGCGGCCCCCAGCCCTCGACCCTCGGTCACCTTGACCAGGGCAAGTGCCCCGAGCAGCCCGCCGACCCCGATCGCCGAGTTCAGCCAGCCGACCCCGGCCTCGCCGATCGCCAGCTCGTCGATCGCCAGGGCAATTAGCAGCACGCTGAGCATGCCGAAAACCACGAGCTGGATCGCGGTCAGGATGAAGACCAGGCGCAGGCTTCTTTCCCGGGCAACGACCGGGAAGCCGAGCAGCGCGGCCTTCAGCGCGCCAGGCTCCTGCGAATCGCCGTCCTCACTTTGGTTTTCACTTTCCGCACCTCCCCCCGCGGCCTGTTCCTGCCCGACCTCCCCGGTCACTCTGATCCGGATCAACAGGAAGTGGGCGGCCAGCAGAAAGGCACTGGTCAGGATGAAAGCCTCCTCCACCCCGCCGGCGGCCAGGGCAAAACCGCCGATCGCCGGACCGATGAACATGCTGGTTGACTCAAGGCTGGAGATCGCCGCGTTGGCGACCGAGAGCTGCCTGGGCCTCTCGACCAGAGCCGGGATCAGGGCATTCTTGGCCGGCTCGAAAGCGCTGGTGGTGATGGTGACCAATCCGGCCAGAATGAAGACAATGACCGGTGCGATGTCCGCGGCGACACAGGCGGCGGCGAGTGCGATCATCGACGCCTGGGTAAGATTGGTCCAGATCAGTACCCGGCGGCGGTTGAAGCGATCTGCCAGAGCGGCCATGAAAGGGGCGAGCAGGGCCGAGGGCACCAGCCGGGCTACGTAAGCGACGCCCACGAGAGCGGCGCCGCCGATGCCAAACGCGTAGACCCCGACCGCAACCCCGTAACCCCAGAAACCGACCTGACTCAGACCGTTTGCCAAGGCGAGCCGCCGCAGATCCGGCAACCGGAAAACCTCGGCGATCGGGGAAACTGCTCCCTTCAGCACCCCGGCTGCCGAACCCACTACCGCTTCTTTTTCGGTTTCTTGCCGGCCACGTAAGTCTTTCCGGCCTTTAGCTTGATGGTCTTCTTCTTCGCGAAGTCTTTGACTGTCACTATTCCGCTCTTCACCCGGAACAGTGTGGTCCCATTGCAACGGTCTTCGGTCAGCCACTCGGTGCCACGCACAGTCGCCGACCCCCGGTTCCCCTTGGTGGTGAAGCTGCCCTTGCCCTTGCCCCAGACCCTGCGACTCCTGGTGGCCGAAGTAGTAGCACCCGTCCAGCCAGGCAGAGACCTGCTAAGCGAAGCCCTTGTTTTCGAGCCACACCTGAGAGGTTGGGTCAAAGTCAAAGTCGTCTCGGTCCGACCTTTCTTCTGGGTGACTTTGAAAACACCGCCGTTGAAATCGGCTGACTGGGAACCCACCTGGGCCCTGGCCGAGGTGAGGCCGACCGTTCCTGCCGAAGAATCGACCAGGCAACCAACCCCGATCTGATCCTTGTCCCTGATCTCGGTGAACTTCAGCTCGCCCGGGCATTTTGTCGCGACCTCGCCTGCCAGGGGCCTCACGTTCACGGACTCACCGTTGACCGGGGGCGGTGGCGGGACAAGAATTTCGGCCGGGAGACTCTCACGCAACGCGTAGTCGTAGCCGTTCACCATCAGAATCGTCCCATCCTTGAGAGCGACGGCGTTATGGGCCATACGCGGATGGACCATGGACCAGGTCCGGCTGAACTTTCCGGTCGCCGGATCGAATATCTCTGTGGCGAATTCCTCGTCTCCGGGAAGCAACGGCGGCTCAGCCTGCCCCGTGATTATCACCCGGCCGTCACTGATCAATGTGGCCTGTTCATACCCTCGAGCGACAGCCGTTGATCCCGCCGAAGTGAACGTGCCGGTGGCCGGGTCGTAGATTTCGGCTGTCTTCAGGAGGTTGAAGACCCCGTAAGTGGTCCCACCACCGGTGATCAAGACCCTGCCGTCGGCCAGCCTCGTCGCAGTGTGCTGCATCCGGGGGGTAGTCATCGAACCGGTTGGCGTGAACGTGCCGGTAACCGGGTCATAGATTTCGGCGTCGTCGAAAGCTTCGTCAACAGACGTGATCGTGCCGGTAACCGGGTCATAGGAAAAACTGGAATTTTCACCACCGGTAATCAGCACCCGGCCATCGAGCAGCAAAGTAGCTGTGTGATGGACCCTTCGGTGAGACAAAAGACCGCTGACGGTGAAAGTGCCGGTAGCCGGATCGTAGATTTCTGTTTCCCTGTCGTCGCCGCCGAAGCCTTGTTCGCCGGCATCCCCACCAGCAAAGAGAACTCTGCCATCGTTCAGCCGTATCGCCTTCGACCAGACGCGTTCCCTAGTCATCGAACCGGTGGGAGAAAAGGTTCCGGTCGCGGGGTCGTACACTTCCGCCGAGTTGGTGGCTCCGTCATCCAAACTGAGCCCCCCGGCAACCAGTAGCCGCCCATCTGCAAGCGGAGCCGAGGCGGAAGAGTTCCTGGTGATGGCCATCGAACCGGTGACTGAAAAGTTTTCAGTTTCCGGGTCGTACAGTTCGACGACCGGAGACCGCGCGTTGTTGCCAGCGTTGCCATCGAAGATCAGCACCTTCCCGTTCTCGAGCAGATGAGCGGTAGCCGAAAACCTGGCTACATTCGGGGTGCCCACCTGCCTGAAGCCGGCCGTTCCGGCGATTGCGGCACCACACAGAATGACGAGGGCCAGGCAAGTCAAGATACCCAGGCTCAGTGCCCACAACGTTACCTTTGGCATATCAATCAGATTCTTCATTTCCCCCCTTGACGGTTTCGGCGGTCCCGATCTTCCCCGCATCGCAAGGACCGAGGGTCCAAAGTGTAATCGGTTCTTTGCGGCCCCGGACCTCGTGGTCCCCCACCAGTTCGAGATCAGCAGGTTCATTGACAAGGGCCTGCCGGGTTGCTTCGGACAGAAACAGGGCGTGAGGTGTCCCCTTGGTCATGCCCTCGAGGCGAGCGGCCGTGTTGGTGGTGTCACCGATCGCCGTGTATTCGATCCTTCGCTCCGATCCCACCTGCCCGGACATGACCGTGCCACTGTTCAATCCAACCCCCATCTGGAAGCCGTCGCCGAGTCCTTCCTGCTCCATCCAGGCGTTGAAACCATCGAGCCTCTCGCCGATCATCGCGCGGGCCGCGCGGAGCGCCCGGTCGGCGTGATCGTCCTGTTTGATCGGTGCGCCGAAGACAGCCATGATGCCGTCTCCCATGTAGGCGACCAGGGTGCCACCCTGATCCATGATCTCGTCGCTCATCGCCGAGAGATAGTGGTTCAGGACTTCGATCACCCTGTCCGGTTCCAGCCGCTCAGCGAAAGTGGTGAATCCGCGCAGATCGCTGAAAAGGACCGTGCACTCCCGCCTTACACCACCCAGGCGAAGGTCGCCATCGGTCCTTTCGAGGACTTCAGAGACCACGGACTCAGGGACGAAACGGGCAAAGGTGTCACGAACCCTCTGCCGCTCGAATGCGCTGTCGAGATAGCTGGCCCCCAAGGAACCGACTGAGGCCAGAGACAGTCCGAGCATAGGGTAGAACACGGGCATGATCGTGCCGCCGTTGAACGCGATCTGCGCCAAAACCAGATACGCACCTCCAGCGATGACCGTGATCCCGATCGCCGGAAACGGTCCGAGCCTCAGCATCAGAGCCGGAGCCGTTACTGAAAGAAGGACGATCAGGACTATTTCGATGAATCCGCTGGTTGAGCGGAGTGGGAAGTCGTTGAGGACGGTCCAGATCGCGTTCGCCTGAACTTCAGGGCCTGACATCACATCGTCACTAGAGGTCGAGGTCGGGTGAACATCCTGGAGTGACGGGGCCGAGCTGCCGATCACAACCGTCTTTCCCCTGAACACCTCGGGCGCGATCTGGCCTCTCATCGTTTTTGAGTAAGGAACGGTGCGGATCGTCCTTGGCGGGCCGCGGAAGTCGATCCAGGCGGCGTCCTCGACGTCGAAGGCCCCGGTTCCGATCTCCTCGCCATTTACCTGCTCCGCGACAGCCACCGGAAAGGAGATCAGGTTGTCGATCGTGTGAAGCATGCGACGGATCGTGCCGCCCGGATCGGTGTCGACGATTGTGCTAGCCGCCCTCGCGTCCAGCGTCTCAAGAAAGGCGTCGCCACCGAGCACGTTGGTTCGACCCTTACGGTCGGTCTCTGTGGTCGAAAGGACCATGCCGCCGATCCGGCCGACTGCGGCGATCAGGGCGTTGTCCTCTTTCGGCTCGGATGGCTCGGTGAACTGGACGTCAAAAGCAACGACTCCTGCGCCGGCCTTTCGTAGCTGGTCGATCACCCGGGCATGCAGCGAGCGGGGGAAGGGCCACTGCTCGTTCAGATCGCTGAAGGTTGCTCCATCGATGTCGACCACGACGAAGTCATCAGGAGTGGCCTCAGTGCCACGGATCTGGAAGCGCTGATCGACGCTGTGGAGTTCCTGGCTACGAAGCAGCCCCGTGCCCCAGGCAGTGAGGGCGATCGCAGCCGAAAGCAGCGCCACGACGGCAAGCCAGATCGTCTTCCTCCCCCGGAGGGTTCCTGCCCTCATGAACAAAACCTACTAGGGGACGGAACACGAGGGAAGAGAAGTGTGTCGAGAACCGTCCTGTACTCATGTACGCTTCGGGCCAATCGGGAAACGAGCATGGCTGCTCGAATAAGGGAGATCAGGACAGTCGAATGAGAATTGACCTTCGTTTCACACTCGGCATCGCAATCGGATTGTTGTCGCTGCTTCTCTGCGCGCAGTCGGCATCGGCCGAGACTTGGTCCGGACAAAGCGGCGGCTCGGACAACAACCGCTTCCGATCGTCGAAGCCGGCGTCGAGGCTGGGTATCTCTTGGGGGTCAGAGAACACGATTCAATCGTCGGAGGCGTTCTGCATTTCATATCAAGACGGCCTGGTCCTGAGCACGGTGAAGGACCCGGGAACCGGTGAGGAAAGGACGATCGCGGTCAATGCCGACACTGGCGTCGAGGTGTGGTCCGCAGGCGGGTACGACGAAGCGCGGGGTTGCCCATTGGTCGACAACGGGGTCGCTTATACCGCCTTCAAGAGGAGTTCGGACCAGCTTTGGACAGTCTCGGCACGTGAACTAACTGGCGGCGACCTCTTGTGGCAGAACCCCTTCACCGCCGGCACGTCGTTCCCTTCTAATAACTTTTCTTTCAGCACCACGGGGTTGGCGGTTTCCGGGGATCGCGTGTTCGTGATCACCCAGACTGGTTCCCCCTATTCACTTCGAGCTCTCGACCGGACTAACGGAGACGAGCTGTGGAGCAAGACTGGCTCCGACCAGATCATGGGCGCCGCGGAGGGAACTGTCGTGGCCACGACCACAGGTGGTGTCGAGGGTTTCGCTGCCGAAGATGGTGCTTCCAAGTGGGTAGCGGCCGGCAATGTCCAGGATGCCGTGCTCCACGACGGGAGCTTCTTTTCAAGCCTCGGCTACGACGAAATCACCGCTCGAAACCTCGAATCGGGTCAGGTTAGCTGGCAGAAAGACTGTGGCAACGGTTATAGCTTCGGTCTGTTCAAGTCCGTGGCCGATGACGATCATCTGTACATGCCCTGTCTTCGCGATTACGACGTGGCCGAGTATCCGATCAAGTTGATGGCGGTGGACCTGGATGACGGTCATGAGGTCTGGGCAATAAACCTGCACAGCGTGGGGCAGCGAGTCTTTCGTCTCGGGAACCGGATCTTCGTAGAGGGCAACGTCTATGAAGACAGGTCCGTCACCGAGGAGAACTGGTCGATGATCGACCCGAATACCGGTCAGGTAGTCCACGAGTCGACGGGAAACTTTCCAAATCCTGAAAATCTTGGCGGCACAACCTACGGAGAAGGTCATTTCTTCCAGTGGGTATCCGAATCGGGAAACCCGGGAGAAGGCCCGTTTTCGCTGGTCGCTCGCGGAGACACCATCGCCCCGGAGTTGACCCTGGCGGGTCCGCCGGTGGCGGCCTACAAGACCGCATCCCAGACGATCGCCTGGGCCGCCGACGACGGCTTCGAAAGTCCGCTCGACCACTTCGAGATAGCCGTGAACGGACAATCACTCGACCCGAACGTTCCTGGCAATGAGACCTCCCGTCAGATCTCGCTCGCTCCCGGACCGAATGAAGTTGAGGTCAAGGCAGTCGACGGTGGGGGGAATCCGACGATCGACTCTCGCCAGATCACAATCGTTCCGTCGCCGGTTCCGGTGGCAGATCTTCTGGCTCCACCCGACCCAGTCCTCTCCGGGAGTCAGGTGACTCTCGATGCTTCGGCCAGCCGCGATGCGGTCCTCGACGGTCAGATCACCAGGTTCCAGTGGGATCTCGATGGCAACGGCAGCTTCGAAACCGATGGTGGCTCCAGCCCGACCATCCAGACCACGCCGACCGAGCTCGGATCCAGGAACGTCGCGGTCAAGGTCACCAACGATTCCGGCAACACAGCCACCGCCTCAGGCCGGATCGATGTCAGAAGAGTCCCACCACCCGGTGCCGGCATCGCCGGCGTCTCGATAAACGAGGCCGCGACTTTCACGAATGACCCGAACGTGAAACTGACCGTGGTCTGGCCGGCCCTTGCTTCCGATCTGGCGGTCTCCAACGACGGTGGTTTCGCGACGAGTGAAGTTTTCCCCCTGCCTGCGAACGGACTAACCCCCTGGACGCTTGATGAGAGCGGCCCGGAGCGGCTCCCGAAAACGGTCTACCTTCGTTACTACGGCGCCGGCTCTGACCTGAACACCTACACCGACGACATCATCCTCGACCAGACAGCACCGGTGATCCAGCAGGCCACCCTGGTCGGAACTGGAGCATCGACTTCAGGCACCAATCGCACTATCGGCCCGGCCGCGACGACCTCAGCCACGAAACGCAAACGAACCAAACCGCAGCGGATCCGACTTCGCGCGAAAGACACCACCTCCGGGGTAGTAGCCATCCAGGCCGCCCGTTCCAAAAAGAAAAAAGGACCGGTAATCAAGGTGGGCAAACGAGTCACGAACCTGCGCAAGGTAATTAACCCGAAAGTGAAATACCGGCCGAAACTGATCAGGGTCAAAGACGCCGCCGGAAACTGGTCACGGTTCCAGAAAGTGCGTTAGCGCTCAGTCCGCCTGACACCAAACACGGCAGGGCAGTTCCGAATCCGCGCTACCCTGAACTATGGCCGCGCATTTCCAGAGACCCACTTGGACGGACGAGCGGCTCGATGATCTGAGCCAGCCAGTTCGTGACGGTTTCGCGAGGAACGAAGCCGATCACCGTTCGATGCGTCAAGAACTCCGTGAAGGATTCGACCGGATCGACCAGCGGTTCGTCCAACAGGCCGCTCGTATCGACTCGCTCCAACTGACCTTGATCATCGGAATGATCGGTCTGATCGGCGCAGTCATCGCCGGCTCCATCTTTGGTTAGACCCGACCGGTCCCCGCCCGTGTCTAGCCGGAAAAGCCTGAGCGCAGCTTGAGGATCCGGCCGACTGATTCTTCGAAATCGGCGCGGTCAAGCTTGCCGTTCTTCAACCGCTCGGCCAGAGCATCTTCACCCTTCAGCGCCTCTTTCAGGCTGCCGAACAGGAGGATGTCCATGCCCGCCCTGGCTCCGGCGACAGTGACCCGGGCTGATGAACCGAAGCTCTGCGCGGCCACCGCCTCCAGCGAGTCGGTGATCGTCACCCCTTCGAAACCCAGGCGGTTCCGCAATTCGCCCTGGACGATCTTCTTCTCGAAAGCCGCCGGTTTCGGGCCGAGCGCCGGGTAGATCGCGGTACCGACCATGACCAGGCCCCCGCCCGCCTCGATGAACGGTTCATACGGAGCTTCGTCGACCCGGCGCAGCGCGGCCTTTGAAAGGTCGATCTCCTGAACCGCGTCGTCGGTGTTCAGCATCACGTCTCCAAGGCCGGGGAAATGCTTGGCGGTCGCCGCCACACCGCTGGCCTGGAGCCCTTTCGCGAATGGAATCGCAGTTCTGGAGACCTTTGCCGCGGTACTGCCGAAACCACGATCGTCACCGGCAATGTTGCCGCCCGGCCGGGCTACGTCGAGGACCGGAGCGAGGTTGATGTTGATGCCGGCGTTCCGCAGGTTGCGGCCAGTGAGCTTGCCCTGAGTGCGCGAGTAGATCGGGCCGCGTTTTCCCATGACTTCAGCCGAAGCATTGGGAGCCCCCGAAAGCCGCTTCACCAGACCACCCTCCTGGTCGGTCATGATCGGCAGCGGAAACTGGCGCAGCTGCCTGGGGCGCTTGACCGCCTGCAGTTCACGGGTGACCGACCTGGCGACCGAACGCGAAGGCACGTTGTCTGCGAACAGGATCACGCCGCCGATCCGCCCGGACCGGATCGCCTTCTTGAGTGCGCCCGGAACCGATGTGCCGGTGAACCCGGCAACCAGACGCTGACCCGCGATCTGGTGATCGCTCAACCCGTCGGGCACTTTCACCACCGCCGCCTGGCTCGAGGACACACCGTTCGACCCCGAACCGACCACCACCCCAAGGGTGAGGGCCAGGCAGGCGAGCAGGCCGCCAACCGATGTCACCTTGATCCGGTTGGCTCTCACCCGGGAACCGGGTTTTCCGAAACTGAATTTGCCCGAATGCATGCTGACCCCACCTTAACCGGCTTCGATCACATCGATCGTGCGGTCGCCCGGCTCCACCCGCAAACCGGCCTTGGAAAGCACGTCCGCAACACCATCGACGTCGGTTGGCATCTTCGGTGCATTCAGGACAAGCCGGGCAACGTCGCCACGGACCGATTTGGCCATGTGGGAGATCACCTTGCGCTGGCCAGCCGTCTCGGTGAAACCCCTTACCGCAACAAGTTGGGCCAGCTTCGGCTTCCAGACCGACTGGTACGGCCCTGACCTCATGTCCAGCACGATCTCTTCCGGTTCGTCGAAACCACTGCCGCGCATCGCCACTTCGACCGGCTTGCGCCAGTAGGCCCCGAGTCCGCCGACCCGTGCCAGCCGGGCTTTCATCGAAAGTCGGTAGTAAGGAATGCGGTCCCCGGGCCGCAGCATCCCCCACAGCGCGCTGGCGATCAGCAAATGGTCCGCCGCCCGGCCGCTGCCCCGCTTCCCCATCGACCCGAGACCCAGGCGCTCGTAGAGCACCCCGGTGTAAACCTCGCTGGTCGGCCCGGCGGGATTGGTCATGATCTCCGCGTTCAACTGGATATCGCCAGCCAGGCCGGGCGTGATACCCATCGCCTCGATGGCCTTCTTCTCCGGTCGCAGCGCCAGTTTCTCCAGGGCTGCGACCAGCCGCTCGCGCTTCGCGGTCAGGTCATCGGCGAAAGCGAGGGTGTGGAGCGCGATCGGCACACTGCCGGTCGGCGATGTCTTCCCTTCGGAGGGTGGCAGCAGGATCAGCACGGTCCGACAACCTATCCGTTCCGGTCCGCCTTCCTTCAGCCGCCGATCATCCGTCGGATTCAGGGAGCATCAAGCTCCTTCAGCTGACCGTCTTCCAGCTCAAAGATACGGTCGTAACTGGACCGGTCA
>Ga0105048_10011132_pt1 | contig 14205 bp, 12 predicted proteins | sample MAT05_FD_78382 | JGI IMG/M metagenome (GOLD analysis project Ga0105048, IMG submission 78382) | Freshwater microbial communities from Lake Fryxell liftoff mats and glacier meltwater in Antarctica - MAT-05 | ecosystem: Environmental > Aquatic > Freshwater > Ice > Liftoff microbial mat | place...
GGGTCACGGCCACCCTGCAGTGCTGGATGCGGTGCAAAAAGCCATGCTGGACGGCTTCTCATTTGGCGCGCCCACGGAACGTGAGGTCGAGCTGGCAGAAGAAATCATCAAGCTGGTGCCATCGATTGACATGCTGCGCCTCGTCAGCTCTGGTACCGAAGCCGCCATGAGCGCACTACGCCTGGCTCGCGGTGCCACAGGCCGCAGCAAGATCATCAAGTTTGAAGGCTGCTACCACGGCCATTCGGATGCGCTGCTGGTCAAGGCGGGCTCGGGTCTGGCCACCTTTGGCAGCCCCACCAGCGCAGGCGTGCCGCCAGAGGTGGTGCAGCACACGCTGGTGCTCGAATACAACAACATTGCGCAGCTCGAGGAATGCTTTGCCCTGCACGGCAGCAGCACCGCTTGCCTGATGATCGAGCCGATCTGCGGCAACATGAATTTCGTCAGGGCCAGCGTGCCTTTCATGAAGCGCTGCCGGGAGCTTTGTACGCAGCACGGCACATTGCTGATATTTGACGAGGTTATGACCGGCTTCAGAGTCGCACTGGGTGGCGCGCAAAGCGTCTATGCCAAGCTTATTCCGGGCTTTAAACCCGACATGACGGCGCTGGGAAAAGTGATTGGCGGCGGCATGCCAATGGCCGCATTCGGCGGCTCCAAAGCCGTCATGGAGCAACTCGCACCGCTTGGCCCGGTCTACCAGGCAGGCACGCTTTCAGGCAACCCAATAGCTACAGCCTGCGGCCTGGCCACTTTGCGCGAACTGCAAAAGCCCGGCTTTTACGAAGCCTTGGGCGAACGAACACGAAGCCTGGTTTCAGGCTTGACCAATGCAGCAAACAAAGCAGGCGTGCCATTTTGCGGCGACAGCGAAGGCGGCATGTTTGGCTTTTTCCTGCTTGGTCAATTGCCGCAGAACTACGCCACCGTCATGACAACCGACAGCCCGGCATTTAACAAGTTCTTTCACGCCATGCTTGATGCCGGGGTGTACTACGCTCCGGCTTTGTATGAGGCCGGATTTGTGAGTGCGGCGCACAGCGCTGAAGACATCGAAGCTACGGTTGATGCCGCTGCCAGGTTCTTTTCAATGCAATGAGCTTGCTACAAATAAAATAGCTGTTTGTGCCCGTATTTGTTGGCCTGCAGCCATTTTATTCTCTAAAAAATGACTGGAAGGGACAGCTTTCAGTGCCGGAAGTGCCGAACACCTGACAACACCATCACCACGCTGCGCTCATCTGCTGCTGAGATCACCTCTTCGTCACGCATGCTGCCACCGGGCTGAATCACGCTGGTGGCGCCTGCATCGACCACCACGTCCAGCCCATCCCTGAACGGAAAGAAAGCGTCGCTGGCTACGGCTGTGCCTGCCAATGACAAATTAGCATGACCCGCCTTGATGCTGGCAATGCGGGCGGAATCCAGTCGGCTCATCTGGCCTGCGCCTACGCCCATGGTCATGCCGTCCTTACAAAACACGATGGCGTTGGACTTGACGTATTTGGCGACGGTCCACGCAAACAGCAGGTCTTGCAACTGGACTGGCGTGGGCTGTAATTTGCTCACGACTTTCAGGTCGGCCAAAGCCAGTTCATGGTTGTCGGCGGTTTGCATCAACAGGCCCGAGCCGACGCGCTTGATGTCGACGGCATTACGCGTATTGACACCAGTTGGCAAATCAATTTGCAAAATGCGCACATTGACTTTGGTTTTGAACACGTCCAGCGCCTCAGGGGTAAAGCTCGGAGCCATCAGTACTTCAACAAACTGCTTTGAGATTTCCCTTGCAGCGCGTTCGTCCAGCAGGCAGTTCAGCGCAATGATGCCACCAAAGGCTGATGTCGGGTCGGTCTTGAAGGCCTTGCTGTAGGCCTCAAGAGCATTGCTGCCAACCGCTACGCCGCAGGGGTTGGCGTGCTTGACGATGACGCAGGCAGCGTCATTGAAGCTCTTCACGCATTCCCATGCTGCGTCCGCATCAGCAATGTTGTTGTAGCTCAGTTCTTTACCCTGCAACTGTTTGGCGGTAACGAGTGAGCCGGCTGCTGGATGCACGTCACGGTACAGCGCGGCTTGTTGGTGTGCGTTTTCGCCGTAGCGCAGGTCTTGCAGTTTGATGAAACGGCTGTTGGCTTGCGCGGGAAACTGTGAGTGGCTGCCGTCTGGCTGGATGCTGGACAAATAGTCACTGATCGCGCCGTCGTACTGGCTGATGCGGTTGAACGCTGCCACTGACAATCCAAACTTCGTTTGATCCGTCAGCTTGCCATCGGCCTTCAGCTCGGCTAACACATTGGCGTACTGCGATGCATCGGTCAGCACGCCCACGTCTTTCCAGTTTTTGGCTGCGCTGCGCACCATGGCCGGGCCGCCGACATCAATATTTTCAATCGCGTCTTCAAGCGTGCATCCTGGCCTTGCTACTGTCGCTTCAAACGGGTACAGATTGACAACGAGCAAATCAATAGTGGCGATGCCGTGAACTTTCAAAGCTGCCATGTGCTCCGGCACATCACGCCGAGCCAGCAAGCCGCCGTGAATTCTCGGGTGCAGGGTTTTGACCCGGCCATCCAGCATTTCTGGAAAGCCTGTGTAGTCGGCTACCTCAGTGACAGGCAGGCCATGCTCAGTTAGCAGTTTGGCTGTACCCCCCGTTGACAGCAAATTGATACCAAGCGCATTCAAGGCTTGTGCGAACTCGAGGACGCCGGTTTTGTCAGAGACGGAAATCAGTGCGTTCATGCTTTTGTTCTTAATTTTCAAAATCAGAGTCATGGGTCCCGGGTCAAGCCCTGGATGACGTCGGGTCGCTATTGAATCAGCTTGTGCTCAACCAGCTTTTTTCGCAGGGTGTTGCGGTTCAAACCCAGCCACTCGGCAGCTCGTGACTGGTTATGTTCGGCTTGCTGCATCACCACTTCAAGCAGCGGCTTTTCAACCACCCGAACCATCATGTCGTACATGCGGTCAGGCTCGGTACCGCGCAGGTCTTTGAAGTAACCGTCCAGGCTGGCGCGTATGCACTCTTCGATTTGTTTTTTGCTCATACGCTGCATTCCATTTCATTTTTATTGTCAACTGTGAATACCAGAGACGCCAAAGGCATGCGGTCTGCCACTTCATTCAAAGCATCAAAAAAATCAGCCACGGCACGCAACTGCGTTTCGGCATCCACCAGCGCATTCATCCGCGCACGAAACATCTCGCCGCCCGGCAACGTGCGCACATACCAACCAATGTGCTTGCGCGCACTGCGCACGCCCGTGAACTCGCCATACAGTTCGTAATGGTCCTGCAAATGTTCTAGCAGCAGCCGCTTGACATCGCCAACCAAAGGCGCCGCAAGGTGCTTGCCCGTGGCCAAAAAATGCACCACCTCCCGGAATATCCACGGCCGGCCTTGCGCGACCCGGCCTAACATCACGGCGTCCGCGCCAGTGTAGGCCAGCACCTCACGCGCTTTCTCGCCGCTGGTGATGTCGCCATTGGCCACCACAGGAATCGTCAACGCAGCTTTGACCTCTGCAATCGTGTCGTATTCAGCCATGCCTTTGTAGCCGCGCTCTCGCGTGCGGCCATGCACCGCGACCATGGCAACGCCTGCACTCTCCGCAGCACGTGCAAGCGTCACTGCATTTTTGTGCTGTTCGGCCCAGCCGGTACGCATCTTCAAAGTGACAGGCACGTTGCGAGATGCGCAGGCATTGACCACCGCCTCAACAATCTCAAGCGCCAGTTTTTCGTCCTGCATCAGCGCCGAACCGGCCCATTTATTACAAACTTTTTTGGCCGGGCAACCCATGTTGATGTCAATGATCTGCGCCCCCCGGTCAATGTTGTAAGCGGCAGCATCGGCCATCATTTGCGCATCAGTACCGGCAATCTGTACCGCAATCGGCTCCGGCTCACCATCGTGATTGGCGCGGCGTGATGTTTTCAGGGTGTCCCACAAGTCGCGGCGCGAGGTCACCATTTCACTGACCGCATAACCCGCACCCAGCTTTTTACAAAGCATGCGAAAAGGCCTGTCCGTTACACCCGCCATGGGCGCGGCAAACACGTTGTTTGCCAATGCAAAGGAGCCGATAAACATGGGTTCGGATTGTTGTAGGTGCTGAAAAGGAAGGCATATTGTAGCTGCCTAAAATTTCAGCAACTGATAGTTACTAACAATATTTCCCGGCTTGGCTGCCCACTTGTTGACTGGCATCTTGCTGACGAATACATGGCTGCGCTGCTGCATATACTTGTGTTCACATGCAAGCCTGGATTCAACAACTGATAGAAATGCTGTCGCTTCCCGAATTCGGTTTGAGCACGGTCTTTGTAGTGTCTTTTATCTCTGCCACGCTGTTGCCTTTAGGCTCGGAGCCCGTGGTGTTCGGCCTGGTAAAACTTAACCCTGAACTGTTCTGGCCCGCTATATTGACTGCGACGGCCGGCAACACACTGGGCGGAGCGCTGGACTGGTGGCTGGGTTACGGCGCGCACAAGGTCGTCAACAAATACAAACCCGACTCGCACCACGGCCGGGCCGTCAGATGGCTTGAAAAGCTGGGCCCAAAGGCCTGCTTGCTGTCATGGCTGCCAGTGGTCGGTGACCCGCTGTGCGCGGTAGCGGGCTGGCTGAAGTTTCCGTTTTGGCCCTGCGTGATGTACATGGCGATCGGCAAATTCTTGCGCTACTTTATGATGACGGGAAGCCTGATTTGGGCTTTCCCAGGCAGTTTTTCTTTTCTGAATTAAAACCGCTCACCTGGCAGTAAATAGCGCCAGTGCCCTACTGGCAAACCGCTCATGGCCACCCTGCCAATCCGCAAGCGTTTCATGCCCGTGATGGTCAAGCCCACACTCTCGCAAAAGTAGGCAATTTGCCCAGGTAATTCGCCTTTCAGGGCAAAGCGCAGACGTGCCTCGCTTTGCCAGCTAACTTTGGCCGGCGATAACAGCTTGCCGTTAAAAGTTAAGCCGTGGTCGATGCGATTTAACCGCTCCAGGCCACCAGCCTTGATGCTGCCCTCCACTTCCACCACCACCTCATGCTCCAGCGTGGCTGCATCTTCTTTCAGCTTGCGGGCCACGCGCCAGTCGTCAGTAAAAACGACCAGCCCGCTAGCGGGCAGCGCAAGCTGGGTGACCAATTCAGCGGTCAGGTGCTTTTTCAGCAACCTGATGCCGCTACGGTCGTCAGGCGAGTGCGTCGCCTGCTTTAGATCCGCCTCGAAAACAGCAGGCTTGTGCAGGAGCAACGTGACAGCGCCAAGCCCCAACAGGCTGGCGTCTTTCGACAACTCGATTTTTTGATGCAGCACCCGGAACTGCGGCTCTTCAACCACCACGCCGTCGACGGTGACCCAGCCGCCTTCGATGTACTGCTCGGCCTCACTGCGCGAGCAGGGCAGTATTTCAGCCAGACGTTTGGCCAGTCGGACAGGCTCGTTCATGCTCTCAGTGCTGTCTGTTCAAGCGGCCGCAGTCGAACACGCTCAGCCGGGTGACCAGCGGCGTCCCCTGCAAGGGGAGGATGGACTACACGCAGTGAGGCCAAACAGGGGTGTGTCAATTTCAGCTGCTAAACAGGAAATTCATCACGTCGCCGTCCTTGACGACATATTCCTTGCCTTCGCTACGCATCTTGCCCGCGTCTTTCGCGCCTTGCTCGCCTTTGAAGGCGATGTAGTCGTCAAATGCAATGGTTTGCGCCCGGATGTAGCCTTTTTCAAAATCGGTATGAATAACGCCCGCCGCTTGCGGGCCGGTGTCGCCAATATGAATGGTCCAGGCGCGAACTTCTTTGACACCTGCCGTGAAGTAGGTTTGCAACCCAAGCAGCTTGAAAGCGGCGACGATCAGGCGGTTCAGACCCGGCTCACTCTGGCCAATTTCAGCCAGAAACATTTTTTTATCTTCGTCATCCATGTCGGCCATTTCAGCTTCCATCTTGGCGCAAATCGCTACGACAGGTGCATTTTGCGCTGTGGCATAGGCTGTCAGGCGGTCTAGAAACAGATTGTTTTCAAAGCCATCTTCAGCCACGTTGGCCACAAACATGGCCGGCTTGGCAGTGATCAAAAAGAACTGCTGGAGCAGCGGCTGTTCTTCCTTGCTGAACTCAATGCTGCGCACCGGCTTGGCCTCGTTCAGCACCAATTGACATTTCTCAAGAATCGCCACCAGCTTGACAGACTCCTTGTCGCCCGAGCGTGCCAGCTTGGTCACCCGGTGCAGCGCCTTCTCAACCGCAGCCAGGTCCGCCAGGCAGAGTTCGGTCTGAATCACTTCAATATCCGATATTGGATCAACTTTGCCGGCCACGTGAATCACGTTGTCGTCTTCAAAGCAGCGCACCACATTTACTGTGGCGTCGGTCTCGCGGATATGCGCCAAAAACTTGTTGCCCAGGCCCTCACCTGTGCTGGCACCGGCCACCAGACCCGCAATGTCAACAAACTCAACGATGGCTTTTTGAATCTTTTGCGGGTTTACGATAGCGGCCAACTGGTCCAGGCGCGCATCTGGAACCTCCACAATACCCACATTAGGCTCAATAGTGCAGAAAGGATAGTTTTCAGCCGCGATGCCCGCTTTGGTCAACGCGTTGAACAGGGTGGATTTTCCGACGTTAGGCAAGCCTACGATGCCGCACTTCAAACTCATGACAAACCTTAAAAATCAGGTTGGAAAGTGTATTCGATACAAGAGCAGCCCCAGCTTCTCCCAACAATTTAAAGCTTTTCGCCGCGTCCTGAGCATGTTGATGGTTAGCAGCTTTCTACTGCTGCAGTCTGGCACCGTGCATGCACAGCCCACCACGTTCTTAAGTGACGACAAGCCAAGCCAGGACCTTACCGCCGCCAGCCTGATGTGGATAGACACCACGGGGCAAAGTTCAGTGGCACAAGTGGTTGCCGGGCGGGCAAGCCTGCCTTTTGTAGCCTCAAAAGCTGAAACCGTTTACACCCTTGGCCGTGATGCGGCGCTGTGGCAGCACTACCGCTTCGCCGCACAGGGCATATCCAAAGAGCGCTCGGTGCTCGCGTTCCCACAGCCCCTGCTGGACCGCATCACTGTTTACCAAAGCAATGCTGCAGGCAAATGGACGGCCCTGGTTGCCGGAGACACGGTAGCTGTTGCTGACTGGCCCACGCCTGGGCGCTACGCCCGGTTTAATCTGGACATGGAGGAAAGTGGCGCGCACGACGTGTATGTGCAAATACGCAACACCTCCAACATCAGCGTTCCTGTCAGTGTTGCAACACAGGCCCACCAGACCCAACGGGTAAAGATCGAATATTTGATCGTCGGTATGGTGGTTGGCACCTTGATGCTGCTGATCATCATCTGCCTCGTACAAAGCTGGGCGTACCGTGACTACACCTACAGCTGGTATGCGGCCTATGTATTGATGCTGATGCTCACGATGTCTGCATGGACGGGTGTTGCCGGGCATTTGTTATGGAGCAGTTCAGAACAGTGGAATGACCTGGCACCGGGCTGCCTGGGCGTTATCACGGCAAGCTCAGCCCTTCTTTTTATCAACCACATCTGCGGTGCCAACCCCGGACACAAGTGGTTCGAACCAGTGCTCTATGCATTCGGCCTGGCTGGCTTGCCGATTGCGATTGCCTACGCGCTGATGGAACGCACCACAGCGGTCATCATGATCAGCGGCTATTTGATCACGGTAGCAGCGCTGGGCATCATCAAGGCGATCAGTACCTGGCGGCGCAAAGACGTGATTGGCCTGTGGGTGCTGGCCACCTTCACCCCGACGGCCATGGCCACGGTGCTGCTGGTCAGCAACGCGATGGGGGGTTTAGCGTCGTCCTGGCTAACGCGCTATGGCCTGATGATCGGGCTGATTGTTGAGGTACCGCTGCTCTTGATCGCCCTGAACCTGCGTTCGCGTGAGCGCCACGGCGCTGAAGTCCGGGCCCAAACCATGCCCACGCACGATGCCTTGACAGGCCTGTTGACCGCACACCTTTTTCAGGACCGGCTGCGGCAAATCGTGCTTCGCGCCAAGCGCTACAAAGAGCCAGCTGCCGTGGTCTACATCAAGCTCGCCAACTACAGCTATATCAAAAAAACCTGGGGTGTGGCGGTGGCCGAGCAAAGCCTGCTGCGCAGCGTCATCAAGCTGCGCCGACTTTTGCGCGATGTGGACACGGTGGGGCGGGTCGACGAAGCACTGTTTGGCCTGATTCTGGAGGGCGTGTCCGAGCGTTCAGCCGTCACGGCATTGGCCGCACGATTGATTGCGGCAGGCTTGATGCCCCTCAAGGGCCTTAAGCCCGAAGTGGTTTTGCAGTTTCATGTGTCGGCGGTGCTGCTCAGTGAAAAGCCTGGCAGTGCGGTAGACCTCAACAATTTGCTGACCGATATCCTGCAAAACATGAGCCCGCGCACACGCCGACCCATACGCTTTTTGGAGCCCGACTTGACGCTGCCATCGCCGTTAGAAGCGCAATCGGAATTTGAGCCCGATCAAACAGACCCTGGCAAGCAGGCTGCGAGGCAGGCTAGCTGGTCGATCTGATCACTCAAATCGAAAATTGGCCGTCACCACTTGCCCAGGCTTGAGCGTCTGCTCAAAACCAGCGAGTACCACAGCATTCATGCCAAACGTCACCGCACCGTTGACGCGCGCATCCGAACGATAACTTTGCAGCACGTCGCCCACATGCGGACTACTCAGAGCCGTGGTGGGGTCGATGTTGGGAATCGGGCAGCGCGGGCAAGGTTTGACAGGTTTGAGCTGCAAACTGCCCTGCCCGGTTGCAATGTGCAGCACGTCCAGCCGATCCTCGTCATGCGGCATCTGCCCGGTTGCAGCATTTAACGCCGCCAAGACAATATTGGGCCGAAAACGCGACATGCTGACAGCAGTGCTGCCACTGGCCACCAGCTTGGCATTGAGCTGTGCCAGCGACGCTTCGCTGATTACCAGCAACGGAAAACCATCACTGAACTGGTTCAGTGCCTGGGCATCACCCGTCCAGGCGCGACTGCTGAGGCGCTTGTGTTCAGGGTCGAACCGAACCAAGCGGGCTTTCACACCTAAAAAGTCGCTGAACCACTGGGCCGCCACCGCGCCCATGTCGAAGGCTGCCACCTCGTCGTCCCAGACGCTCACCCGCACGGGCGCCTCGACCTCATCGAGCTTGATGTGCAGGGCCAGCATGCCGGGCGCACGCAGCACCATCTCGTAATGTTTGAGCTGCGGCTGTATCAGTGCCATACGTGGCAGTTCGCGCTGCGTCAGGAATTCGCCTTTGTCATCCACCACCATCCAGGCGCGGTCAAATTCAAGTCCAGTTTCCGTCATGATGGCTTCCTGGACCTGTACACCCGCACAAGACTTGATGGGGTAAACGAACAGGGCGGAAATAGCGCTTGAGAAGTCGAAGGTGTTGTTCAATAAATTGCTCATGAGGTCAGTCCAGATCGATCAAGTGGGAATAGAGGGGGAAAAGCGGGGCGAAAAATAATGCCAAAACGGTAATTTTGCACTGCCTTCTAAAATGACCCGATGACGAAGTTTTTTGATGTGTGTATTCGCGGTGATGGGGTGGTGGGCCGTACGCTGGCTTTGCTACTGGCCAAAGAGCGTTTGAAAGTTGCTTTGGTCACGCCGCCGGGCAAGCTGCCTGCCACCGATATTCGCGCCTATGCACTGAATAGCGCATCCAGACAGCTGCTGGAGGGCTTGCGCGTTTGGCCGGACGAATCTTTCGCCACACCCGTACAGAGCATGCAGGTATGGGGCGACGATGGCGGTTTGGTTGATTTCAATGCCGAAGCAGCCGGACAAGAGGCCCTGACCTGGATTGTCGATGTGCCGCAGCTTGAAGCGCAACTGCTGCAAGCTTGCAGCTACCAAGGCCTGATTGAGACGGTTGGCGCGCCAGTCGCTGCCCCACTGAGCATCATTTGCGAAGGCCAAAAAAGCACTAGCCGCAGCGATGTGGGAGCGCTTTGGACACGCAAGCCTTATGCGCAAAAGGCAATTGCGGCCCGGCTTGAATCAGATTTGCCGCACGGTGGCTGCGCGCGCCAGTGGTTTACAGACCATGGCGAGGTGCTGGCGCTGTTACCGATGGGCGGCAGCCAGGGGAACTCTCTGGCGCTGGTCTGGTCTGTTACTGATGAACACGCCACACAGCTCGAAAACCTGCCCCCGGAAGAGTTTTGCACCCAGCTTGCGGCCGCTTGCAAATCCAATGTCCACAATGTGGGCAACATGCGCCTGATCAGCCCGCGCGCCAGCTGGCCGCTGGCACTTGGCAGCGCCGACCACTGGGTAGGCACGGGCTGGGCGCTGGCAGGCGATGCGGCGCACACCATACACCCGCTGGCAGGTCAGGGTTTGAACCTGGGGCTGGCAGATGCGGCAAGTTTGTGCCAAGTGCTGGCCGCACGTGAATACTGGCGCGGTTTGGGTGACGAAAAATTGCTGCGCAGGTACGAACGAGCGCGCAAGGCTGAAGTTGCCGCAGTGGGCGCAGTCACAGACGGCCTGCAGCTTCTATTTGCGCAAACACAACCAGCCTGGCAATCTGTGCGCAATTGGGGCATGAATGGATTTGCAGCCAGCCAGCCACTTAAAAACTGGCTGATAAAACGCGCTGCCGGGAAACGCGCTGTAGGGTCGACTTTGTAAATATGTCAACTGAAATATCAACTGAAAAAACCATGAAACTCATCAAATCAATCGCTGCACTGGGCTTTGCCGTATTGGCTTTCAGTACTTTTGCGCAAGATGCCACCATTCGTAAAAATCTGGCTGAGCGGCTGCCCAACCTGCCCAAGATCGACGAGATCAGTAAAACGCCCATGAACGGGGTGTTTGAGATTCGCGTCAACGACAGCGATATTTTTTACACTGATGCAGAGGGTAATTTTTTGATCCAGGGGGTGTTGATTGATACCAAATCCAAGCGCAACTTGACCGAAGAGCGAACTGAAAAGCTCAACGCCGTGGCCTTTGACTCACTGCCCCTGAAAGATGCTTTTACTGTGGTGCGCGGCAATGGCAAACGCAAAATGGCCGTGTTTGAAGACCCCAACTGTGGCTTCTGCAAACGCTTTGAACGTGACCTGCAAAAAGTTAGTGATGTCACGGTTTATATGTTTTTGTACCCGGTGCTGGGGGCTGATTCAATTGACAAGACCAAAAGCCTCTGGTGCGCCAAAGACAAAGCCAAAACCTGGCAAGACGTGATGGTGCGCGACATGCCAGTACCCAAAGCCACTTGCGACACCGCCGCAATAGACCGCAACATTGACTTTGGCCGTAAACACAAAATCACCGGTACGCCAACGATATTTTTTGCCGATGGCTCACGCGTGCCTGGCGCCATCAATACCCAGCAGATTGAAAAGTTTTTAACGGATGCGAAATAAAATTCTGGTGCCCTGATGGCAGCGGTATGGTAATGGACTGAAGCGATGCGGTACCAGACAGCCGCGGACCCGAGGCTAGAGGCTCGTTCAAACGCACTTTAACCGTCTACGTTTTAGGCCTCAAGCTCAATCAATACGGGTGCGAGATGCTATTAAAAATATAGCGTTTAAAGAACTGGAACGGGCTCCATCTGACTGATTTACTTTAATACCCCTTGATGAATTTCCCAAAAAACATGGCATCCGATCAAACCATTGTTCGACTTGGCTATGCGGGCATGATTCCCTTTGTATTTTTGACTGGCCTGATGTGGCTGGTCGATAGTGAATTGCTGCCGTTTGCATCCATCGCGTTGGCCAGCTATGCAGCAGCCATCGTGTCGTTTTTAGGCGGTGTGCATTGGGGTATTGGCTTTATGAAGGGGCCAGGTGCCCCACGCTATCACTTCATTTGGGGCGTGGCCCCGTCGCTGGTTGCCTGGCTGGCGCTGATGATGCCTGCCTTTGCGGCGCTGCCGCTGCTCGGACTGGTGTTGGTGGCCTGCTACGTTTTTGACAGCAAAACCTACCCGACAGCGGGGCTGGCAAGCTGGCTGCCGATGCGGTTAAGCCTGACCGTGGTAGCCACTTTGAGCTGCCTGCTGGGTGCAGTTGCAGTTTGATTTTTTTTCGAAGCTACTCATGCAAAAAACATCTCTCGTCCCCGTTTACTACCAGATTCAGACACGCGATGTTCATACCCACTTGTTCGATGTCACGCTAACGGTGAATGACCCTGCCGCAGAGCAACGTGTGTCGCTGCCGGTGTGGATACCCGGCAGTTATCTGGTGCGTGAGTTTTCAAAGAACCTCCAGCATTTGACAGCCCGGCAGGGTAGAAAACCGTTGGTCGTGACCCAACTGGACAAATGCACCTGGCAAATCGACTGCAAGCCTGGCAAAGCGCTGGTTTTGCACTACCAGGTTTACGCACATGACAACTCGGTGCGCACCGCCTGGCTGGACGCGCGGCGCGGGTTTTTCAATGCCACCAGTGTTTGCCTGCGAATTGAAACGCATGAAGCGTTTGAGCATGTACTGGAAGTCGTTGAGCCGAAAAAAACCACGGCCTGGCAGCTGGCTACGGGCTTGACCGCGTTAAAAGTCAACAAGCGTGGTTTTGGCACTTACAGCGCCAGCCATTACGACGAACTGGCGGATTGTCCGATGGAAATAGGCGCTTTCTGGAGTGGCAATTTCATGGCCTGTGGCGTACCGCACCGTTTTGTAGTGGCAGGCGCATTGCCCGGCTTTGATGGCGCAAAGCTGTTGGCCGACACACAAAAAATTTGCGAAGAAGAAATACGCTTTTGGCATGGCAATACTTCAACAAAAAACAAGCTGCTCAACAAGCCGCCCTTTACGAACTACCTCTTCATGCTCAACGCCGTAGACGACGGCTACGGCGGGCTGGAGCACCGCAACTCGACTGCGCTGATCTGCAACCGCAAAGACCTGCCGCGTCTGGCTGAAGCCAAAGTATCTGAGGGCTACACCACGCTGCGCGGGCTCATCAGTCACGAGTACTTTCACACCTGGAACGTCAAACGTCTGCGCCCGGCTGAATTTGCCAGTTACAACTACGGCCAGGAAAACTACACCAAACTGCTATGGTTTTTTGAAGGTTTTACCAGCTACTACGACGACCTTCTGCTGCGCCGCGCAGACTTGCTCGACAACCCGGGCTACTTGAAGCTGCTGAATAAAACCATCAACCAGGTCATGCAGACGCCCGGCACGCAGGTGCAGTCGGTAGCCGAGGCGAGTTTTGACGCCTGGGTGAAATATTACCGCCAGGACGAAAACACACCCAATGCCACGGTGAGTTATTACACCAAGGGCGCGCTGGTGGCGTTGTGTTTTGATTTGACGCTCAGGCTTGAAGGCCATACAACGCTGGATGACGTGATGCGCGCTCTGTGGCTGCGCTGCAAAGCCGGGCCAATGAACGAGGCTGACTTTGCTGCGGCGCTGCAAACCCTGGGTCAACGCTCGTTTGATGTTGAGTTGAAAAACTGGGTACATGGCAAGGCCGAACTACCGCTGCAAGACCTTCTGGTTCAACACGGCGTTGCCGTGCATGACGACCCGGCACAATTAGCACAGCGCCTGGGGATGCGGGTCAGTGAAACCCATGGCGTGGTGGTTAAAACTGTGTTGTCGGGCGGCGCGGCAGAGAAAGCGGGTTTTGCAGCAGGCGACGAATGGCTGGGCGTTGAGGCTATCAAGCAGCAAAGTGGCTGGCGATTGCAGCGCCTGGACGACCTGCTTTTGTACGCCGGCACAGCAAAAAAAGTTATCGCGCTGGTGTCGCGTGACAAACGCTTTGTACGGCTTGAATTGACCCTGCCTCCACCCGCAACCACCTGGCGCCTGGCAATAAAAGATGCCGCTAAAGTAGATGCATGGTTAGCAGCCCAGACTCCTGGCCCATTAACCTGAAAGAATTCCATGACCTTTGAAACCATCATCACATCGACCCACGGGCCGGAAGGCCGCCAGGTCGGCATCGTCACCCTGAACCGCCCCAAGCAGCTGAACGCCCTGAATGACCAGCTGATGGATGAGCTGGCAGCTGCGCTCAAAGCCTTTGAGCTCGATGCCAACATTGGCTGCATGATCATCACCGGCAGTGAAAAAGCCTTTGCCGCTGGCGCCGACATTGGCGCCATGGCGCAGTACAGCTTTGCCGATGCTTACGGCAAAGACTTCATCACCCGCAACTGGGAGCAGATTCGCGCGATTCGCAAACCC
>Ga0105048_10011133_pt1 | contig 14205 bp, 9 predicted proteins | sample MAT05_FD_78382 | JGI IMG/M metagenome (GOLD analysis project Ga0105048, IMG submission 78382) | Freshwater microbial communities from Lake Fryxell liftoff mats and glacier meltwater in Antarctica - MAT-05 | ecosystem: Environmental > Aquatic > Freshwater > Ice > Liftoff microbial mat | place...
CGGCCAAGGATCCGGCCGCGCTGGCGCAGGCGCTGAGCGCCGAGCTGGCGGTCGCGCGATCGCTGTCGCCCGAGGAGATCTCGCGCATCGCGGTGGTCCCGTCGTGGGAGGAGTCGGCCGACGCGCTGTTGGCGGCGCTGGAATCCGCCGTCCATCAGCGATAGTCTGCCCCTCATGACCAAGTACGGCGTTCTGGGCACGGGAATGGTGGGCGAGGCGATCGCGAGCAAGCTGATCGCGCTCGGCCACGAGGTGCGCATGGGCTCGCGCACCGCGAACAACGAGAAGGGCGCCGCGTGGGCCGCCAAGAGCGGCGACAGCGCGTCGATCGGCACGTTCGCCGAGACCGCAGCGTTCGGCGAGATGCTCTTCCTGTGCACCTCGGGCACCGGCTCGGTCGACGCGGTGGCCGCGGCCGCCTCCGCGCTCACCGGCAAGATCCTGGTCGACGTCACGAATCCGCTCGATTTTTCCCACGGAATGCCGCCCTCCCTGTTCACGCCGAGCACCGAGTCGCTCGGGGAGCGGGTCCAGCGCGCCGCCCCGAAGGCGCGGGTTGTGAAGGCGCTCAACACGATCAACGCCGACGTGATGGTCGACCCCTCGAAGGTGCCGGGCGATCACGACCTCTTGATCGCGGGCAACGACGCCGAGGCCAAGGCCGCGGTCACGTCGCTGCTCCAGGTGTTCGGCTGGAAGAGCATCCTCGACGTCGGTGACATCACCGGCGCACGGGCGCTCGAGGCCTATGTCCTCCTCTGGGTGCGCCTCTGGGGCGTGCTGAAGACCCCGAATTTCAACCTGAAAATCGTGCGCTGATGAGTGCCTGTTGCCATCGCGCGCGCCGTCGGTGAGGGTGCCGCGCGTGTTGATCCTGCCCGGTCGATCGGCGCTTTCCCTCGCACGGATCTCCGATCGCCTCGGCACACTCAGCGCGCACAACCCGCGCATCACGGCGCTGACCGCGCGCTTCGTGCACGTCGTCGACGCCGCTGAGCTCGCGCCCGAGCAGCGCGCGATCCTCGACCATCTCCTGCAATACGGCCCCAACGAGCACGCCGAGCCGATCGCCGGTGCGCCTTCCCGCTGGGTGGTGCCGCGCATCGGCACGCGCTCGCCGTGGTCGTCGAAGGCCACCGACATCGCGCGCATCGCCGGCCTCCTGGCGGTCCGCCGCATCGAGCGGGGCATCGAGTGGGCGTTCGGAGGCGCGATCGACGACGAGGGCGCGCTGCGCGCTGCGATCCACGATCGGATGACCGACTCGGTGCTCGACGACGAGGGCCAGCTCGCGAAGCTCTTCGTGCAGAGCGCGCCGCGGCCGCTCGAGAAGATCACGCTGCTGGTGCAGGGCCGCTCCGCGCTGATCGACGCCGATCTGCGCCTGGGCCTCGCGCTGTCGTCGGACGAGATCGATCACCTCGAGCGATCATTCCGCGCGCTGGGCCGCGACCCGACCGACGTCGAGCTGATGATGTTCGCGCAGGCGAACAGCGAGCACTGCCGCCACAAGATCTTCAACGCCGACTTCGTGATCGACGGGCAGGCCATGCCGGCGACGCCTTTCCAGCAGATCAAGAAGAGCACCCAGGCCAGCCCGACCGGCGTGCTCTCCGCGTACCACGACAACGCCGCGGTGATCGAAGGCACCGAGTCGACCCGCCTCGCGCGCGATCCGAGCGACGCGATCTACCGCGCCACGACCGAGCGCGTGCACATGGCGATCAAGGTCGAGACGCACAACCACCCGACCGCGATCGCGCCGTTCGCCGGTGCGGCGACCGGCACCGGTGGAGAGATTCGCGACGAAGGCGCCACCGGCGTCGGCGCGCGACCAAAGGCGGGGCTGGTCGGCTTCACCACTTCGCACCTGCGAATCCCGGGATTCTCGCGCCCGTGGGAGACGCAAGAGGCTAGCCCGCGCCGCATCGCCACGCCGCTCGCGATCATGACCGAAGCGCCGCTCGGCGCCGCAGCGTTCGGCAACGAGTTCGGCCGCCCCTCGATCACCGGCTACTTCCGCACGTTCGAGCTCGAGGTGAACGGCGAGGTGCGTGGCTATCACAAGCCGATCATGATCGCTGGCGGCTTCGGCAGCATCCGCCCGCGCGACGTGATGAAGCGGCCCGTTGCCCCTGGCGCGAAGCTGGTCGTGCTCGGCGGCCCGGCGATGCTGATCGGCCTCGGCGGCGGCGCGGCCTCCTCGATGGCGTCCGGCACCTCGGCCGAGGATCTCGATTTCGCCAGCGTGCAGCGCGACAACGCCGAGATGGAGCGGCGCTGCCAGGAGGTCATCGACGCCTGCATCGCGCTCGGCGAAAACAGCCCCATTCTGTCGATCCACGACGTCGGCGCGGGCGGGCTGTCGAACGCTCTGCCGGAGCTGGTGCACGCCGCTGACCTCGGGGCGCGCTTCGATCTGCGCGCGATCCCCACCGACGAGCCGGGGCTCTCCCCGCTCGAGCTGTGGTGCAACGAGGCCCAGGAGCGCTACGTGCTCGCGCTCGATCCCGCGCGCCTGGCGGTCTTCGAGGCGGCGTGCAAGCGCGAGCGCTGCCCCTATGCGGTGCTCGGCGAGGCGACGCGCGACACGCGGCTGGTGGTCGAGGACCCGCTGCTCGACGGCAAGCCGATCGACGTGCCGCTCTCGGTGATCCTCGGGAAGTCGCCGAAGACGACCCGCCGTGCGGAGCGTAAAAACAAGGGCTTCGTGGCCTTCGACACCAACGAGATCAGCTTCGCCGAGGCGCTCCTGCGCGTGCTGCGCTTCCCCGCGGTGGCCGACAAGTCGTTCCTCGTGACGATCGCCGATCGCACCGTCGGCGGTCTGGTCACGCGCGATCCGCTGGTCGGTCGCTGGCAGGTCCCGGTGGCCGACGCGGGCGTGACCTGCGCGGGATTCGAAGGGTACACCGGCGAGGCGATGGCGATGGGCGAGCGGACTCCGGTCGCGCTGCTCGACGCTGCGGCGTCGGCTCGGCTCGCGGTGGCGGAGGCGATCACCAACATCATCAGCGCGCCGATCGCCCGCCTCTCCGACGTGAAGCTGAGCGCCAACTGGATGGCCGCCGCGGGCCACGGCGACGAGGACGCGCGCCTCTACGACGCGGTGCGCGCGGTGGGCGAGGCGCTCTGCCCGGCGCTCGGAATCGCGATCCCGGTCGGCAAGGACTCGCTGTCGATGCGCACGGTCTGGAGCGAAGGGAAGGTGATCTCACCGCTGTCGCTGGTCGCGACCGCGTTCGCGCCGGTGACCGACGTGACCGCGGTGCTCACGCCCGAGCTCAGCGAGGGGCTCGGCAAGACGCTGTTACTCGGCATCTCTCTCGGCGGCGGCAAGGAGCGGATGGGCGGCTCGGCGCTCGCGCAGGTGTACGGATCGATCGGCGACGTGCCGCCGGACCTCGATGATCCGAACAAGCTCGTCGCGCTGTTCGAGGCGATCCAGGCGCTGCGCCCGTACCTGCTCGCGTACCACGATCGCTCCGATGGCGGCCTGATCGTCACCCTGCTCGAGATGGCGTTCGCCGGCGGCCGCGGCCTGGTGCTCGACGTCGAAGGCGATCCGATCCGCGCGCTGTTCTCCGAGGAGCTCGGCTGCGTCGTCGAGATCCGCGCGAACGATCTCACGCTCGCGCGCGAGGTGTTCGAGAAGCACGGCCTGCCGCCGCGGCTCCTCGGGCATCCGACCGCCGAAGATCGCATCGTCCTCAGCAAGGGCGGCCAGAGCTTCTTCGAGTCGAAACGTTCGGCGCTGCGCGCGGTGTGGTCGGAGACCAGCTACGCGATCCAGCGGCGCCGCGACGACGCGCGCTCGGCGGATCAAGAGCACGCCGATCGCACCGATCCGAAGAACAGTGGCTTGTTCGCGCACGCCACGTTCGATCTCGATCAGACCGCGTTCGTGTCGAAGGGCGCGCGCCCCCGCGTGGCGATCCTGCGCGAGCAAGGCGTGAACGGACAGATGGAGATGGCGGCGGCGTTCGGTCGCGCCGGATTCGACGCGGTCGATCTGCACATGAGCGAGCTGATCGAGGGGAGCCGTACGCTCGATGGGTTCGCCGGCCTCGCCGCCTGCGGTGGTTTCTCGTACGGCGACGTGCTCGGCGCCGGCGAGGGCTGGGCCAAAAGCGCGCTCTATTCGCCGCGTGCGCGCGACGAGCTGTCGCGCTTTTTCGCGAAGCCCGGGACGTTCACGCTCGGCGTGTGCAACGGCTGCCAGATGATGTCGAACCTGCGCGACCTCATCCCCGGCGCCGATCGCTGGCCGCGTTTCGTGCGCAACAAGAGCGAGCGCTTCGAGGCGCGACTGTCGATGATCGAGATCCTCGAGAGCCCATCGATCTTCTTCCGCGGCATGACCGGCTCGCGCCTGCCGATCGTGGTCTCGCACGGCGAGGGCAGGGCGGAGATCGACGACCCCGCGCCGCTGTTCGACAGCCGCCTCGTCGCGGCTCGTTTCGTCGGGCCCGATGGCGCGCCGACCCAGCGATTCCCGTGGAATCCCAACGGTTCGCCGGGCGGCCTCACCGCGCTCACGAGCGAGGATGGCCGGGCCACGATCCTGATGCCGCACCCCGAGCGCTCGTTCCGCGCCGTTCAGATGTCGTGGCGGCCCAAGGGCTGGAGCGACGCGGGGCCGTTTTTGCGCATGTTCCAGAACGCACGCAGCTTCGTGGACTAAGGGCCCGCCTCGACGCCCAACTCGATCCGCTTATTTCGCGGCGGGCCCTAAACGACGACGTCGGCGGCGCGAACGACCTCCAGCAGGCCCTCCGGCGTGGGCGCTTCTTCGAGTCGCGCGAAGAGGAGCTGGTCGTTGATCAGGCGGGCGACGCGGGTGAGCGCGCGGTTCTGCTCGGGTAGCACCTCGGCCGGCGTCAGGATCAGGAACACGAAGCGGATCGGCTCGGCCCCGCGGCGCCAGGTGATCGGCTCCTTCAGCCGCGCGATCGCGACACGAGACTGGGTCAGGCCGGGGATGCGCGCGTGCGGGATCGCGGCGCCCTTGCCGACCGCAGTCGACGCCTGCTCCTCGCGCCGCAGCAGGATCTGCATCACGGCGCCGGGCCTGATCTCGGTGCTCTCCTTGGCCAGCCCCTCGAGCATCGCGCGGATCGTGGCGTCGCGCTCGCCGAGCGCGGCGTCGATCTGCACCGCGCCGAGGACCACGTGATCGGCCAGGTTCCAGGTGCGCACCGCCTCGAACTCGTCGTGCACCTCACCGACCAGCTCTTCGAGCACGTCCTCCAGCGTGAGGAGGCCGACGATGCTGCCGTCGTCGGCGGTGACCAGCGCGATCTGCGCGTGCTCGCGCTGGAAGCGCCGCAGCACCGCGTCGAGCTCGGTCTTCTCGCTGATGCGCAGCGGCTCGCGGCGCAACGTCTCGAGCGCGACCTCACCTTCCACGAGCGCGACATCCTTGATGTGCATGTAACCGACGACCGTTTCCTGGTCGGTGAGCAAGTAACGCGAGAGCTTGCGCTGGGTGATGATCGCGGCGTTGTCGTGCCAGGGTGCGCGCATGTCGAGCGCGACGGCCTTTGCGATCGGCACCATCACGCCGCCGGCGCGCAGCGTCCCGAAGTCGAGCGCGTTCTCGAGCAGGAGGCTGCGATCGAGCGACACCTCGCCCTGGCGATAGGCGTCGCTGACGACGATGCGGATCTCCTCGATCGACAGCGAGGGCTCCTCGTGCGGCCGCACCGAGAGGCCGAGCACCCGCAGCGTGAGGTTGGTGATCCAGGTGAGCAGCCGCAGCGGGATGCGGACCGCAAAGTGGAACAGCTGCATTGGCCGCGCGGTGAGGAAGAGCGCGCGTTCGGGGAGCTGTATCGCGCCGGCCTTGGGCACCTGCTCGCCGAGCACGATGTGGACGATGGTGATGACGGTGAACGCCAGGGCCACCGAGACCCCGTGCGAGTACCGGCCGATGTACGGCTCGAGCAGCTCGGACGCCGCGGGCTCACCCAGCCAGCCGATGCCGAGCGATGCGACGGTGATGCCGAGCTGACAGGCGCCGAGGTAGTCGTTCATGTTGGTGTGCATGTGCTTCACCAGCACGGCCTTCTTGACGCCGCTGTCGGCCAGCTCTTCCAGGCGGCTGGCACGCATCCGCACGAGCGCGAACTCGAAGACGACAAAGAAGGCGTTGGCGGCCAGGAAGACCAGCGAGATCAGGAGCGCGGCAGTGGCCGACATGGCCGTATTCAATGCACGACTCCACCCCCGCGACCATTGACCCTTCAACGGCACGCATGTTCCAGGGACGCATGCGCTGGCAACGGCCCATCAACACCGAGGCGGAGATGCGCGCGTTCGTGCCCGAGCCGATCTCGAAGGTTCGTCTCAAGATCCTCGACCACCTCGAGCGCCACTCGCAGCGGATGATCGCGATGTCCTCGCTGGCGGTGCTCTCCTCGGGCGGCGCGATCAGCATCGTCACCACCCGTGGACGCGTGGTTCCCGACGGCGATCGCCGCGTCCGGGTCGATGATCCGACCGTATCGCTGCAGGGCGGGGTCGGTGGCCTGTTCGTAATCCCGGGGATGGAGGAGACGCTCCGCATCAACGGTCGTGCGGCGGGCGGTGCGATCGAGATCGAGGAGGCGTACCTGCAGTGCCCGAAGGCCTTCATCCGCTCGAAGCTGTGGGATCCCGCGACGTGGAGCGCCCAGCCCGGCGCCGACGACACCACCCACGCCGCGCTCACGGCCCCGATGCGAGCCTTCATCGCGCGCGCACCGTTCGGCTTCATCTGCACGGAGAGCGCCGACGGCCACGGGGACGTGTCACCGCGCGGAGACCCAGCGGGCGCGTTCGTGCGGGTCCTCGACGACACGACCGTGCTGCTCCCAGATCGCACCGGCAACCAGCTCGCCGACACCCTGCGCAACGTGCTGAGCGTGCCCCGCGCGACCCTGGTGCTGTGCATCCCCGGCGAGTCCGACGCGCTCGAGCTCATCGCGCGCGCCCAGATCATCGCTGACGACGTGCTGCTGCTCCCGAGCGCGGTGAACGGCAAGCCACCGAAGCTCGGCCTCATCCTCGAGCTCACCTCCGCGCGCTTCCGTCGCGGCGCCCTCACCGCCGTATGGAACGCCGGCGCGCTGGTCGATCCGAAGCAGCTCCCGACGATGGGCGAGATGATCCTCGACCAGGTGAATCCAAACGGCCGCCTCCTCAACAAGGTCGGCAGCGCGATCTTTGACCTCGGCAACGCGTTCCACAAGAAGCGCAGGCTGTACTGAGGATCACGGGTGCGCGGATCGTACGGTAGGGCGCGGCGCACCCCCTCCACCCGCAGCCCACCGCGCGCACGCGCCGAGCGTGGCCCGGAAATAACGCAAAGAAGAACGCATGTTTGCCGCTCACCGGAGGAAAAGTGAGCGCATCGGTCATCGGACGCTAAAGACCGCGCAGCGAACGCCGATGACTGCGGCCGAGACCAACACCGTGAGCACCGCAACCGACCTCGCCGACCACCCTCACCGCGCTCTCCGCCGCCGCGTCGCCGATCTCATCGTGGATGTGTTGCTCGAGCAAGACGTCGACACGTTCTTCGGCGTTCCGGGCGGGGCGATCTCGCCGGTCTACGACGCGCTCGGCGACGGCGATCGCGGCCGCATCATCTGCGCGCGGCACGAGACCACCGCGGCGTTCATGGCCGCGGGCTGGGCGCGCGTCACCGGTCGCGTCCCCGCGCTCCTCATGACCTCCGGCCCCGGCATCACCAACGCGGTCACCGGCATCGCGTCCGCGTTCGCCGATGGCGTCCCGATGGTCGCGCTCGGCGGCGAAGTGCCGCGCAGCAACTTCGGCCGCGGCGCCCTCCAGGAGGGCAGCCGCTACCAGCTCGACACCCTCGGCATGGTGCGCAGCATCACCAAGCTCTCGCTCGAGGCGACCACCTCGCAGGGCACGATCAGCCAGCTCCGCCGCCTCGTCGCCACCGCCTCGTCGGGCCGTCAGGGCCCGGTGTACATGTCCCTCCCGCTCGACGTCGCCACCGCGGACGCGCAGATCACGCGCACGTCCAGCCAGGTCGCCACCGAGTTCAAGCTCGATCCGGAGATGATCAAGGACTCGGCGCTCGCGCTCGACAAGGCCGCCACCGGCCTCATCCTGGTCGGCTCGGGCGCGCGCGGCGCGAAGGACGCGATCATCAGCCTCGCGCAGAAGCTCAACATGCCGGTCGCCACGACCCCCAAGGCGAAGGGCGCGTTCCCCGAGGATCACCCGCTCTCGCTCGGCGTCTACGGCTACGGCGGCAGCGCGGACGCCAAGGCGCTCCTCGGCCGCGGCATCGACGTGCTGCTCGCGATCGGCACCAGCCTCGGCGAGACTTCGACCAACAACTGGAGCGACCTCCTCAAGCCGAAGCAGACGTTCATCCAGATCGACATCGACGGCGCGCAGATCGGCAAGAACTTCGCGGTCGACATCGGCCTGGTCGGCCCGGCCCGCGCGATCATCGAGGCGCTCGATCGCTGCATCAAGCACCGCCCGCGCGCGCTCCCGACGACGCCGAACCGCGGCCCCTCGATCGTCCCGCCGCCGAACGACGGCCAGCTCCTCAAGACCCCCGAGGTCCTCGAGGTCATGCAGCAGAAGGCGCCGGCGAACACCGTCTACACCAGCGACATCGGAGAGCACCTCCTGTTCGCGCTCCACCACCTGAAGATCGGGTACGAGGCAGAGTTCATCGCGGGCATCGGCCTCGGCTCGATGGGCAGCGGCATCGGCGCGGCGATCGGCGCGAAGATGGGCGCCCCCGAGCGCGGCGCGCTGAGCATCTGCGGTGACTATGGCTTCCAGATGTTCGGCATGGCCGAGCTCGCCACCTGCGTGCAGGAGAAGACGGGCGTGGTGTTCCTGGTCCTCAACGACGCGTCGATGCGCATGGTCGAGGCCGGCTTCGGGTCGGTGTACGGCCGCTGCCCGCAGATCCAGGGCCCGCGCGTCGACTTCGCCGCGATCTCCCGCGCCTGCGGCGGCGACGGCTACAATGTCTCGACGATGGAGGAGCTGCAGAACCTCCCCGAGGACATCTTCATGCGCGACAAGCCGGTGGTGATCGACGTGTCGATCGACCCGAACCAGAAGTTCGGCGCCAACATGCGCAACGTGACGCTGTCGAACTTCAAGAGCTCGCTGCCGCCTGGCGCGCTCGAGGCGAAGAAGTCATGACCCGCCGGTCCTTCGGGATCGTGGGGATGGGTATCGAGCTTCCGCCCGTTCGCACCAATGACTGGTGGTCGCCCGAGCTGGTCGCCCAGTGGCGCGCGCACGAGGCCAATCAGCTCGATCGCTCGGCCGGCGACGAGACCTTCTCCGAAGGGGCGCACGCCATCCTCGAGGCGATGGGGCGCTACCGCGGCGACCCCTTTCGGGGTGTCCGTGAGCGGCGCGTCCTGCCGCGAGAGCTCCCGAGCTCGGTGATGGAGCTGGCGGCGGCGCGTGATGCGCTCGCGCGAGCCCGCGTGGGGGCCGACCAGATCGGCCTGATCCTCACCTGGTCCGCCGTGCCGGATCACCTGTTGATCCCGCAGGCCTGCGCCAACCACCTCGATCTGGGCGTGAGGACCGACTGCATGAGCCTCTCGATGGAGGGCGCGCAGAACAGCTTTCACCATCAGCTCGCCCTCGCCGGCGAGTGGATCGCGGGCGGTCGGATCGACCACGCCCTCCTCATCCAGTCCTGCGCCTGGACCCGCTGGTTTCGGCCCGATTCGCCCGTCTCGTCATGGGTCGGCGATGGCGCGACGGCGGTCGTCCTGGGCCCGGTGGCGGCGGGTCGAGGCGTCCTGGCGGACCACCATGAGACGGACGGGAACTTCCGTGAATCGCTCGGCTTCGGATCACCCAACGCACGTTGGTACGACGGCCAGCCGGTCGAGGCGTACTTTCTGGATCAGCCCACCACGCGGCTGGTGCTGACGGAGACGGTCGCGCGGGCGACCGGCGTGGCGCGACGCGCGCTGACCAAGGCCGGGCTGAGCACCGACGACGTGACGTTTTACGCTGCGCACCAGGCGTTTGGATGGATGCGCGAGACCACCCAGCGCCTGGTCGGCGTGCCGAACGCTCGCTTCGTCGACACCTTCGCCGACCACGCGAGCATCAGCGGAGTGAATGTGCCTCTGGTGCTGGCGCTGGCGGAGCGGCGAGGCCTGCTCACGGACGGCGACGTTGTGCTGACGATGGGCGGGGGCGCGGGGATCACGCTGGCCTCGGCGGTCATGCGCTGGGCGTCTCGGGTTGAGCCAGGGCTCGGGAAGTCAGCGGCGCTGCCGTAGACCGGGTTGAGGTCACTGAAATGCGCGAAGTCTCTGCACAAGCCTTGGCTCTGATCTTCCGGATCGCGGACGGCGCCCGTATCTCGCGCCAGACGGTCTATGACGCATTCCGAGCCGACGCCAAGACCGATCGGCTCGACTGGGAGGACTTCACGCGCGGGATGATCTGGCTGAGAGAGACCATCGGCGACGATCAGACGCTCCAGGACTCCGCTGCAGCGAACTTCGCCGAGGAGACCGCGCATCGCGGTCAGGTCGCTGCGATGCGCCTGTTTGCGTCACCGCGCGCGGTCTACTGGGCGATGCACAAGTGGGGTGGTCACTCGCTGTTCGCCAACGTCTCGACCCAGTTCGAGGTGCTGGGACCGAGCCGGCTGAGGCTCCGGATCACGGCCGATCGCGACGCACCGCACGCGTTCTTCGTGCTCTGCGGCGGGTCCTTCCGCGCTTGCCCCTCCGTGATCGGATATCCGGAGTCTGCGGTGCGCATGGAGATCGCCGCGAGGCACTGCGACTACTTCGTCGACCACGCCGTTTCCCGCTCCCTCTTCGCGCGCTTCTGGTCGCTCGTCCGCGCGTTCGGCTCTCGCCGCGTCGTGCTCCAGGAGTTCGAGGCTCAGAAGCTCGCGCTCACCGCGCAGCTGAGCGAGCTCAACCTCGCCCACCGCCAGTCGGTGGAAGCGCTGGCGATGATGACGCGGTTCCTCGGGACCGTGACCCACGAGCTCCGCACGCCGCTCGCCGGCATCATCGGCATCGCCGACATCGTGCGCGACAACCCGCTGTCGCCCGCCGAGCAGGCCGCGCTGGTCGCCGATCTGCGCGGCTCGGCCTCGCGGCTGCTGAAGATCGTGAACGACGTCGTCGACCTCGACGCCAGCACGGCGCACGACACTGCGCCGCGTCACCGCGACGTCCGCTTGATGATCCAGGGTTTGGTTCAGCCGTTCATTGCGACCGCGCAGGCCAAGTCGATCCCGCTCGACGTGGTCATCGATCCCGGAGTTCCGAGCTATGTCCTGCTGGAGTCCGGCCTCCTGTCCAAGGCCCTCGCGCCCATCATCGACAACGCGGTGCGCTTCACCGAAGCCGGTCGAATCCAGATTCGGGTGTCGGTCGGCGCTCGCAGCACGTCTTCGCTCGTCGTCCGCGTGAGCGACACGGGCCCGGGTGTCCCGGCGGCGCTGCAGCACCGCATCTTCGAGCCCTTCTTCCAGATCGATCAGCGGCTCACACGCGCCCACGGCGGCGTCGGCCTGGGACTGGCGGTCGCGCGGCAATTGGCGCGCTCGGTCGACGGCGACCTCCGCATCGACAGCAGCGAGATCGGCAGCGTGTTCGCGCTGGAATGGCCGTTCAAATCCGGTGACGCCGCACAGGTCACGATCGACCTCCCAGTGGAGGTCGCGGCGCCGGTCCCCGTGGTCCTGCCAGAGACTTCACCCGCTGCACCGTCCGCCGAAGTGAGGAAGGCGTCAGGGCACAGACGTCGTGCGTTGGTGGTAGAAGACAACATGGTCAATCAGCGAATCTTGACCAAGATCCTCTCGACCCTCGACGTCGACAGCGACGTCGCCGCCGACGGCGAGATCGCCGTGCGCGAGCACGCCAAGCGGCGCTACGACGTGATCTTCATGGACATCCAGATGCCCGTGATGGACGGGATCCAGGCCACCGCCGCCATCCGGAAGATCGAATCGAACACGCGCCACACGCCGATCGTCGGCGTCACCGCCAACTCCGAGCGTGAGTTCCAGGACCGCGCGATGGCGGCCGGCATGGATCACTTCATCCCGAAACCCATTCAGCGCACGGTCATCGCCGAGGCGCTCTCACGCATCTCTTCGGATCTGAACTGATGAGCACCAAGAACGCCATTCTCGCTCACGACCACCTCTTCGACGTCGGCGAGCTCGATCAGATCGAGCACGCCGCCTCTGCGGCCACCCAGGGAGGCCCGCGCTTTCTCGCGTCGCCGACGCTCGTTCTGCGCCTCGTGCAGAGCTATCGCCACGCGCTCGATGCCTGGCTGACCAGCGATGTCGAGGCGCTCGAGGCGACCGACATCAACGCCGATCTCGCCGCGCGCCTCCACGAGACGCGCTGCGCGCTCGCCGAGCTCGCTCGCCTCGTGAGCACTCCCGGCTCGAACGCCGAGACCCTCAAGGCCGCACGCGCGCTCGCCGAGGAAGCGCTGGCCGAAGACGATCGCGCCGACGAGGACATGAGCAACACGATCGGCCTGGGCTACACCGAGCTGCGGGCCATCGACGCCTGGGCCCCCAATTTGGACGACGACAAGTCGCCCCTCCGCTGATAGCCAGGGACGTGCGCGCCCCCGGCCCCTCGACCATCCCGTATTTCGGGGCGCTCTCCAGCCTCAGAAAAGATCCGCTGATCCACTTCCCGGCGCTGCGCCGTGAGTACGGCGGCGTCGTCGCGCTCGGCCAGATGGGCGGGCGGCCCTACTATCTCGTGAGCGAGCCCCAGGCGATCCGCCACGTGATGCTCGACAACTACAAGAACTATCAAAAAGGCCGCGCTTCCCAGCGCATGAAGGCGGTCCTCGGCACCGGCTCGCTCCTGCTCGAGGGCGACGTGTGGCGGCAGCGGCGAAAGCTGCTCCAGCCGATGTTCCACCGCACGAAGATCGCCACCCTCTGCAACGCCTTCGTCGAGGCCGCCTCGAAGGTCGCGGATGGCTGGGCCGCGGAGGGCGGGGCGTTCGACGTACGCGCCGAGATGCTGAAGCTGGCGATGACGCTGACGGTGCGCAACATGTTCGCCGCCGACGCCACCGGGAAGCTGAGCGAGCTGATCGGCGCGTGGCAGGTGCTCTACGGCGAGATCACGCGCGTGCGAAAGGTCTCGCTCTTCGGCGCCAAGAGGCCCGACCCGAAGGTGGTCGAGGCGCGCGCGACGATCCACCGCGTGCTGGGCGATCTGATCGAGGAGAAGAAGCGCGCGCCCGACGACAGCTTGCTGTCGATGCTGGTCCAGGTGCGTGACGAGGAGACCGGCGCAGGCCTCAGCGATCAGGAGCTGCGCGACGAGGTGATGACCATCTTCGTCGGCGGCTACGAGACCACGTCCACCGCGATGGGCTTCACGCTCGGCCTCCTGGCGGATCATCCGGCGATCGCCGCGCAGCACCGCGCGCATCTCGACGAAGTCCTCGGGAGCGGCCTGCCGACGATGGAGACGCTGCCCAAGCTGACCTTCAATCGCCACGTCATCGAGGAGTCGATGCGCCTCTTTCCGCCTTCCTGGATGGTGACGCGCGAGGCGATCGCGGCCGACACCGTGGGCGGCTTCGCGATCGAGCCGGGCGCGCAGATGCTGCTCAGCGCGTACGTCGTGCATCACGCCCCGGACATCTGGCCGGACCCGGAACGGTTCGATCCGGCGCGCTTCGAGGTCGAGCCCGAGCGCACCAAGTTCACGTACTTCCCGTTCGGCGGCGGGCCGCGCATCTGCCTCGGCGACACCTACGCGATCACCGAGATCCAGCTGATCATCGCGGTGCTCTGCAAGCGCTTCGTGTTCGAGCGCGCGACGTCGGAGCCGCTGCTCGCCCGAGCGCAGGCGGGGCTCACGCCGGCGCACCCGATCGTGCTGACGCCGGTGCCGCGCTAGTCCCGGGAGACCGTCGAGAGCACCCGCTCGAGCGCCGCGCGCGTCAGCGGCTTCGAGAGATAGTTGTCCATCCCGGCGCCGTGTGCTCACGGATTCGGTCGGGCCGCGCCTCGGCCTGTCCTAGCGAAGGACCGACCAGGTCGCGACGCGCGGCAACCGGCCCCCGCCCGCGACGAAGATGGTGCCATCGTCGAGCGGGACGATCGCGTCGGCGCGCACGCCCACGTCGTGGGGCGGACAGAAGCGCGGGGGGACGGGGCGGTTCGGAACG